>Ga0118677_10006383_pt1 | contig 19989 bp, 15 predicted proteins | sample AliMusrvi5mmetaG_FD_86154 | JGI IMG/M metagenome (GOLD analysis project Ga0118677, IMG submission 86154)
GCGTAGAACAAGGCCGAGTCCAGAGGGGCGGCGTCGATTTTACGTGCGACGATCTTACTGCCATAAAGGCCATACTCCATACACGAGTGGCAAGCAGGATATATAAAAGGCTATGGGAGTTCGAGGCCAACAGCGAAAAAGATGTCTATGATAAAGCACTGAACCTTGACTGGAAAACGGTCATGGACCTTAAACAGACCTTTAAGATACGGACTATCTTCGAGCACGGCGCAAAAACGGTCGGCAAGTTCAAGAACAGTATGTATGTATCGCAAATCTTGAAAGATGCTATCGCCGACAATTTTAGAACTAACTTTGGCTCGCGGCCCAACGTGGAAAAAGAGAACCCCGATATTGACTTGGTACTAAGACTAATGGAAAAGAACGCCTCTATCCTGTTAAACATCTGTGGTGCCCCGTTAAACCAAAGAGAATATAGAGTAGAAACTACAGAAGCACCCATAAAAGAAAATCTTGCTGCAGGACTTATTGCTCTTTCAAAGTGGAACTCTACTAAAGAGCCCTTTGTGGACAGTATGTGTGGTTCGGGAACTTTTTGCATAGAAGCTGCCATGATAAAAGCTAATATCCCGCCGAGTTTTTTGAAATTAAAAAATTTCGTGGAAAATAGTGAGCAACCATGGAATTTTTTAAAGCATCTTTATTTTGATAATGACGCAAAGCTTAAAGAGTCGTTCATGGAAGAAGCAAAAAAAACACTGGGAAAGATATATGGTATTTTAGACGCCACGCACTATGATACTCCTACCATTTTTGGTTTTGATCTAGATAGCAGCGCCGTAGGCATGGCAAGAAGCAACGTAAAAGCGGCAATGCTGGATAGGATGATAAGCATTAACCGTGGCAATGCGGTAAAAATAACGCCACCTCCTACCACTCAAAAAGGTGTTATAATCTGCAACCCTCCATATGGAGAAAGACTGGGGCTGACCCAAGAGTTGAGAAGCCTTTATGTCGAGTATGGGACCAACCTTAAAAGGAACTTCAAGGACTGGAGAGGATTTGTTTTTACAGGTAGCGAACAACTTGCAAAACTTATTCCATTGAAGCCAACGTCAAAAGTTCGACTCTTTAATGGAGACATAGAATGTTTTTTCATAGAATATTTGTTGCATTAAAATAAATTCCCTTAATGTTAAAAAAATCTTGCACATGGCTTTGGACTACACTACAATTTTACCAAGGATTAAAAACTAAGGAAGGTTTGAGGTCTTAAACGGAAATTTGAACGACTTTAAAAAGTTGTTAAAAATATAAAGGACTCCCGTAAGGGGCTTTGTATTACGTTGAAGATCAAAAAAAAAAGCAGGATGCTTGAGAACAAAAAATTAGTCACTGAAGCACCATTGGAAAGCATAATACATTTGCTTGCCAGCACTTCTACCCATGCCTACCCTGCCTTGCTTGACCTCATAAATTACTTCGATAAAACAAAAAAACTTCCAAATAAAATACCCTTTGAAACAATAAACGATATTTTTACCATAACTCTTAACTTTGCAGACAGCGACGAAGACATAACTAACGTCTACTCAAAGTGGGTAAAATTCCTTTTAAAGTTCAGTGATAATCCTTTTACAACGGATGTAACCGCAAAATTATCTGATAGAGCTAAACAGGCTAATACCACTGCAACAAAAATATCAGAAATGCTAACAGAAACCTGGGCCACAAATTGGAACATAGACACCACTACCTATAGTAAAATAGTAGCAAGCAGCGACAATAAACTATGTGCAGAAATATTAAAGGCACTTAACGACACCAGCTACACTCCAAAGTTAAAACCAACAAAAGAAAGTCTTGATGCGACCACCCTTTCTGCCCTGCAGACACTTTTCGATAAGTTCTACTATGCAGGTGATACAGAAACAGCGTTGGACATTTTAGACCTTTTCCCAAAGACCTGGCAAACACTTTGGAATGCACATCTTTGCGACCCTACCAGCAACGAATATATAGAATCACTTATCTTCATGCTTGCTAAAGAAAAAACCTTCAAAGGAAAAGACACCCTGATAATGCAGCTTGAATTAAAGATGCTGGTTAACGATGTAGAAGGAAAACTTGGTGAAGAAGGATACATAGACGCAGATGTGATGAGAGAAGTATCCAGAGAGATGGAAGAAGAAATGGACTGCGACGCAGATCCGGAGAATGAAGATGTATTACTCGATAAATTTACGAGTAAACTATATGAAAAAGTGGTCTTTAACAAGGCAAAGGCAATTTGTGCTGCAATACCAAAGGACCTCTCCAATCAGGACCTTGTATCTATTTATATAGATGTTAAAAAAGTCATGGAGTTCTGCCTCGAGCACGGAATAGAAAAGGCCAACACGATACTCAATACCGTCAACAAAGTCCTCTTCGATGAAATAAAGGACGTAAGTAGCGGTGTGGCTCTTGTGGACAAAATGTTAAAGAACAACTCCCACATAAAGATGGCACAGCACTTAACAGAACTTGCTCACATAATAGATTCAGGCTCTATAGAAATGGAGATCTTGTTCGATACACTTATAAAATACATAAGCACAGAAAAACTTTCGCCAAAACAGTTCAGCATGTACTTTGAGGTTTTCCACGACGTAGGACACCCTCAATTCAAAATATTGGGAGAAATGCTTAACTGCTTCCATAGGAACCAGAACACAATAGGCACAATGGCAAAAATAATGACGGACAACCTTTGTATATTCCAAGAACACTCTCAATCAATGTACATAATCATAGAGGCTGTATTCAAAGCAAGGTTCAAAACAAATAATGTACAAGCATTTGTGTCTACCCTTATGACGGCAGAGTTGGAGGATGTTCATGCAAAGAACATTCTAAGGCTCACAATAGATTACATGTATAAGAACACAGACATAAATATGAGAAAAGACCTTCCTGTACAGAACTGGAACGAAAAGACCATCAAAAAGCTTAATGGAATATTGGAACAAATAATCTACGAAGCGATGGAAGATGAAGCCCTAGAAGCAGAATTTGAAGAGAAAAAGTACGCTATATATGAATGTAGGGCTTTTATAGATTTTCTATCTAAAAAGACCCAACAAGCAGCAACAGCAAATCCAACAAAAACAAAAACAGCAGCTAGCGTACTAGGAGAAGCTAATGCCTAAAAAGAACCCTTTTCAGGTGTTGAACCTGGACCCAAAAACATATACGGAAGAGACCCTTAAAAAGAATTATCTGGAGCTTATAAAAAAATACACTCCGGAAAAAAGACCGGACAAATTCGAAGAAATAAGGACAGCCTATTCTGCACTAAAGAATGCAAAGTCTACTTATGATGTAATGGCGCTTGCTCCTGTAAAAATGTGCAGCACCGCTAACAACGATGAACTTGTGAGCGAATTAGAAAATAGACTTGGCATTGCAGACGCAAAAATAAAGGATAAAAAGTCCACGTTGCTAAACAGACTGGAGGAGATATTAAATGATACTGGGAATTGATCTTGGAACTACCAACACTGCAGCAGCGATAATCAAAGATGGTAAACCTATATATGTTAGAACAGGTAATCCAAAACACGAACACTTGCTTCAATCCGTAGTTGCATATGTAGATAACAGAGAATTCCTTGTAGGACATAAGGCAGTAGAACTTTTGTCCACACAGCCTGAATCCGTAATAAAGTCCGTAAAAAGCATGATAGGGACTAATCAAGAGATCCCTTTAAAGAACATGAGAACAAAGAACCAGGAGATATTCACCCCCGTAGAAATATCCGCACAAATATTAGGTGAAATAAAAAGATTAGCAGAAAAACAATTTAAAACATCCATAGATAAGGCCGTTATCACCGTGCCTGCATACTTCAACGACAAAGCAAGAAAAGACACCATAAAAGCGGGTGAACTTGCAGGGCTAGAAGTAATGCGAATATTGAATGAACCTACGGCAGCAGCGTTAACCTATGGTACAGAGCACAAGGCAGTAAAAAAGAAACACATAATGGTTTACGACCTTGGTGGCGGAACTTTTGATACATCTATAATAGAGTTGAATGGCGATGTGGTAGAAGTTATAGCCTCTGATGGAGATAGGAACCTTGGTGGAGATAACTTCGATTACGCCCTATTCTCTTATATATACGGCGTGCTTCATGGCGAATCGAATCCTGAAGTAAAAAATCTTAAAACAATGGCGACCATACTTTGTAAGGCAGAAGAAACAAAGAATAATCTTTCCAGCGCTGCAAAACATAAAATAGAAATAAAGAGCTTAAAGTTCGAAGAAACTATCTACAGAGAAGATTTTGAAAAGCTTATCAACGACCTATTAAAGAAAACACTTAATCACTGCAAAACCGTTATAGCAAAATCCAAACTAAAAACTACAGATATAGAAAAAATATTATTGGTGGGTGGAAGCAGTCGCGTGCCTGCTGTAAAGGATATGCTAGAAGAAGAGCTTTGCATACCCGTGAGCCAAGAAATAGATCCTGACCTTGCCGTAGTAATTGGTGCTGCTATCCAGTCAGCCATAATAGAAGGACAAAAAGTAAGTTCAGTATTATTGGATGTTGCTCCTCACTCGTTAAGCGTGAGCTGTGTGTTGGAAAAGAACGGAAAAACAATAAACAACTATTGCAACAAACTAATAAAAAAGAACACACCAATACCTTGCACCATAGAAGAAATTTTTTCTACTCTTAACGACAACCAAGACAGCGTCAAAGTAGCTATATACCAAGGCGAAAGTGATTTTGAAGAAGGCAATACCCTTATAAAAGAATTAAAATTCGACGGCCTAAAGAAAAGAAAAGCCGGAGAAACAGAAATAATGGTAAGTTTTTCTTATAAACTAGACGGGACCATAGATATCCATGTAGAAGAAGAAGGCACACAAAACAAATCCACAGAAACGCTAAAACTTTTGAATAAAAAAGCTGCAACAGACGCCAGCGCCGTTATACACTAAAGTTTATTTATCTTACTAACGTATTTTTTGATATTGAACTTTGAAGCAGCCCCATCGTAGCTCATGTATCGTATTTTACCAAAAACTTCCCTCTCGCCCCAAGCCCTGTCATGCACTCCACATATTGACCAGGCAATGCCTGCATAACCATTAGGGTCCTTACCATCCAAGGAGTATTTGTCGTTCAAGTGCACAGCGATCTTAAAAGCTTCTTCCGGAGTTTTGGTCCACTCCAATATTTTTTTAGCCCAATACATCCTGAGGTAACCATGCATTTTTCCTGTTTTTACCATTTCCATTTGAGCAGCATTCCAAAGTTCGTCGTGGGTCTTTGCTGTTTCAAATTGCTTTGGACTATAAAGATATTCTCTTTTATCTTTCTTGTGGTCCTCGAGTGTCCTAATACCCCAAGCCGGTGCACATTTTATGTTGTCGTAATTGGCGTTATAAAAACAAAAATTGTCGCTGAGCTCTTGCCTTATTATTAGTTCTTCCAAGAAAGCATCTTTGTCCACTTTTGGCGCGTCAGCATTGCTTACATCCAGCGCAACCCTTTGAGGGGACAATTGTCCAAAATGCAAATATGGTGAAAGTCCAGACTGCCCATCTATGGTAGGATCATTCCTATTCTCGCTATATCCCTTTAGCTTTTCATTTATAAAAAGTTTTAACGCTGCTTTTGCATTCTTTTCACCAGGCTTTATCCAATCTACTGGTTTTACGTCCTTTGGACACTCCAGCGCTTCGTAAAGGGCATCCCAGTCCACTTCCTGTACTTTTCTGTCCCATTTATATGGATGCGGTTTAAGTTTTGGGAATTCTGTTAAAAAGAAAGAAAGTACCCTGTTCATTCTAGGCCTAAAAGTATAGGCACCCATTTCCTGCTTCGGTGAGGCCTGCCAGCAAGGGACAATGTTATGAGTATCCACTTCAAAAAAAGCACAATCAAGGTTCTTTGCAAAACTGTTCTTCCAAGTCCTGTGTATCTTTAAGGGGCCAAAGTCCGTTACCACAGCGCCAGTTTTTAATCTCATTTCATCGGAAAACATAAAAAAAGGTATATTATACTCTCTAAGATCAGCCTCTAACCTCCTTAACCCTTCAATTACAAAAGTGTAGTGTCTTAGCCCTGCGCTTGGGAATTTTGGAGCCAGATTATATAGAACAGCCAACGGTGTTTTATTCTTTAAGGCGATCTTTTGGGCGTAAAGAAAAGCCCAATTATCGTGGATGCGCTGGTCCCTGTTCATCCAGTAGATAACGGGACCATCCGCCACCCTGTTCGAATTCAGGACCCTTATTCTTTGCGTTTGTATCATAGTAGGTTCGCTGTCATGGTTATATTTGTATTTAGTAACCTAGATATAGGACAATTCTTTTTTGCATTATCTGCAATTTGCTGAAACTTGGCGCTATCTATTTCTTTTATTTTTGCTTTTACATCCAAATTTATTGCTGTAACTGTCCACACGCTCTCCTTATTATCCAAACTAAGTGTTGCAGTGGTATTTATTTCGTCAGGAGAAAAACCTTCTCCGCCTAACATGAATGCAAGCGCCATATTAAAACAACCCGCATGAGCAGCGGCTATTAATTCCTCGGGATTAGTCCCAGTTCCATTCTCAAATCTACTTGTGAAAGAATACTGCGTCTTATTCAGCGTTCCTGTTTGTGTACTAAGGACACCTTTTCCTTCCTTTCCGGAGCCGGTCCACACGGCAGTAGCTGTTCTTTTCATGATTTACCCCCGATATCCTGAACATATCCTTAAAAACCAGTCGATACAACTAGCATTTTAACTTTTTATTTTTTTATACTTTTTTTACACCTCCAAACATATAATCCCCATTAAAGAGGTATATATGTCCTACACAGATATCTTAACTTTAGTAGCTTTTGTCATAATCATCCTAGTGTCGCTTCCACTGCTCGGCGGATACATGGCAAAAGTATTCTCTGGAGAGAAACACTTTTTATTACCCGTGTTTGGCGGTCTGGAAAAAACACTTTATAAACTATCCGGCATAAAACCAGAAAAAGAAATGGGGTATAAGGAGTATTTACACGCGCTTTTATTGTTCAATTTTTTAGGAGCTGTATTATTATTTTCTATACTAGCTTTACAAAAATATTTACCTTTTAATCCGCAACATCTTAGTGGAGTTCCCTTCTGGTTAAACTTTAACACTACAATAAGTTTTGTAACAAATACGAATTGGCAAGCATATTCCGGAGAAAGTACCTTAAGCTATTTTTCGCAACTTGCGGGACTTTGTGTGCAGAATTTTTTAAGCGCAGGCACTGGCATAGCTGTTATGGTAGCCTTTGCCAGAGGATTAAGAAGAAAACAAACTTCAGAACTTGGGAACTTTTGGGTAGATCTTACTAGATCATTAATTTACGTTCTTTTGCCTTTATCTCTAATTTTAGCAATATTTTTGATCAGCCAAGGAGTTGTTCAAACCTTTCAGAATTATATAGCTACAACTACCCTTGAAGGAGTTAAACAGCTAATACCTTTAGGGCCTGCAGCATCTCAAATAGCTATAAAGCAGTTGGGGTCGAACGGTGGTGGGTTCTTTGGTGTAAACAGCGCTCATCCTTTTGAGAATCCAACCGTATTAAGTAATTTTTTTGAAACAGTGGCCATACTTTTAATACCGGCAGCACTTACCTATACCTTCGGAAAACTCGTAGGTGCTAAAAGGCACGGCATGGTCCTATTCGCTGCAATGGCAACTATTCTGGCTGTTAATTTAGCGATAGGCATTTGGGCAGAGCATCAAACAAACCCTGCACTTTACAATCTGCCTTTTATGGAAGGAAAAGAAACTCGTTTAGGCATATTTAACAGCGTATTATGGACAGTACCTACCACTGCAGTATCAAACGGCAGCGTCAATGCAATGATAAGTAGCATGTCCCCAATAACGGGTATGATAGCTACAATTAACTTGGTATTGGGTGAGGCTATCTTTGGCGGAGTTGGAACCGGTATATATATGATGCTGATGTTCGTGTTGCTCACCGTATTTATAGCAGGATTAATGGTTGGAAGAACGCCAGAGTATCTTGGTAAAAAAATAGAAGCTAAAGAGATTAAATTAGCCGTAATAGCGGTACTCGTCCCAAGTGCCTTCATTTTATTGGGGACTATGATAGCGTGCATGTCCAACATGGGCCTTTCAAGTTTAGCTAACAAAGGTCCTCATGGGTTGATGGAAATGTTATATGCGTTCTCTTCTGCCTCACAGAATAACGGCAGTGCCTTTGCAGGCCTCAATGTTAATACTACCTTCTATAATTTTTCTCTTGGGATCTGCATGATAATTGGTAGGTACGTAGTCATTATATCATCGTTGCTGATAGCAGGCAGTCTTGGGGCAAAAAAATATACTCCACCTTCTGCCGGCACCTTCCCTACAGATAATGCCTTGTTCGTTATCCTTCTTATAGGGGTGGTCATCATCATCGGGGGATTAACATTCTTCCCTGCTCTTTCTCTTGGCTCAATAGCGGAACATCTGCTTATGAATAAAATGGTCTTGTTTTAAAGAGGAACATCATGGCAAAAAAGACATCAATTTTTGATAAAAAAATAATCAAACAGGCTGTAATGGATTCCGTTACAAGGCTAACGCCACAGTATCAGCGTCACAACTTTGTAATGTTAATAGTTTATCTAGGCGCTATTACAACTACCATAATTACAGTCCTTAATCTGATTAAGCACGAACCCTATTCTTTTAACTTCCAGATAAGTTTATGGTTGTGGTTCACGGTGCTGTTCGCTAACTTTGCAGAGGCTATTGCAGAAGGGAAAGGAAAAGCACAGGCAGAAAGTTTAAGAAAAACCAAAAAGGATACCATCGCAAGATTGCTCATTAATAAGACAACAGAAAAAAAAGTCTCTGCTCACGAATTAAAAAAAGGAGACATTGTTATTTGTGAAGCGGGAGATCTTATACCGTCGGATGGCGAGGTAATTGAAGGAATAGCTAGTATAGACGAATCGGCTCTTACAGGCGAATCAGCACCCGTAATAAGAGAAAGTGGAGGAGACAGATCAGCTGTCACAGGTGGGACTAAAGTATTAAGCGATAAGATAATAATCAGGATAACGGTAAACCAAGGAGAATCATTCATAGACAAACTAATAGGACTTGTAGAAGGTGCAACCAGGCAAAAAACACCTAACGAGGTCGCACTAGAAATTTTACTGATAAGTTTAACCCTTATTTTTATACTAGCTGTTGTAACAATAAAAGGATTCATCTTCTACAGCGAGAATCAAACTAATAACGTTGTTCAAAGCATCTCTACTTTACCCGTGCTTATAGCTCTGCTTGTTTGTTTGATACCAACAACAATAGGCGGACTTCTTTCTGCAATAGGGATAAGCGGAATGGAAAGACTTATTTCGAAGAATGTAATAGCAATGAGCGGAAAAGCGGTAGAAGCAGCTGGCGATGTAGATATACTCTTGTTAGATAAAACAGGGACTATAACACTTGGCAACAGAATGGCTTCTGAGTTCATACCAATGGATGGAGTAGAGATAAAAAAACTAGCACAGGCCGCTCAATTAGCTTCGTTCTCTGATGGTACCCCAGAGGGGCGTTCAATAGTCATCTTAGCAAAAAATCAGTTCGGGCTAAGGGAATTTGAACACTATACTAGGATAAATTTTATACCTTTTTCTGCTCAAACAAAAATGAGTGGTGTAGACGTAAAAATATTGGAGACAAGCCCAGTTTACAAAATAAGAAAAGGATCCACTGATGCTATAGAAAAATTTATTGAGTTAGAAAATGGTATCTTTCCACAAAAAACACGTGAAATAACGGATAAGGTTTCCAAGGAAGGTGCTACTCCACTTGTAGTCGCTGACTCTAATAAAGTGCTTGGTGTGATCGTGTTAAAGGATGTTGTTAAACAAGGAATAAAAGAAAAGTTTGCAGAACTACGTCGAATGGGAATTAAAACTATTATGATAACGGGTGATAATCCACTGACTGCTGCAGCTATTGCTGCAGAAGCTGGAGTTGATGATTTTATTGCCGAAGCAAAACCAGAAGATAAGTTAAATAGGATAACGGCAGAGCAAAGAGCAGGACACATGGTAGCTATGATAGGTGACGGAACTAATGATGCTCCGGCACTTGCACAAGCAGACGTTGGTGTTGCCATGAACTCCGGCACACAAGCAGCAAGGGAAGCAGGCAACATGGTAGACCTAGATAGCAACCCTACCAAATTAATTGAAGTAGTGGAAATAGGGAAGCAATTGTTGATAACAAGAGGTGCCTTGACCACCTTCAGCATCGCTAACGATATCTCAAAATATTTTGCGATACTTCCTGCCTTGTTCCTGGGAATTTATGTAGGTATGGATGGTAAAAGCCCTCTTTCTGTATTGAACATAATGCATCTTGGCTCACCACAAAGTGCGATACTGAGTGCTGTAATATTCAACGCTCTAATAATCGTTGCGCTAATCCCGCTTGCGCTCAAAGGGGTAAAATTCCGAGCACAAAGCGCAAAGACCATTCTTGCTATCAATATACTTATCTACGGTCTGGGTGGCATTATAATCCCCTTTATAGGAATTAAGCTAATTGACATATTTTTAAATTTCATAAAACTGGTTTAAGGAGAATAAAAAATGAACAAGAACTTTATCATCAGCATAAAATATTTGCTCCTATCAACTCTTATATTTGGGCTGTTATATACTTTTTTAATTACAGGCATAGGGCATGTCCTATTCAAACATAAAGCTACAGGCTCTATAATACGTTCTAATGGAACGGTGCTGGGGTCCGCGCTTATAGCGCAAAAATTTTCTGACCCTAAGTTCTTTTGGGGAAGGCCTTCCGCTGGTGGCTACGAAACCATTCCCTCTTCTGCATCTAACTATGGTGCAACAAGCAAGGACCTTAAAAAAAATATAGATGACCGCTTCAATGAATTAAAGAAATTCTATCCAGAGCTAACTATAGAGAGCACGCCTCCAGAGCTGCTACTTGCCTCAGGAAGCGGTTTAGACCCCGATATCAATCCTCAGACGGCTATTTTCCAAATAGACAGGATAATGAAGGTAAGAGCGTTGCCTGTGGACAAAAAAGAGACGCTAGTTGACCTCGTTAAAAAGCACACGAACAAAAAGCTGGTCAATGTGCTAGAATTAAACTTGGACCTAGAGAGGTTATTAAATGGAAAACAATTATGATAATTTTGTTGATCCAAAAGAATTACTGACCCTAATAAATAAAAAAGAAAAAACGGCTACAGAAGGTAAATTAAAGATATTTTTGGGGATGATAGCTGGTGTAGGCAAAACCTACGCCATGTTAAGCGAAGCTCACCAAATGATGAAAGAACAAGTGGACGTTGTTACAGGGCTAGTGGAACCGCATCAAAGAGCTGACATCTTTAAATTGATGGAAGGTATCCCCTCTATTCCTCTTAAAAAAATAGAGTATAAAGGTGTTTCACTTAACGAGCTCGATATAGATGCTGTTCTTGCTAGAATGCCAAAAGTAGTGCTAATAGACGAGCTTGCACACACAAATGCTCCCGGTTCTAGGCACAACAAAAGATATTTGGACATTTTAGAAATATTGCAGCATGGAATAGATGTTCACACCTGCCTTAACATTCAGCATCTAGATAGCTTGAACGATACAATAAAAGAAATAACCGGCTTACAAATTAAAGAAACAGTGCCCGATTCTTTTTTAGAAAGGGCCAACGAGATCGTGATAATAGATATTCCTCCTGATGAGCTCCTCAAAAGGCTTAAAGAAGGTAAAGTCTACCCAGGAGAAAGTATCCAGTCCGCCTTGAACAATTTTTTCAGACCTGGTAACTTGGCTGCCTTGCGAGAAATAGCACTAAGATTTTTAGCAGAAAAAGTAGACAACGAACTACGCGACTACAAAATAATGAACAGAATACCAAGAGTATGGAAAACCGGCAATAGACTCTTGGTTGGTGTTTTTGCCAGTCCTTACTCCGAAACATTATTAAGGGCCACAAAAAGAATAGCGAGTGCACTCGGTGCCAACTGGATAGGTGTTTATGTAGACACAGGCTTACCATTATCGGAAGAAGAGAAAAAACTTTTAGAAAATAATCTTAATTCTGTTTCTGCCTTGGGTGGTGAAGTAATAACGACCAAGGATGATGACGTAATAAACGGACTGCTAAGAGTTGCAAGGCAAAATCAAATAACACAGATAGTAGTGGGAAAAACAAAAAAGATCTGGAAGAATTATTTATATAAACCGTCGCTGATAGATAGACTCTTAAAATACAGTTCAGAAATAGACATCATAGTAATAGCTACAGAGCGAGACGCAAAAAATAAAACAGCAAAAGTCCCAGCCAAAAGCATTGGTACGCTACCAAACCACGTTTATTGGGGAGTTAGCATAGTTGGTTACGTCACAATAATATCTTTGTTCCTGTATCACTTCATAGGTTACCACTCACTAGGGTCACTGTACCTTTTAGGAATAACTATTGGAGCTATTTACTTAGATCTTAGCGTCGTAATAGGAGTGGCTCTGTTATCGGGACTCGCGTGGGATTTCTTGTTCATCCCTCCTCAATATAAATTCTCGATAGCTACTTCTGAAGACTGGATGATGTTGTTAGTATATGTATTAGTTGCAATAACAATAGGAATACTGACTAGAAAAATAAAAACAAAGCAAAGAATATTGGAAAGTAGAGAGACCATCAATGCTGCTTTATACCAATTTACCAAAGATATTTCTGCTGCTAATAATGTCGATCTCATGACCAAGAACGCAGTTAACCGCATACCAAGTATTTTTAATGCAACTGTAGGAATCTTCCTAAAGGCCTCGGCGTATCCTACCGAGTTAATCCTGCATGAGGCCAGCAATATTATAGTTTTACAAAAAGACCTTGGGGCAGTTTTGGGAATAGCTAAATGGGTCATGCAAAATGGTAGACCTGCAGGAAAATTCACAGACACCTTGCCCTCCTCAAAACTTTACTTTGCGCCAATGAAAACAGCGTCAGAAACAGTGGGCGTAATAGCCCTAGACCTTTCTGATCATAAAACATTCATGCAACAAGAGAAACTTCTTTTAGAGAATTTTGCTAGCCAGTTGGCACTGGGTATAGTCAGAGAAAAAATCGAACAAGCTCTTAATAAAGCAACTCTATTTGAAGAATCCAACAAAATATATAACACCTTAATGGATTCAGTTTCTCATGAACTAAAAACACCCCTGGCGGTAATACATGGTTCGGCTACTGCGTTAAAAGAAGAAAAAATATTGAACAACAAGAAAGATGTTTCAAGATTGGCAGACGAAATAATAGATGGGTCCACAAGAATGCAAAGCCTTGTGCAAAACCTTTTGGATATAAACAGAATAGAAACAAACAGAATACAATTGAATAAAGAGCCAATACCAGTAAATGAAATAGTGATGATGGCTGTAAATAGCCTTGAGCCTCAACTAAAGGACAAAAAATTAACGCTGAACTTGGAAAAGACCTCCTCATTCATCCTAGCGGATTTTGTGCTTATGGAGCAGTCTATAAGGAATATTTTAGATAACGCATGTAAGCATACAGGCCCAAATACAGAAATAGCGGTCACAACAAGCACTTTTGGCGACTCAGTTGACATAAAGATAGAAGACAATGGACCTGGGCTCCCTAAAGATGCTCCAGAAAAAGTATTCGAAAAGTTCTACAGAGAAAAAAGTAATATAACCGGAGGCACAGGCCTTGGACTCACAATAAGCAAATCAATAATAGAATTGCATGGCGGAAAAATAAGCTCCTCCAACAGATTAAATGGTCATGGAGCGATCTTTATAATAACATTAGCCGCATACAAAGATAAAAATGGATAAGAAAATTAAAATCTTAATAATTGACGACGAGCCACAAATAAGGAAATTCCTAAGAATATCCTTTGAGTCACAAAATTATGAGGTAGAAGAAGTGGCCTCAGGAACAGATGGTTTAAAACTAATACAGACCGTAAAGCCAGATCTCGTGGTCTTGGACCTTGGACTACCGGATATGGATGGACTGGAAGTACTAAAAAAGATAAAAAACGTTTCTACTCTGCCAATAATTATCTTGTCTGTAAGGAACGATGAGTCCTCCATCATAGGCGCCTTGGACAATGGTGCAGATGATTATCTGACAAAACCATTCAGCGTAGGAGAATTGTTTGCAAGAATAAGGTCAGTACTCAGAAAAAAACATGGAGTAAATTCGGACCCGGTTTTTGAATCTGGACCACTCAAAGTAGATCTGACATCAAGGATAGTAACAGTTAGCAAAAAAGAAATTAAACTAACCTCCACTGAATATAATCTCCTTTGCACTTTCATAAAATATGCTGGTAGGATATTGACGCACAGCCAATTACTTAAAGAAGTCTGGGGAAATGAATCATTAGAGAACAGCCACTATTTGAGAATATATGTTGGGCATTTAAGACAAAAAATAGAAGCAGACCCTGGCAAACCAAAATTTATAGTTACGGAACCAGGAATTGGATATAGATTTAAGCCATGAATAGAGAACAAGCATTGGACCTACTTAAGACGTATGTTCATAATCAGAACACAATAAAACACTCCATGGCATCAGAAGCCGTGCTACGCGCACTTGCAACAAAGCTTGGTACTGATGTAGAAAAGTGGGGCTTAGCAGGTTTATTGCACGACATAGATTACGAAACTACCAGCGGAAATGCAAAAACTCATGGGTTGGAATCTGTAAAAATACTTTCTGAACACAATGTGAACCCAGAAATAATAGAGGCAATAAAACTACATAATGAGTTAGCAGAGGGAGTCTCGGTAAGGAGCAAACCGTTCCATTTTGCTCTTGCTGCCGGAGAAACTATAACTGGATTAATAACAGCAACAGCTTTAGTTTATCCAGACAAAAAACTCTCAAGTGTAAAAACCAAATCAATAACAAAAAGAATGAAAGAAAGGTCCTTTGCCGCATCTGTTAACAGAGACGTTATAATGGAATGCGAAAAACTAGGCATCCCAATAGACGAATTCGCACAAATATCCCTGACGGCCATGTGCAACATCAGCGACCAATTAGGCTTGTAAGAATCTTATTTCCTTAATCATTTTAATTTTTTTAAGCAAGTCTCTCGTTCGCACCCGTTCTAAGGTTAGCCGTTATGCATTGGCTAGCCCTCTTTTGTCGAAGGCTAACCTAAGATCGTGTAGCTCTCTTTCGACACTGCTTAAAAAAATTAAAATGATTAAAGGAATAAAATCGTTACAAGTTATTGTTCGCGGATCACAGTACGGAAGCTTGGGTTTAGTTCTGCTTTGCGAAGTCTTATGGTTTTAGGTGTTATTTCCACCCATTCATTGTCATCTATCCAAACAATAGCTTCATCAAGGTCCATCCCTTTTATTTCTATTAGCTTTGTTGATTCATCACTACCGGAGGCGCGCATGTTTGTAAGTTTTTTCTCTTTGGTTGGATCGGCATTCATGTCGTTGCCTCTGCTATTCTCTCCGAAGATCATTCCCTGATAAACTTTTTGTCCTTCTTTTATGAATAACTTTCCACGGGCTTGAAGATGGAAAAGACCATACTGAACGCTAACACCATTCCTGTCTGCAATGAGAGCACCATTCTTTCTGCTAAAACGCTTGCCTAAATATGGTATGTAACCTTTAAAACTGCTAGAGAATATTCCTGTTCCTTTAGTCGCGGTAAGCATTGGAGACCTTATGCCGAACAAACCTCTTGTTGGAATAGAGAATTCAAGTCTTATTCTGGAAGAGGCTTCCATTGCATCCATCATTTCCATTCTTCCACCACGACCGGAAACCAATTCCGTTACCACACCAACCATGTTATCTGGAATGTCTATAACGAACGTTTCTTCTGGCTCAAACGATTGACCATCTTTTTCGTATGGTATTATTTCTGGACAACCGACCATCATCTCGTAGCCTTCGCGACGTAGCTGCTCTAGTAGTATTACTATTTGTAGTTCGCCTCTGGCTTTTAGTAAAAATATTTCTGGGCTCGCAGTTCTTTCCATTTTTAATGATACGTTACCGCGGCATGCCCTTGCGAGTAGTTCTTCTAATTTATTAGTTGTTGCGTAAATTCCTTCTGTTCCTGCGAACGGAGAAGTGTTTACGGAAATTCTTACAGCGACTGTAGGAGGATCAACTTTTAATCTTGGTAGTGCCACAGGGTTCTCTGAAGAACAAATGGTGTCACCTATTTCTATTACTTCTGCCCCAGATAAAAGAGCAACGTTACCTGCTTCAAGCTCCTGTACTCTTTCTGTACTTAGGCCAGCAAATTTTTCTAAGGATGTAACGTCGAACTCGCTAGTTACCCCAGCTTCATTGATTATTGCTACTTTTTGTCCAACTTTAACCACGCCGGTCTCTATTCTGCCGATGGCTATTTGTCCCAAAAATGAACTATAGCCTCTATTAGCAACAAGCATACTGAACGGCTTTGATCTATCAACTGCAGGTTCTGGGAATTCTGTGATTATAGCCTCTAACAATTCAACAAAGTCAGTACCTATTACTCTTTTTTTTGTGCTAGCCCAACCATTCTTTGCACTTGCATAGAATGTTTTATAGTTTATTTGGTCTTCGCTCTTAGCAAGGTCGTAGAATAGTTCTAATATTTGTTCTTCTACTTCTTCTATTCTTTCATCAGGTCTATCTACTTTATTAATGACCACTATTATTTTTATGTTCTTTTCTAGTGCTTTGCTCAAAACAAAACGTGTTTGTGGCAACGGTCCTTCTGAGGCATCAACAAGCAATAAGGCTCCATCTACCATAAAAAGAGCCCTTTCTACTTCTCCGCCAAAGTCAGAGTGGCCAGGAGTATCAACTATATTTATGTTCACGTCTTTCCAAACAAAAGAGGCGTTCTTTGCAGTAATAGTGATTCCACGTTCTTTTTCAAGCTCGCCGGAGTCCATTACCCTTTCTTCTACATCCTGATACGACTTAAATAGGCCCGCTTGCCTAAATAGGACATCTATAAGGGTGGTTTTACCGTGGTCTACGTGAGCAATAATTGCCAGGTTTCTTATTTTCATCTTGTTTTGTAAGGCACAAACCTCTCCGTTAGTAATTCTACCTTCAAAACTCCATTTAATTTAATAAGAGCTGCAGGCGAGTCAATATTATTGGCAGGAGCGGAGTATACTCCAACTACGACCCGTTTTGCAAGCTTATAATTCAGCACCTAAGAACACCTTTCTAAAAGTTTGAATTATTCCACTCAGCCTCTTTTTCCTGTTCTATTATAGGTACTATAACACTCGGCTTAACAACAACCTTTGTTTTCCATCTGCCCATAGAATAATAAATTTGTGCAAGTATCAGCCCCACCGCCCATGCAATGGGAAGGCTCCACCATATCCCATTCGTTCCATACTGTTTAGATAGCATAGTCGCCAGTGGCACCCTTACCACCCACAGCGAGAATAAAGTAAAGAACATCGGCACAAAGGTATCACCTGCTCCTCTTAAAACTCCAGTGGTTATATACATGGTAGAAAATAATATATAAAATGAGCCTACTATCATTAAGTAGCTAGTTCCTATGTTCACGACGTTGGCATCGGAGTTAAAAACTGATATCATTGGTCGTCCAAAGCAAAGAACTGCTATAGTGGTAGCAATGGATACTGCAGCTCCCATCAACAGCGCTGCATAATAGCCTTTTCTTACTCTTTCTGGTTTTTTTGCACCAAGATTTTGTCCAACAAAGGATGATATTCCTACTGATAAGCTCATTGCAGGTATTACTGCGAATGAGTCAAGCCTTCCTGCTGCCGTATATGCAGCAAGAGCATCTGTTCCAAAGCTATTCACTATTTTATTAAGGGCCATCATCCCACCAGCAACTAACATTTGTTGAACGCCGGAAGGCAATCCTATCTGCATGCTCTTAATGAATATTTCTTTATCGAATTCCAGTTTTTTAAAATTCAGTTTAAACACTTTGTGTGTTTTGTTCAAATAAGCAATACCACATATAAAAGAAAGACCCTGAGCGATAATGGTTGAATAAGCAGAGCCTGCTATTCCCCAGTGAAAGACCATAACAAATAAAAAGGCTAGAACAGCATTAAGCAAAGTTGAGATCATCAAAAAGTATAAAGGTGTTTTTGAGTCGCCTAGTCCTCTTAATATTGCACTTATAGCGTTATAGCCGAACAAAAAGAATATCCCTGCAAAAGTTATATCAAGGTATATTTTGGCCTGAGGGATTATCTCTTCCGGAGTGCTTAACAGCCTCAGAATAGATTCACTAAATAACAATCCCAACACCGTTATAACAACAGAAGACACAAGTAAGACAACATAACCAGTATCTATTGCTTTTTTTACTTTGCGCATATCTTTAGCGCCGTAGTATTGTGAGATTATAACAGAGTTCCCCATTGTAAGGCCAATGATTAGCGCCACAAGTAAAAAGATTATAGGAAAGCTTGCTCCCACCGCTGCTAGTGCACCTTTGCCCAAGGCGCGCCCAACGATGATACTATCTGTTAAGTTATAGAACTGCTGAAAAATGTTCCCTATCAACATAGGGAGAGTAAAGTAGAATATTTGTTTGGCTTCGTTGCCCTTGGTTAAATCTTTCATTATGGAATAAACCTAACACAGGAACACAATCACTTCTATTTTTATTTTGAATCTATTAATGACTGTAATTTTGCAAGGTCCACATCCCTTTTATATAAAGGAGCTTTAGAATCTTTGTATATGTTATGGTTCTCTTCAAAGATATTTTTGCTCGGGCTCTTATAAATAACACCTATAAAGAAAACCCCCGAGTGATCTAATTCACTCAGGGGCTTTAGGCAGGATTTGTGAGCTTAGATTATAAGTTTACATCCGTCATCCAATAACCATGAACGGTACAATTTTCTACGATAGTCACCTTGCCACTAGCATCTTTTAGGTGAAAAGACGTTGCTGGGTATACCTTCAGCGGTGCGAACTCTGTACGAGCTATAAATTTACCATCCTGATATGCGTCAACAAAATGAATATAATGTTTTTCTTCCATAGGATGAGACACGCTGCCGACCTTGACTTTAACGCCGCCAGAAATCTTCTCTATTACCGGAACATGTTTTTCTTTTGCTGCATCAACTGTGTTTTCTATTTTCTGCTTCATGGGCTGTCCGCAACAGACAAGCTCGCCCCCACCCGCATGAAGAACTTCCACTATATTGCCGCAGATTTCACATTTATACACTTGAAGTTTCTCTGTCATACCATCTCCTTAATATTTAGAAAGGCAATAATAATCCCTTCTTTTGGGATTACAAATTAGTAATTTTCGCCTAAAACTTCATAATGAGATTGTGGATGAGCGCAGGCAGGACACATATCCGGTGCTTCCTCCCCTTCATGTAGATATCCACAGTTCCTGCATCTCCAAGTAACGGGTTTGTCTTTTTTAAAGACTTTTCCAGCCTTTACATTGGCAGCCAAATCCCGATAGCGTTTTTCATGCTGTTTTTCGGCAACCGAAACTTTTTCAAAAACCATCGCAACGGCTTCAAATCCCTCCTGACGGGCGATTTTGGCAAACCCGGGATAAAGCTCCGTATGCTCTTCATGTTCGCCCGCAGCGGCTGCCAGAAGATTCTCCAATGTTGTTCCTACCATTCCAGCTGGAAAAGAGGCAGTAATTTCCAGTATGCCACCTTCCAGAAAACTGAAAAAACGCTTGGCATGCTCTTTTTCTTGATTAGCAGTTTCAGTAAAAATATCAGCTATCTGAACATAGCCTTCAGCAGCGGCTTTACTTGAAAAATACGTGTAACGGTTTCTAGCCTGAGATTCGCCAGCAAATGCTTTCAATAGACATTTTTCAGCTTGAGTTCCCTTGATGCTTTTCACAGTAGTTCCTCCTTTTAGATGTTAAGTGATTAACCATTAAACTCATGTTTCCGTACTTTCATTTCTGAATGATAACGGGAATAC
>Ga0118677_10006384_pt1 | contig 19988 bp, 15 predicted proteins | sample AliMusrvi5mmetaG_FD_86154 | JGI IMG/M metagenome (GOLD analysis project Ga0118677, IMG submission 86154)
CAACGTATATAAGCCGCCAATCCTTGAGGGGCAGCATAATTTCAGGGGACTGGGTGGCATACCGGGCGCAGGAGGTATGAAGATCAGGGAAGGGATCCTGTTCCGCAGCGGGGACCTGCATTCCATTACCGACCAGGATCTTAAAATCCTGGAGGAGATGAATATCTCCCTGAATATCGATTTCCGCTCAAAGCGGGAACGTGATTTTCGTCCAAACCGGACCATCCCTACCATACGCGAGGTCAGGCACCTGGAGATCTTTGATGAGCCCAGGGATAAGGCTGCCCGCTATGTGGAGGCCGGTAATGCAAAAGAGCTCGACCAGCTGCTGGTAGATGAATATACGCGCATTATCAGGACAAATAAGCAAGAGTACCGGCAGTTTTTTACCATTTTACAAAGCCCGGAACTCATGCCGCTCTTCTTTCAGTGTTCTGCCGGGAAAGACCGGACCGGCCTGGCTGCCCTGTTCCTGCTGACAGCGCTCGGCGTTGAACGGGAACTGATCCTTGACGATTATTATGCAACCAACCATTATGCCCGTGCCCATGCCACTGAGATCATCGGCCTGATCAACAAAAAGGGGTATAAAGGTGAACTGATGCTGCCATTGCTCGAGGTACGGCCTGAGTATCTTGCTGCAGGGATCAGGGAAATTGAAGTTCATTCGGGGAGCCTTGAAAAGTTTGTAGTCAGTGAACTGGGGGCTGATCCCTCCTTTCTGCGTGAAAAATTCCTGGAAAACTAATCGGTGTTAGCGATTCAAGGAGATGAAGGTCCTGATTTTTATAATATCCTTATTTGTTCTGTGCTTTATTCTGCCCGGGCATTCACCCGACGGCATACCTGTACCCGGGAAAAAAGCTGATTCAATTGTTACAGCACGCATCAGTTTTACAGGCGACCTGATGTGCCATGTTCCCCAGATGGAAAATGCACGGGTCTGCGAGGATTCCTTCGACTTTAATCCTTCTTTCAGCCAGATCGCACCTTTCCTCCTGAAGGATGATCTGACAGTCGGAAATTTCGAAACGACCTGCTCAGGGAAGGAGCAAGGCTTTTCCGGCTACCCGGCATTCAATTCCCCCGATGCGTTTATCCATGCTCTGAAATCAAACGGATTTGATTTCTTTGGAATGGCCAACAATCATGCCATGGACAGGGGTGAAGCCGGCCTTCTGAGGACACTCAGCATAGTTACCGGAGATAAGCTGGGTTATGCAGGTACATTCCGGTCGCAGGAAGACCGGGATTCTTCCCGGATTTTTAACCTGAAGGGAATCAGGGTCGGGATACTGAATTATACTTACGGAACCAATGGCGCTTACCCTTCCCCGGGGCATAAATTCATGCTTTCGGTGATCGATACCTCCCTTATCCGGAAAGACATTGAACACTCCCGTGCAAAGGGTGCTGAGATCGTTGCCGTATTTTTCCATTTTGGCGAGGAGATGCATGCTGAGCCAACAACGTATCAGGATTCCGTGGTGAATTTTACCATAGGGGCCGGAGCTGATGTGATCATCGGAAGTCATCCGCATGTGATCGGACCGGTAAAATTCTTTAAAACGAACCATGCCACACTTGATTCCGGATTCGTGGCCTACTCACTGGGTAATTTCTTTTCAAACCAGTATTGGCGTTATACCGATGCGGGCGTCATCCTGACAATAGAACTTGAAAAGGACATGGCAACGGGACGGATTGCGATCCGCAATGTGGATTATCTTCCTACCTGGGTGTATCGAGGACTTAATCCTGCCCGCAAAATGCATATCATATTTCCTGCAGAAAGAGCCGCCGGTGATACAACAATTTCCTTCCTTGATAAGGAATCACGGCTTAAGGCGAAGGAGGCGTTTGATGATACCAGGAAGATGGTGGAGGGGAACGGAAAGATCAGGTTAATGAAAAATGAAAAGTGAAAAATGAAAAATTAAATTCTTCACTTTTCACTTTTCATTTTTCATTTTTTAAAGGGGTCAAACCTTTTCAATAATCCCTTTATCTCCATTCAGAATTACTTCGTCGCCATCTTTCAGAAACTGCCTTGCGCATTTGGCGCCGACGATGGCCGGGATTCCGTATTCGCGGGCCACAACGGCTCCGTGGGAAAGGGGGCTGCCGATCTCGGTGATCAGCCCTGAAATTATACTGAAATAGGGTGTCCAGCCGATATCGGTAAAGGAGGCCACCATGATCTCGCCCGACTGAAGGAGACTGGCATCTTCAAGGTCGTTTACGATCCTTACTTTTGCCCTTATTATACCGCTTGATACAGGCAAGCCTTTGAGTTGTCCGTCGGTGATCTCAATAATTTGTTCTTCCTCCAGGGGTTCCGGAATGCCGAAACAAAGGTCATTGAATTGAAGTTTAGCCGTTTCCGGCAGCTGGTCACGGCGTTTTGCTGCTTTTTTACTCCATTCAGGAGAGCGGTCACGGATAAGTTCCCCAATCTCCCTGTGCGTCAGAAAATAAATCTGGTCAGTATCTGCAAGCAGTCCTTCTTTCACCAGCAGGGCGGAATATTCCCTGTAGGCCTTTCTTACTTTATTCAGAACTTTAATGGATGCGGCCTTCGTGATCTCTCTGCGTGCGACTGAACGCCTTGCAGTTTTAAGTAAGGACTTTATGATCAGGCGCTGAAATATCCCTGTCTCTTTAAGGATCGTTTTAATCCGCTGGCTTATATCGGCATGGCTATGTTTCTGGCTTCCTACCCTGACGGTGGTCTGCAACAGGCTGATAAGCTGGTCAGGATTCTCTTCCCAGGGTTTTTCGCGGAGTTCCGATTCCCGGATGCAGCGGTGACCATGCCGCTGGATGAAATTCCTGAATTCCCGGATAATGGGAGGAGGTGCATCATGGAGAAGCAGCCTGTATGCACCGGCAGAGTCAGCCGCGATAAATATCTCTGAAAAACGCTTTTCGCTTCGTATCAGCGCGGCAAACCGTTCAAGTGACTGTACGGCATCGGCGCTTTCAATGCCTTCAATATCGGTGAGCAGAATGGCGGCTATGTGATGGTCGCCGGCATCCGGCTGGCGTTTGTCCCTGGTAAGGATCCCCATCAGGGCAGAATAGAGGCTGCCAGACTGGGAGGATGCCATACAATGGTCTTCAAATGCCTGTTTTAAGGTTTCCTGGGCAGCATCAAGCAGCTGGTAATCAGCTTCAAGTGTGCCATTTAGCCGTATGTCCCAGGTCTCGGCTAATTTCAACAATCTGCTCACCCTGAATTGTATACGGTTGATGCTGATTATCTGCCTGCAAAAATGGATCATCCTGAGGGGAAGGGGGCTTTCATAAACCACCTCCAGTTCGGGAATCACCCGTCCGCAAATGGAGAGCTGAACATTTTCTTTTTTGTTCATCCAGACATTATTCGGGTAGTCCATCATGTTCTTCATGTTAAAGAACAGGCGGTTATAAAACATCTGGATATAACGGAACTCTTCGTAGTGTTGTAATTTTCTTGCGCCTCCGACATCGGCAAGCACGGCCAGACCGTAATCAATTGCCCTGAAGGAGACTGAATAGGTGAGTGGCGTCACCACACCGGGCATCATCTCACCGATATTGCCAAGTGACCATACATGATCGCTGTCGCCCTTTACGGTATCGAGCTCATTGTAATGGATATCGCTTAAGGTTGTGATCGGTCGTACCTGCAGCCACTGGATCTGACCAGCCATATCGAGGGCCCATTCCAGGTCGACCGGTTTGCCGTAAAATTTCTCAGAGCGTTTCGTCCCTTCCAGAATATCTGTTATCTGTGATTCCGAGAGCAGATTGCCGTGCAGGCGGATCTGTTCGGCTATGTTGGATCCGCTACGGTATATCTCGTATTGTACTGCATCTTTTTTACCGCTTACCAGGCTTTCACCATTTCCTTCCACGGCATTGATCAGGATCTTGTCCCTGCGATTGTTCACGGGGTTGGCGGAAAACACAACGCCGGCAACATGGGCATTGACCATGTTCTGCAGGATCACTGAGATCCGGAGATCCGCATCCAGGAGGATGTTGGAGGCATAATTTTTAACCCGTTCGGTTCCGGCGGCTTCAACGCATTTGCGTATGGCATTCTTGATCTCGGGAAGGGTGGTCAGGTGTAGGAAGGTTTCGAACTGGCCTGCAAAGGATGCCTGATGCCCGTCTTCACTGACAGCGGATGACCTGACTGCCTTGGGACCGATCCCCAGTCTGCCGATCTGCTGCTCCAGGAAGGAGTCATCGATCTTGCTGAGGTCGGGGTGGATAATGACGAAAGCATCGGGCACGCTTAACCCAAGGTCTCGCAGAACCTTCAGTCCCCGTGCCTTGCCGCCGATCTCTTCATTCGATATTTCGTGGAGAAATTTGATCACCCTGTTTCAGTTTAGACTGCTGCTCAGGGTTTGTAACGGTCGGAATGAAAACCGAATTCCACCATGCCAAGTCCGTCGTCCCCGTTGAATTTATAGGTTCCGATGGCTTCGAACATCAGGTATTTGCCGTCCATCACATAGGGGAAATGACCATTGCGTGTGAATTCGAACTGATGCGATTTGCCGCTTTTCATCTTCAGGTTCACGATACCCTTGTCTGGTAAAAGCTTTTGCTTGGAGATCGTCTCCAGGTCGGTGCAGTCAACGATTGCATCCACATTGCCCTTGGGATCTATTACAAACCCGGCGGAAAGGCGGCCGAGAAACTCGTATCGGATGGTGGTAACCGTCCACTGGTAACCTTTATCAGAAAGCCCTGAAATCCAGTAGTGCCTGTCCCATGTGAGCCAGGTCCTGGATCCGAAGGTATGGTCTTTCATTGCCCGCATATCGAGCCTGATCTCTCTCCCGTCGAGGATGATCGTCCCCTTGATGTTCCCTGTCTGTTCCAGGTGCACCTGGGATAACTCCTTCAGTTTGAAAAAGAAGTCTTTGGTCCATTTTTCAGAAGCTATGGCCTTTGCTATGAGGTTGCGGTCGGAGCTGTTGGCATAATTATAAATGGGGTGCTCACCGGTAAAGATCAGGTATACCCTGGCATCATAAATTTTCCTGTTTTCACCCTTAAGTGGTCCGTTATAAGTGATGCGCCATTGTTCACCCACCGTGATGGGTTCCCATTTCAGGTTTCCCATCTGGAATCCGGCGCCATCAGGTCCCGGGTCATCTTTCATGCCCACAAAACCGATCCCTTTCAGGTAAAAATCAAACCAGTACTCATGCGGACGGTCGGGACCGCGGAAAGCCATGCGTGTGATGAAAGCGTTTCCGGCCTTATCGCCTCCATAAAAAAATGAACTGTCATTCGGGAAGGGAAGGGTAAGATCTACATGTTTCTGTTCCAGGTGTTCAACCGGGAATTCCTGGCGCTGACGGTTTACCATCAGCCTTGCGATGAGTTGTTTGATCATTTCAATGGTTTTAGACAACAAACTTAAACAATGATATCATTTTGGTGATGTTGGAATTCTCAGGAAAAAAATGTAATATCCGCTGGTTTGGACATGTAAAGCCACCGGTTATAAGCCCGTCATCTCTATACGGTCGAACCAGAGTTCGCCCTTTCCCGGGTAGAAAATGCGGAATTCCACCCCTTCATAAGCCTTGTCGATGGGAACCAGCATTTCGAAGTATTCATAATGGTCTGCAGCGCCAAAATCGCAGAAACGAAGGGTACGCTGGGCAAGGATCTTTTTGCCGTAATTGCCGCACACATCAAGGATCGCAGCGGGATCAACCGTAAGGTTCGTGTTGGCTTTCAAATGGTAACGCACCAGGATATGCCCGGGCTTCAGGCTGATAAAGGGTCCGAAGATGAAGTGCTTTGTATGGTCAAAGCCCTTGGTTGTCCTGATGGTCCAGCCGGAGAGGGAGGTGGAATCCTTTTCGATCGTTCCCTGGTGGCTGAGATCTCCCGGATTGAATGTTCTCTGGTATAAGAGGCGTTCGTACCGGCAGAAATTGCCTCCGGCGATCCGTTCTTCATGGCCTCTTTTTACCAGGATGTTGCCGAACTGCACCAGGGTATCCGGAAATGTTTTCATCCAACCGTCACGGATCACATACAAACGAGGCTGGTTGAATACCTGGCTGACCAGGGCAGGATTTCTTACATAATCGCTGTCGTGGGGTGTTGCCTTGATATGGTTCGGGTCCGGGGAAGCGGAGAGATAGGCGTTCCAGTACTCGCCTATAATTCCTATATTCCCTAAAGGTTTAAGTTCATCAAGCAGAGTCATCCTCGAGGGTTGCCTGTCTGGAAAGTAAAAGGGGAAAACAGCGCTGAGACTCCCGAAGAAGAAGATCACCACGGAAAGGATGATCCGGAGATTTTGTTTCCTGCTGCGCGTGGCCTCGAAAAATAAAAGAAATGCGATGACTGCAAAAATAAAAACAGGGGCAAAATAACGTCGTCCGACTCCGTTCAGGTATACCCAGTGGGAAGTGAGGGCAGTAAGGAAAAGGATGATCCCGTTGGCGGCGAAGAACAACAGCCAGCGATAGCGGACCAGGAAAGGCCTGTTATCCTCTTTCTTTTCTGAAATGATGATGATGTAAGGGATGCCGATGATCACCAGCCATGCGAAGATACTCTCTGCGAAGTTCTCAGATGAGAAGGTAAGGATCTTATCGATCGTCAGGGCAAGGATCTTCATGGAATAGAAGAGGTCGTGCAGAGAGTTGATTGCATGCTGGTTGTAGGATTCAATCCTGACGGCTTTGTGCTTTGCGTAGACGATAAAAAGGGTGCCGGCGATACTCCACAGAATTAAGGAGATAAGTTTCAGCAAACGGGTTTTTCCCGGCTCATCTTTCTGGACCTTGTTCAGCCATGCAACCAGGACAATTAGGATCAGAACTGATAAAACGGAAAGGTCGGAAACCCAAACCGAAAGAATGAAAAAGAGGCAGGCTGCAGAGTGCCAGGCCAGCTGTTTCCATACCTCTTCCGGCTTTCGTGAATTCCGTAGGGCCCAGAGTCCGATCCCGAGCATGCTCATCTGCACGCCGAAAAGCAGTACCACATGATCCTGGAAATGCCAGGCGGGAAAGAACCAGGCTGCTGCGAGGAGGATCTTGCTTAAGCGAGTCTTAAAAAAAGTGGAGAAAGCAAAGAACCCCGCGATAAGGATGCCCGAATGAACAATGGATACTGCCAGTGCGGGGGGAAAACGATAAATGTCGCAAAGCACCTGGGCGAGCATCGGTATCAGGCTGCCGGCCCGGTCCTGTCCCCAGAAATAAAGGTCTCCGGGCAAACTGAAGCCGGGTGTCATAAGGATATTGACAGCCATATCCGAGTTCAGCAATGGATAACAGATCTCGGAAAAATTGTAGAATGAGAAGGCGATCAGCAGGAAGATCAGTGAATAAAATACAAAAACCCGGGTTCTTTCGTTCTTCATGGCGCGTCAAAATTAAGAAAAGTTCCTCCTCGGCAATGAAATAATTGCATCGATGGATGGGTTTCCTTAATGCCGGCTTATCTCCCTGTTAAGAAGGATAAGAAGTTTTCTTCCCCTGTTTTTGAATCCGGGGCTCTCTTCCTGCATCCTCCATTCAATGGAGTCCGCGAGTTCGCGCTTGAGTTCCGGTTCCTGCTCTGACATCCTGTAGAGGAGTTCCATGGAAAACATTTTGACCGCCACAGACTCTGCAGGCGAAACCAGCCAGCGGAAGCAGATGTTCATAAGCGGTCCGAACTGTTCCTTCACCAGTGGTGAACGGGCCAGTACTTTGATAGATTCGCGTTTCATCCCGTCATGGGTGAAAGTATCAATTTGCCTGGCGATCTCTTCAAGATAAGGCAGTACAAGTTCCGGCTGTGTCTCCGAAACAATGTCCATAACCCATGCAGCCCTTCGGCTGACTGGCTCTTTATTGAGGAACACAACCTCCATCAGCTCGCCGAAAATCGAGGGCTTCCGGCGTATCAGTCCGGCTATAAGGTCTGCATTCCGGCGGGATGTTTCAACCAACAGGAGATCCTCAAGACTTTCCGGGGCATTCATTTGTGAAAGTATTTTCTCCAAAACTATAAAAAAGGGGCAGAAAATCAACATGTTTCCGTCTTTTTAATTTACATTTGCACACTTTTTAGAATCCACGTGAGTTACATTGTAAAATAAATTACAATCCAGTTCACTTACATTTATAAAAATTGAAATGAAAAATAAATATATTGACCTGATCGAACAAAGTTTTGACTTTCCCCAGGAGGAATTCAAAGTGATTGATAATGAACTCTATTTTCATGAAGTTCCCTTAATGGATATCATTAAACAATACGGAACACCTTTGAAAATAAGTTACCTGCCCAAGATATCGACGCAGATACAGAAGGCAAAGCGTTTGTTCAATGTAGCTATGGCCAAGGTTGATTATCAGGGCGATTATCATTATTGTTACTGTACCAAGAGCTCTCATTTCAGTTTTGTACTGGAGGAGGCGCTTAAGAATGAGGTCAACCTTGAAACTTCCTCGGCATTCGATATTCCCATCATTGAAGACCTTGTTGAACGGGGCTTATTCAAAAAGGAGCAGTATATAATATGTAACGGTTTCAAACGCCCGCATTACATCGAGTATATTGTGGATCTGATCAACCGGGGATTCTCCAATACCATACCGGTGCTCGACAACCTGTTTGAACTTGACAAGCTTGAACCACTGGTTAAGAACAAGGTAAAACTCGGTATACGTATTGCATCAGAAGAGGAGCCAAAATTCGATTTCTATACTTCGCGCCTTGGTATCAACTACAATGATATAGTACCTTATTATATCTCGCGCATTCAGAATAATCCGATGTTTGAACTTAAGATGCTTCACTTCTTTATTAATACCGGGATCAAGGATACAGCCTATTACTGGAATGAGTTGCATAAGAGCGTCAGTGTGTACTGCGACCTTAAAAAGATATGTCCTGAACTGACAGCAATCAACATCGGGGGTGGCTTCCCTATAAAGAGTTCACTTGCTTTCAATTATGAATATGATTACATGGCCGAGGAGATCATTGCCCAGATAAAAAGCATATGTGAGCGAAATGAAGTACCTGAACCGGATGTGTTTACAGAATTCGGATCCTTCACAGTTGGTGAAAGCGGGGCTGTTTTGTTCTCAATAATTGACCAGAAGCGGCAGAATGACCGGGAGATCTGGAACATGATCGACAGTTCATTCATGAATACCCTTCCCGATACCTGGGCGATCGGCCAGAAGTTCATCCTCCTGGCGATCAATAACTGGGATGTTGAGTATGAACGTGTGTTCCTGGGCGGACTGACCTGCGACAGCGAGGATTACTACAATGCAGAGGGCCATTCCAATGCGGTGTACCTTCCAAAGTTCAATGACAAAGAGCCGCAGTATATCGGACTCTTCCATACCGGGGCATACCAGGAGGCCATCGGGGGCTACGGCGGAATCCAGCATTGCCTGATTCCTGCACCAAAACATGTGCTCATCGACCTTGACGAGAATGATGAGGTAACCACCAAACTCTTCTCCAAGGAGCAGAGCTTTAAATCCATGCTGAAGATCCTCGGATACTGATTTTTTCTTAATTTTGCCCGTAAGGGTGCGGAATTCACCGGGAACCCCATTTTGATTTAAAATCTGAAAAACCAATAGTATGAAGAAGAAAGACTTCCTCAATGATCCTGTAAAACACATCGATATCAAGAAGATCGATGCAACGGCCATCATCGATGCCATGCGCGATATGTCATTTACTTCCAGGGACACTGCTGCGGCAGCGGATATCCTGGTTAAAATGCTCAAAGACAAGGGCTGTACCATTTTCCTGACTTTGGCAGGAAGTACCAGCGCTGGCGGATGCATGCAGGTGTACGTGGATATGGTGAAAAACAACATGATCGACGCCATCGTTGCCACAGGCGCCTCCATTGTGGATATGGATTTCTTCGAAGCCCTTGGTTTCAAACATTACAAGGGGACGTACAACGCCGATGACCGCCAGCTGAGAAACGTATACATCGACAGGATCTATGATACCTATATCGATGAGGAAGAGCTCCAGGTCTGCGATATGACGGTCGGTAAGATAGCAGATTCGCTCGAGCCGAGGCCCTATTCTTCAAGAGAGTTCATCCGTGAGATGGGGAAATACCTGACTAAGCATTCAAAGAAAAAAGACTCCCTCGTTCAGGCCTGTTATGAGCATAATGTTCCTATATTCTGTCCCGCATTCAGCGACAGCAGCGCCGGCTTTGGCCTGGTAAAGCACCAGTGGACTCATCCCGACAAGCACGTTTCAATCGATTCCGTGAAGGATTTCCTTGAACTCACCCTGATCAAAATGGCAGCCAAAACATCCGGACTGTTCATGATCGGCGGGGGAGTGCCAAAGAATTTTGTGCAGGATACCGTTATCTGTGCCGAAGTTCTCGGTAAAGAAGTTCCCATGCATAAATATGCCGTGCAGATCACTGTAGCCGATTCACGCGACGGTGCCTGCTCCAGCTCAACACTGAAGGAAGCCTCTTCCTGGGGGAAAGTTGATACAACCTGGGAAAAGATGGTCTATGCCGAAGCAACCTCCGTTCTGCCGCTCATTGCCAGCTATGCCTATCACAAAGGCGACTGGAAGAAGCGGAAGAAGTATGAGTGGAGTAAGATGCTTGATAAAAGATAACAGTAGCTTCGGATTGACTGATGCTGGATGCTGGATGCTGGATGCTGGATGCTGGATGCTGGATGCTGGATGCTGGATGCCGGATGCTGGATGCTGGATGTCTGATGTCTGATGTCTGAGATAACTTGCAACTTGCAACTTGCAACTTGCAACTAATTTGTCGTGCGTGGTTAATAGCGCAGCCATTTCCACAGTTCCCCATAACTGATTTTCTTCCCGTACATCAGGATTCCTGTACGGTAGATCTTTGCGGCCATCCAGGTGGTTCCGAGGAAGCCGAGGATCAGCAGTCCCATTGATATAAACAACTGCACGTATGGCACCCCATAGGGGATCCGGATCATCATGATTACTGGTGAGGTGAAGGGGATCATCGACAGCCAGAACGCCAGCGGTCCGGTGGGATCCTGAATGATATACTGGGCCATGATGAAGGAAAATACCAGGGGGATGGTGATCGGCAGCATAAACTGCTGGGTGTCCGACTCACTGTCGACAGCTGAACCTACCGCTGCAAAGAGCGCGGCATACAACAGGTACCCGAAGAGAAAGTAAAATAGAAAGGCCCCGATCATTACCGGGAAATCGATGGAATAGATCGCGTCAATAATATCATTGCCGCTCTCCTTATCGTCATTTGTGATCTCCATCGGAAGATGACCTGCAGCCATGGGCGAATTGCCCGGGTTCATCAGTTGTTCTGTTGCTGATTTCTGGTGCGACTTCGAAGTGAATACCGAGGTTGCGACGGTGACGATTCCGGTTGTAAGCAATACCCAGAGAAGGAATTGCGTAAGTCCGACCATGGCTACACCTACGATCTTGCCCATCATTAATTCCAGCGGTTTTACAGAAGAGAGGATAACCTCCACGATACGGCTGGTCTTTTCCTCGATGATGCCGCGCATCACCTGGGCTCCGAACATGAAGATAAACATGTAGATAAGGATGCCGCTGAAGAAGGCAAGCACCATGCTGACCTCCGTGTAGCTTTTCTGTTCCTTCCCCTCATTGCCGATCTTGATGGTATTGAGATCGATACTGGCACTGATCGATTTTAGAATGTCGCGTGTTGTCTGACCAGCATCACCCGGAATCTTCAGGTCCTGCAGTTTGACCTCCAGCTTCAGCTCTTCCACCCGTTTTGTCATCACATTCCGGATGTAGCTCTTTACATTGATATTAACCTGTCCGGATGCATAAATGGTAGCCTGGGAAGGGACGGAGAGTTCTGTTTTCGGGATATAGAGCAGGGCATAATCGCCGCTTTTACTGAAATTTTCCTTGCAGGAGTTAAGGTCGCTTACAACATAGTGAAACCGTATGTTATCGGAATCCTTGAATTTGCCGTAAAAGAAACCGGTTTCGTCGAGAACGGAGACAACCTTTGTTTCGTTTGACATCGTTGCGAGGTATATCGGAACAATGACCATGGCCGCCATTAAGAGGGGGCCCAGGATGGTCATTACAATAAAGGATCTTTTCCTGACACGGGTCAGGTATTCCCTTCTGATGATAAGGAATATCTTTTTCATGATTCGCCGGTAAGTGAGGAGTTGACTATCTGCTGCTTTTCGGTAACGGCACTGATAAAGATATCATTCATGCCGGGAATGATCTCCTGGATGGAAACGATCATCAAATGGGGCAGGAGGGCTGTTAACAGGTCATTTGTATTGGCTGAAAGCGGCAGTTTTACCGATGCCCGCTCATGCTCATTGAACTTTGACTGGTTGAGAACAGTGAAGTTTGCCGGAAGTATGGTGGCCAGGTTACCTTCAAATCCCGTATAATGAATTTCGAATATGTTTGTCTTGTAGGTCTTTTTGATTTCCCAGACATTCCCGTCAAGGATTTTCCTTGAGTTGTTGATGAGGGCGATATGATCACAGAGTTCCTCTACAGAAGCCATATTATGGGTGGAGAAGATGATGGTTGAACCTTTTTTGCTGAGTTCGATTATCTCCTCTTTGAGGATATTCACATTGATGGGGTCAAACCCGCTGAAGGGTTCGTCAAAAATGAGAAGTTCCGGGTCATGGATGATGGTGACGAGGAACTGTATCTTTTGCTGCATCCCTTTTGAGAGTTCTTCCACCTTCCGGTTCCACCAGCTGGTGATCTCAAACTTCTCAAACCAGTATTTGAGCCGTTTTATGGCTTCCGGCCGGCTCAGTCCTTTAAGCTGGGAGAGGTAAAGTGCCTGTTCACCGACGTTCATCTTTTTATAGAGGCCACGCTCCTCGGGGAGGTAGCCGATCCTTGAAATGTCTGCAGGCGTAAGTTTCTTTCCCCGGAGGAAGATCTCCCCGGAGTCGGGGGCGATGATCTGGTTGACGATCCGAATGAAAGTTGTTTTGCCGGCCCCGTTGGGTCCGAGCAATCCAAAGATGCTGCCCTCCGGGACACTGATGCTCACATCATCCAGCGCCCTGTGGTTGGCGAATTGCTTGGTTACATTGTTTGCGGTGAATAGATCCATCTTTCAAAACTCAAAACACAAAACTCAAAAATAATAGACTATCCTCTATCTGGCATCTGGCATCCGGTATCCACCCTCACTCAAACATCTCCTTCATCCTTGAGAAAAAACTCCGTTCTTTTGCGCTGGGCGCCGGCTGGAAGTTGGCTGCCTTTGACAGTTTTTCCAGGATTGCTTTCTCTTCCTTTGAAAGGGCTTTTGGGGTCCATACATGGATGGTGATGAGCAGGTCGCCGCGTCCTTCCCAGGAGTTGATGGAGGGAAGCCCTTTGCCTTTCAGCCTGAGGACCCTTCCGCTTTGTGTACCGGCTTCGATCTTGATCTTTACCTTGCTGTCGATGGTGGGCACTTCAACGGAGGTGCCGAGCGCTGCATCGGAGAAGGTTATGAAATGGTTATAGAGGAGGGTGTTGCCGTCGCGCTCGAAGAGTTCATGTTTGAGTTCCTCGATCTGGATGATGAGGTCACCAGGAACACCGCCGCGTGCGGCAGCGTTGCCTTTTCCGTTAACCGAAAGTTGCATGCCCTCACCAACCCCGGCCGGGATATTGAGGCTGATCACCTCTTCACCTTTTATAATTCCGTTGCCGGCACAGTCTGTACATTTATCGATGACAACCTGTCCTTCACCACCGCAATGCGGGCAGGTGGAGGAGGTCTGCATCTGGCCCAGGAAGGTACTGGTAACGCGGGTAACATGACCGGAGCCGTGACAGGTTGAGCAGGTCTGGTAGGAACTGCCGCCTTTGGCGCCGCTGCCGCTGCAGGTGTTGCATTTTATGTATTTATTGACCTTGATCTTCTTCTCAACGCCGCTGGCGATCTCTTCGAGGGTAAGTTTTACCTTGACCCTGAGGCTGCTTCCCTGGTTCACTTTTCTGCCTCTGCGGCCGCCTCCTCCGAACATCGAACCGAAGGGATCTTCAAAGCCACCTCCGCCGCCTCCGAAGATGTCTCCGAAATGACGGAAGATCTCATCCATGCTCATCCCGCCTCCGCTGAAGCCCGAAAATCCCTGGTTGTTGCCAAGGCCTGCATGACCATACTGGTCGTACCTTTTCCGTTTCTCAGCATCACTGAGTACCTCGTAGGCCTCGGCTGCTTCCTTAAAGCGGTCTTCAGCAGCCTTATTGTCGGGATTTTTATCCGGATGGTTTTTCAGCGCCTGCTGCCTGTAAGCCTTTTTTATCTCATCAGGCGTTGCATTCTTCGAAACACCTAGGATTTCGTAGTAGTCTTTTTTTGCCATGTACTTTCAGTCAGTTGCAAGTTGCAAGTTGTAAGTTGCAAGTTGTAAGTTGTATTTATGCTAATTTCCGACTATGACCTTTGCATATCGTATTACTTTCCCGTTCAGGAGATAGCCTTTGCTGATCTCGTCCACCACTTTGCCTTTCAGATCAGGTGTGGGAGAGGGGATGTTGGTGATGGCTTCATGAAAGTCGGTGTCGAATACCTCGCCGATGCTTTTAATCGGCTCGAGGCCCTGCTGCTGCAGGATGCCAGTCAGCTTGGAATAGATGAGCAACATGCCGTCTTTCAATGCCTGGGCTGCTTCACCGCTGGTATCGGCTGCCTTGATCCCTCTTTCAAAATCATCCACAACCGGAAGAAGGGAGGTTATTATATCGGCTGAAGCCGTTTTGCCCAGTTCAATTTTTTCCTTGAGGGTCCTTTTCCTGTAATTGTCAAATTCCGAATAAAGCCGCAGGTACTTATCCGTTGCTACAGCTAATTCTTCTTCGAGTTTTTCAGTCTTCGGATCCTTTTTGTGCTTGTGTTTCTGGGAGCGTTCTTTTTTCTCTTCTTCAGTAGGTGCAGATTCCTGTTTTTCTTCCCCGACAGGGATATCCTTTTTCATATCGTCTGTTGATTCGTTACTCATATCTTCGTAGGTGTTTGTTCAATCGTATGCGCGAACTTTCAAAAAGCCTGCCATGAAAAAATTAAGACAAAATGACAGATGCAAGGGATCAGATCCTGCGGATATCTGCACCGAGTTTCTGCAACCGGAGATCGATCTCCTGGTAGCCGCGGTCGATCTGTTCGATGTTGTCGATGATGCTTTTGCCTTCCGCGGAGAGGGCTGCGATCAGCAGCGCCACGCCGGCACGGATATCCGGTGATGACATGCGTATGCCACGCAGGGGATAGGTGCGGTCAAGGCCGATGACTGTTGCACGGTGGGGATCACAGAGGATGATCTTGGCGCCCATGTCGATCAGCTTGTCAACAAAGAAGAGGCGGCTTTCGAACATTTTCTGGTGGATCAGTACACTGCCCTTCGCCTGTGTGGCAACAACAAGGACAATGCTGATGAGGTCGGGTGTGAAGCCAGGCCAGGGGGCATCGGCAATGGTCATGATGGAGCCGTCCATGAAGGTCTCCACCTCATAATGTTCCTGTGCAGGGATGAAGAGGTCATCCTCACGTTTCTCAATGATGATGCCGAGCCGCCTGAAAACGTCAGGGATCAGTCCCAGCTGCTGGTAGTTTACATTGCGGATCGTGATCTCGGAACCTGTCATGGCAGCAAGTCCGATAAAGCTGCCGACCTCGATCATATCGGAAAGCATCGTATGCTCACATCCCTTTAGGGTGTCAACTCCTTCGATGGTGAGGAGGTTGGATCCGATGCCCTGTATGTTTGCCCCCATCAGGGTCAGCATCGAGCAGAGCTGGAAGAGGTAGGGTTCGCAGGCCGCATTGAAGATGGTCGTTTTTCCCTTTGCTTTCACGGCTGCCATAAGGATGTTGGCTGTACCGGTTACGGAGGCCTCGTCGAGCAGCATGTAGGCGCCCTTCAGCTCTTTGGCTTCCACAGAGAACAGTTGTTCAGCAGCATCGTATTCAAAGGTTGCTCCCAGCTGGGTAAGTCCGTAAAAATGGGTATCCAGCCTTCGCCTGCCGATCTTGTCGCCACCAGGGGCGTAAACCAGCCCCTTGCCGAAACGGGCCAGCATGGGGCCGAGGATCATGATGGAGCCTCTCAGGCTGCCCACCTTTTCCCGAAAATCTTTCGAAGTCAGGAAGCCCAGGTCAATATTATCGGCATGGAAGGTGAATGTTCCTTTTTTTACATGGTCAACGCGAACGCCAAGGAACTGCAGCAGTTCGATGAGTTTGTTGACATCACGAATGTCGGGGACATTGTGGATGGTGACTTTTTCATCTGTGAGGAGGCAGGCGCAGAGGATCTGCAGGGCTTCATTTTTTGCGCCCTGCGGGAATATCTCTCCCTTTAGCTGTTTCCCTCCGTGGATCTCGAAAGAACTCATTACGGCCGTTTTCGTCCGCGCGGTGGCATGTTGTTATTATTGCCGGTGTTTTTCGGGCGGAATGGTTTTTTTGGTTTATTTCGTGCAAGCAGGTCAACCGTGGTGGTCAGGTTGATATCTTCATGAAATTGAAGCTTCCCTTTGGAAAGGAGTCGAAGATGGTCTTCGATGAGGTCATCGGTAACCGACTCGCGGTTCCAGTTCAGGTATGATTTCTTCAGGTGGATGGCGATAGCCCGTGTCAGTGCTTCCTTTTCAGGACCGTCGGGATAGTTGGTAGCCTTTTCGATGATCAGGGCTATGTTTTTGCCATAATGCTTGAATTCGATCTCTTTGTCGTGATACGAAAGATGTTCCGGCTTCTCACTCAGGGTGAGGGGCGGGGGCGGGGGATAGGGTGATTCAACATCGATCTTGAACTCGGAGATCTGATAAAGGTGGTCCCAGAGTTTATGTTTATAGTCGATGGTATCCTTGGCCTGGGGATGCATCTGCCCCATCACGTTGACAATGAATTTTGCGGCTTTTGTGCGCTTTTCCCGGTCCTCTATGGTACAGGCATACTGTATCATCTCCTGTATGTTCCTGCCGTATTCAGCAATGGTCAGCATCGGCCGGGTGGTGTTGTATTCCATGTGTGTATTTTTTTGCAAAGATAAGGGTTTTTGAGATAGGGAAATAGCGGGATGGCGAAATGATGATGCTGGATGCTGGATGCTGGATACTGGATGCCGCATCCCGCATCACCTGCTCAGCACTACTTTGCGGGCTATTACAGTATTATTCAGTTGAATGAGCAAGGTATAAATGCCGCTGGGTAATGATGCGATATTCATGGCATAGTTTCCGGCTTTGCTGCTTTGATAATAGTTGCCTTCCGCTACAACAAGGCCTGACTGACTGATCAGTTTCATTGTAAATTCACCTTCCTTCAGCGAAGGGATGGTCACCATGAATTTGCCTGTAGTCGGGTTGGGTGAAACAGTAATATCCGGGGATATCACGGGGGGAATTGCCGTAACATTTTGTGACATTTTATGTACGAAAATATCATAGTCTCCAGCTGATACAAGATTGTAAATAGCAGCACCCGGATCAAAATCTGCAGTGCCCTCAAAACGACCCGTGGTATAAACATTCCCTGAAGGATCGAGTGCTATGGAATTGGTATATTCAAATCCTGCTCCGCCTAATTGCCTTGCCCATACAAAATTACCAGCGGTGTCAAGTTTGCTGATAAAAATATCCAGCAAAGCTGCCGGTGTGAGGTTGTAAGTACCGGGACCCGGGTCGAAATCTGCCATGCCATAAAAAAATCCAGTGGTATACACATTCCCGGAAGCGTCAAGGGTGATTGCAGAGGATTCATCATAAAAATCACCTCCTAATTTCTTTGCCCACACAAAATTACCAGATGCATTCAGCTTACAGATGAAAGCATCATCAGCCCCTGCAGATGTGAGATAATTGGTTCCTGCACCCGGGTCGAAATCAGTTGAATCAAAAAAACTGGCAGTGGTGTACGTATTGCCGTTTTCATCAACAGCCAGGCCGACATCCTTGTTTTGAAATGTTCCGTCGAGTTGCTTTGCCCATGCAAAATTTCCCGAAGCATCCAGCTTACTGATAAAAACGGATTCATTCGATCCTGTAACAAGATTGTGAATGCCAGGACCCGGATCAAAATCGACCGTATGTGTAAAAAAACCTGCAGTATAAATATTCCCGGCGCCATCAATCCGGATTGAGTGGCTGTTGTCCCATGTGGTACCACCAATCTGTTTAGCCCAGATAAAATTACCGGAGGCATCCAGTTTGCTGATATAAATATCCGTCAAACCTATGGATGTAAGGTTGTATGACCCCGGACCCGGATCGAAATCAGCGGTTTCATAAAACGTACCGGTAGTATAGATATTTCCGGAAGCATCCAGCGAAATGGATCGGCCCTCGTCGGTATTTGTGCCGCCCAGTTGTTTAGCCCAGACAAAATTCCCGGAAGCATCCAGCTTGCTGATAAAGCTGTCAGAATAATACCCTGAACCGGTAGCATGAAGGGGGTAGTACCCTGATCCCGGGTCGAAATCAGCTGTTCCCTGAAAATAACCTGTTGAATAAACATTCCCGAGGTCGTCAACCGCGATTCCATAAACACCATCATCGGCTTCTCCTCCTAATTTTACAGCCCATAAAAAATTACCCGAAGGATCCAGTTTGCAGATAAAAACATCCGCTGTGGAGGAGTTCAATGTTGTGAGTGTATGTGACGCCGGCCCCGGGTCAAAATCGACAGTACCCATAAATGTACCGGCGGTATAAACATTGCCTGAGGGATCCACAGCAACGCTGCGGCCGTCATCGGCTTTAGTTCCGGAAAACTGCACAGCCCACGCAAGATCCTGGGCGTTAAGGCTGTTAAAGTTCAGAAGGTAAAATAATCCCCATAACATGAGAACAGAAAAGCCGGTTCTTTTCATAACAACAGATCTTAATTGATAATACTTTCTTACGGATTTTTTAGAATAAAATGGCGTTCTAAATGTATTGAAATTTTATTTATCTGTGAGTGAAAGGGGGTCTGAATTTCTTTGTTATCCCGCATCCCGCATCTGTCCATTCATATGACGTCAGATCAATTAGATCAATTAGATCAATTAGATCAATTGCACTGGTGCTGACTCCCCGGTCTTTTTCCTGCTATACACCACCACCGATCCGACCAGGAGGTCGTGGATTGCTTTTCTTTTTTTATTACTACCGACGGTGAGCAGGGAAACCCAGCCCAGGGATGCTTTCACGATGAACCGGATGATTGCCAGGGGGAAAAGGATGTTCTTATTCTCGTTGTTTTGTCTCTTTACCCTTATTCCATTCATCATATGACCGATGGTTCCGCCAAAGATGCTGGTAAACAAAGGATCATACAGCAGAAAGATAAAGATGAAAGCCATTTTTCTCGCAAAAACCGGAACATCTGTAAATAAAGAGAATCCGTACGCTGCAATTATCATGAAGGCAATCATGACAGCAGAATCCGCAACGATGGCTTTTACCCTGTCTAAAACGCCGGGGTAATCTTGGTGGGTGGGGATTTCTTCTGGTGTTGTTTGATCCATGTTATCTTTTATTTATATTATGAATTCAGTCCCAAACAGGCTTTGTGCCCGTTTGGACGTTTATTAAGTCCTTTCGAATTTCTATGAAGGACTTTGGTTGTATTTGGTTCCTGCGACCAGGATCGATTGAAAATCTGGTTCTTATATGTCCTGAAACAAAAATACATTTTTTCCGGTAATTCATCATTGTACCTTTCTTTTGCTTCCACCAAAAGAAAGGTACCCAAAGAAAAGTCACCGCCTGGGTAAATTTTCTAAAAAACTTCAAGCACACTAAAAAATCCGGGGCTGAGGTTTTCTGTCTTCGCTTAGTAAACCTCAGCCTGATCCGGATTTTTCTTAACGTGTGCTCTCGTTTTTCTTAACGAAAATTTACCCTATGCGGGTCCTTTTTTATGACAGAAAAAAGATGGGTTAATGAGTTGGGCACGTTGGGGGAGGGGCTATTGGGCGGATGCCAGA
>Ga0118677_10006386_pt1 | contig 19983 bp, 15 predicted proteins | sample AliMusrvi5mmetaG_FD_86154 | JGI IMG/M metagenome (GOLD analysis project Ga0118677, IMG submission 86154)
TCAATCACCTCACCGGCCAGTACCGGAATCGGTCCACGAAGCGCTTGTTCCGTGCCATCTATTGATCTCAGAGTGACGCTCAGAGTCCCTGGCGAATCCATCACGACTGATTGCTCGTTGGAAAAGAAGTCATTGCTGTCCATGTGGGCCACGTTGGTTTTCGATTCTGGAGACCACGTTCCCATCCGATGCGGGTGCGTTTTGGCATAGTTCTTGGCTGATGCAGGAGCGCGTCGATCTGAATTACCTTCACGAAGAACCGGATTCACTGCACTTCCCAGTACCTTTTTGAATCGTGTTGCAATCTCGCGTTCGCCTTCAGTCTGCGGATCATCAGGAACATCAGGTATTGCATAACCTTTGGCTTGTAGTTCGGCGACTGCTGCTTTCAGCTGAGGGATTGAGGCTGAGATGTTGGGCAACTTGATGATGTTGGCTTCAGGGGTGAGAACTAATGCTCCGAGGCCCCCGAGATCGTCGCTGCCTCGTTTGTCCTCTGGGAGCAGATCCGAGAACGCTGCAATAATCCGCCCGGCGAGTGAAATATCTCTTGTCTCAACTAGTACTCCGGCCTGCTTGGCATAAGCCCGAACAATTGGCAAGAGTGAGTAGGTCGCCAGCGCTGGCGCTTCATCGGTGTGCGTATAGATAATTTTTTCAGTAGGCACGAGGTTGTCTCTTCCCTTGTTTTGTCAGCACCTTCCAAGTTAGACCGCCCTTTGGGTATGGAACTTCTCCCTCTTGTTCACGCCAGAAAAACTTGGAAAACCCATCGGGCTTCGCCTCCCAGGCTGCAACACTGCCCAAGCACCGACGAGGCAGTCCGCGCAAGGTGGGAATCGAAGCCCGCTGCATACTTGCGCACGGCACGACCCAGTCAAACGCGCCCTCAGTGCTCGCCTGCCGACTCACCAAGGGACAACCTGGTCCTCGCACATCCCGAATCCAACCGAAGCCGCCCCGAGGGGCGGTTTCTCAGCGTTCGGCCTTCATTCGGAGAACATGGACGAACCCAAGAAAGCAGACGTCCCGGCTGGATCGCTCCAACCGGGACGTCTGTGCTTCGAATACACCGTTACCGTGCACTCCTCTTGGTGGCGGGGGCAAGATTTGAACTTGCGACCTTCGGGTTATGAGCCCGACGAGCTACCAGACTGCTCCACCCCGCAACAGAGATCTTAGACGACCTTCAGGGAGGTTTGAAAATCGGGCGCTATCCCAGTTCGGGATGCTCCAAATATTCCCGGAGTTTGCCTTCTCTTTTTGTCGTCAACCTCGCTGCGTAGCGAGTTCCCCAGGTCCAAACCAGCCACGCAACGGGCAACATCACCGCCATTGATTCACCAAGACGGAGGTGGTCAATGGAGACATGCAGTGACCGAGCATGGTTGTACAGCAGGACCGCTGGCCAAAGGCCAATGATCCCGAGGAGGGGAACAAGTCCATAGGGCAAGACAACCAAAATTCCCCAGCGCAGCCAGTAGTGCCGCCAACGACGCTTGTCACTCCAGCGTTCTTTCATTGAAATTGCGTGATATGGCCAGATAATCCCGACCATGCACGAAATACCAAGAGAACTCAGGGGAACCGTAGCGACCCAGCCGATGGCCAGGATCATGGTGATCCAGTCCCCAGTTGATCCTCCGATCACTGCAGCAATCACAACAACCACTGGCGTGACAAAGATCCACAGGACTAAATGCTTGGCCCGCAATAAGCGTGTCACCATCGTCTCATCACCAAGCGCTGCCGCCATGCGAATGGAATCAGTGGCGCATTCGTTAGTGGCGGGAACGTCGGAGACCATCCACGACGCCAGCACAATGGGAAAGAAAAAGATTCCATGGACGTTGAAGAACAGGTCGTACAGATTGATCGGCAAAAAGAACCAAAGAACAGCAACCAGAATTGCGTTCCCGACTAGACACAGCAGCGTCCCGTAGGGATAAACAAAGGTCCTACGAATCTCTTCAAAGAACGCAGCTCGAAGGTCTTCCGGCAGATCACGTTCGTTGACCGACATTGACGGCATGCGTTCGCCAAGAGTTTCCACCCAAGTCAAGTTCATCCGACCACCTTGTCAGGCAAACATCGGATCATCAAGTGTTCCTTTGGCTGGCCCATTGGATGACGCGCCCGAATGGTCAGGAAGCGTTTTGCTCGGCTGGGCTATCGCTGGTGCTTTCGTCAGCTTTAATTTTGTGTCCTGGCCACCAAAAGGAATTACCCTGCAACGAAGAAATCGCCGGCAAGACCTTGGATGTGAGGATGAATGCTGCGAGCAGCACCGCACTGACTACAGCAAGCCCGATCTCTTCTAAGACTGCAATCCCTGTGAACATAAGCGACGCAAACGTAGCCGCCAAAATCAGCCCTGCGGCCGTGACCGCTGGGGCGCCATTGACGATGGCTTCCTTGGCTGCCTCTTTCGGAGACTTGCCTTCTTTGTGGGCATCTCTGAGTTGAGCCGCGATCAAAATGTTGTAGTCCGATCCGACCGCCATCACGAAGAGATACGCGACAAGTGGGAGGGTGAAGTCCACCCCCACTTTTCCAATTCCATTGACAAAGACCAGGACTACAACCCCCAGAACTGCTGCATAGAGCAATGCGACACCAATCAAGATATAGAGCGGTGCAACGACCGCCATCAGCAAGAGCGCCAGGATGATTCCGACGATTACTAGTGCCAGGGGAATCACGCGGTCAAGGCTCTGCTTCATTGCTGTTCGCACGTCTACCAGCTGCGATGTCGTCCCTCCGACCACAACGAAGTAGCCAGGAATAGATCCGTTCGCTGCTGGTTCGATTGAGTTCTGCACGGTATCAATAGCCTGCGTTGAATACGGATTATCGGTCAAAATGACATTCATTTGCACTGCGGTGGCAGCAGCTGCATCCGTATTATTCAGCGTCGGCTGCAACACGGTATCGACACCCTTGGTTGCCTTCAGTTTGTTATAAAGATTCGTGATTTCCGTCTGGTTGAGCGGCGCTGTTCCGACAATAAACACCTGCGTTGGTCCAAGAGACCCAGCTGGGAAGGCTGAAGCCATCGTGTTGTAGGCCACGAGCGACGGCGTTGACGCTGGGAGTTCTGCCAGGGTGTTGTAGGTCGTTTTAAATCCGAGTGTTCCGAGCGCGAGCCCGGCGAAGATCACGATGCCGATCACAATGGTGATTACTCGGTGACCCGTCACCAAGCCGGCCATTCGCTCTGACTGCGTCGTTCGTTTTGGCGCCCGCGGGTGATACGGGAAGAACAGATGCTTTCCCAGAAGCTTGAAGATCGCCGGGACCAGGGTTAGTCCGGCAAACATCATAAAGAGAACACCGACAATCAAGCCTGGGGCCAACGTTTGGAGCGACTCAAGAGAAGCAATCAGCAAGGCCGCAAAAGCCGTGATCACCGTCAGGGCGGCAGACATGACGACGACACCGACTTTCGAAAGTGCGCCCTCGAGATGTTCTACGGCGGTCGCCGACTTGTTCTTGATGATGTCTTCTCGGTAGCGGAACAACAAGAAAATGATGTAGTCAGTGCCGACCCCAAACATCACCACGACAAGGAGCGGATCAAGTTCATTGCCGACTTGGAACCCAAAGCCCTGTGCCAGCCAGGCCGTAACGCCTTGGGCCATGACGTGGACAATGCCAATAACAATGACGGGAAGGACCGCAATAATAAGACTGCGGAAAATTAAACCAAGCAAGAGGACAATCGCCAAGACCGTCGCAAGTTCAATAATGGTCTGAGCGCTGGCATAAGCATTGGTCGTATCAACACTGATGGCCGCGTTCCCGGTCAATCCGCCTACCAAGCCCGTCCCTCGAAAGAACGCGGTTGTGTCGTTTCGAAGCACCGTCACCGCGTCGTTCACACTCGTGGAACCTGGCTGCCCGGTAAAAACCACCTGGACGAGCTGAACTTTTTGATTCTGAGAAAGATACGCCGACGAGGTAGTCACGGCGTAAACCGCGGGGATTTTTTGTGATGTCAGTTGAGTCGCAAGCCCGGCGATGGTGGTCTGATTATCTGCTGACAACACCGCACCGTTGGCATTCGAAACAACAATGGTCCCCGTTGCACCTGATGTTGCCGGGAAGTACTTTGTCGCAGTGTTCTGCGCTTGCACAGACTCATACGAATTCGACAACCCAGCACCGGCGCTTGACGTGGTGAAACTCAAAAGACTGGGCGAAAATCCGATGATCCCGATCGCCAACGCGACCCACACCAGCACGACTTTCCAAGGGTTCCCTACGATGATGTTGGCTAATCGTCGAAACATTCTGTAGTACCTCTTCTTTTTTTGAGAGTGTTGTTCGATGCGCTAATGAACTACCTAAAAAGGCTTTGCCATCTACTTTGGGTTGATCAATTGTCCACCATAGTGACAAATTGACCCCTCTTCGGCGTTTCCTCTCCCAGCCACCCCGGGCAACCGGCGCCGATGTACCGGCATCATTGGCAGAAACAGGGATGAAACTGGGATTTCACACTGCCGCTAGGAGTGCGGACGGAGCGCTCCGAGCGCTGAGCTCGGCTTTTTCGTGGTCGATGTCGAAGCTTTCTTGACGGTCGTTGTCGTCGTCGGCTTTACCGTTGTCGTAGTGACCGAAGAAGTTGCAGACCCTGTGGAACTCGATGAACTGGTCGAAGCACCAAGCGCGCTTTGTGCTGCCAAGAGTTGGGCATACATTGCCTGGATGGACGATTGATAGCCCGCAAGGTCGCCACTCTGCAGTGCTGATTGTGCTTGTTGATAGTCGGCTTGAGCCTGGGCCAGGTAGGCCGCGACCGCTGCCGTTGTGGCTACATTTCCTGACGTTCCAGAACTCGAGGAACCGCCGGAATTGTCGGGCAAATTCACATTGGCCGACAGAACCGTTGAAATCGCCAAGGATAACGAGGTCTCAATATCCACATGGCTGTTAAAGACGGCGACTACATATTTCAACTGCGGCAAGGAGTTCGTCGTGCTGGTGACATAGAGCGGGCGCACGTAGAGCATTGACTGATTAATCGGAATCATCAGGGTGTTGCCTAAGAGGACATTTGAACCGTGCTGATCGAGGGGCGTGATAATCGATGACACTTTGGTGCTTTGTTGAATTTCAGAATCAGCCTGGACTGGTCCAATCACGTTTTGACCAGAGGGAGTCACATACACGTTGAGCTGACCATAGTCAGTGGGATCGCTCGTCCCCACCATGAAGGCCGTCAAGTTTTGATTTTGTGCGCCAGCAGACGCTGGGACGTACGCATCAGTAATCGTGAATCGCTGTTGCGTCGTCCCGGGCAGTGCGTTGACTTGATAAAGGGGCGCCATCGCTTGATTCGGACCTTGGGTGACGATCCCCTGGGCATTTGTCTGGGTCGTTACTGCCAAGGCTTGCGCAGGAGATCCCGCCCCGGCGGTCGGTGAGATGTTCCACGAGTCACCAGCGTTGTAGAAGTTGGCAGGATCAGTGATGTGGTAGCGGCCATACGTGGCCATCTGTGCCGAGAAAATATCTTCTGGGAATCGCAGGTGTGCTCGAATCTCTGACGGCATTTGAGATCCCGGAGTAAAGAGTGAGGGGAACGCTGCTTCATAGGCCCGGATAATCGGATCGCTTTGATCAATGACGTAGAACGTCATCTTTCCAGAATATGCGTCGATCACGACTTTGACAGGATTGCGGACGTAGTTGAAACTCCCGGGAAGACCTGAGCCCAGCGGCACGGTCAAGCTCGAAGCGTTTTGACTGTAGGGATACATCGAGGTCGTGGTGTAGCCATCGAGAATCCATTTAATTCGACCGTTCACCGGCACGCTGTAGGGATACGCATCAAAGGTGAGGAACGGTGCCGCCTTCTGTGCCATCACGGTGACGTCTCGAACCGACATAATGCGGGACTGCGGTGTAATGAGATTCGAAATCAAGAGGTTGAAGTCACCGAGGCGAAGAGCAAAAGCAGCTCGGCGGGCAAAACTCGACATCAGGACCCCACCGGTTCCCTGGTAGTGATTCTCCACATTGACACCCGCTGAGGTCTGGTAATCCAATTCTGGCTGCTTCGTGTTCACCACAACAAAGCCAGGATTGTTCAATCCAAAGAACACACCAGACTCAGCGATCTGAGGAAATCCCGTTTCCGTAGTGGGCGGAACGTTCCCCACGCCGAAGACGGGGTTGCCGTTTGTTTGGACTTGGTTTGCTGGAGACAAGGCCACACCGGTCCCGTGAGTGAACTCAAGGTGGGTATTGACCCAACTTGCCGCAGGGAGACCCGCTGGATTGAGTTGTCGCACTCCTTGAAGCGTTGCAGTCAGAGAGTTATTGAGAGTGTACCGATCAACACCCAATGTTTGGAAGGTGTAATACGACCGGAGGTCCTGTAATTTTTGGAAGGTCTGCAGGGCGATTTGGGGGTCTGGATCCCACAGGCGGATGTTTGCCAACGAGGCAGCATTGGCTTGGAGCGACCCTGAATCCACCGTGTTGCTTCCGGCAAAGGGATGTTGAACAACGTGGTTGAGCCCGAAGGCTTGGCGCGTCCCCGCAATATTTCGCGCAATGTAGGGCGATTCAAGCGAACTCTGCGCCGGTGTTACCTTCAGCGTCTGGAGCAGAGCTGGATAAATCACACCAATCACCAATGCAACAAATGCCCAGAGGCCAAGAGCAACAACTGGCAAGGTCCAACCCTGCCGCCAAATGTTGGCGAGCAAGATCACTGCGGCGATCAACGACATCCAAAACAACAATTGGATTGACGGAAGGCGTGCATGAATATCGGTGTACGTGGCACCTTCAACGTAGCCATTCGTTGATGTTGTGAGTTCATACTTTTGGTAGAAATACCCAGCAGCTTTTCCCACGGCAATCAATGCCAACAACACCGAGAGATGCACTTTGACTGCAGGGCGCACTCGAGGCCTCGTGCGTTGACCTCGGATACCTCCATTGAGGTAGTGGAAAATTCCGGTCACGATAGTGATGATCACCAGTGACACGATGAACCAGCTGATCAAGAACTGAATAAACGGCAACTGGAAGACGTAAAAGCCAACGTCTTTGCCGAATTGCGGATCTTTCGCACCAAACGATTGAGAGTGGATGAACAGCAAATAGGCCTGCCACTGTCCTGTGCTCGCCGCTCCCGCACCGAGGCCAAAGAGCACGGCCAAGCCGGCATACATTCGTTTGGCATAGGGCTGCGCTGCTGCTTGGTAGCGGCGCACCATCTCATCTTCAGGGTCGACCAAAATCGCGGTCTTCCCGATTCGATTAACGATGTACAAATTGACCCAAAGGGCCACGGCGAAGAGCAGCCCAAAGATGAAGAAGAGACCGACCTTCACCCCTAAGAGAGAGTTGAAGACTTTCTGCTGGCCCTCAGATGCAAACCACAGTTGGTCGGTCCAGAGCCCTGCCAATGATCGCAACGAGCCAATAAAGACGACAACCGCTATTGCCAGAACGACCAGCCAGACTCTGCGCCGAGAATGGGTAGGCCGTGGAACTTGGGCTAGATCTTCCGGTGATCGCATCAGGGCAAGAGCCTAGGCCACTGCGGGCTGCCAACAATCGTCACGGAAGCTGATTACGGTCCCGCCCTACCGTTTGTCCTCTATGGGAGAAATGGGATCACGGCGCAACGACAGCCCGCGTGTGCTGGAGGATAGGCCTGACCTGTGGGAAACAGTGAACCTGCTACGACCGGTCCTTCTAATTCATTATCCGCGCAATCTGGACAGGGGCCATCAGAACTCCCCACGGCCCAGCGAACTTTCCCCGTCCCGCTCGATATGACGATTGCCGCTGAGAACGCCTCAAGGGCTGCATCCCCTACGACGCGTTCGAGTCGCGCCCCGCGCCATTCACGGAACGCCGCATTCATTCCCGCGGCTGGATCATCGGACCGGAGGGCCTCTTCCAGCTTGCGCTGCAAAGTGCTCGTGATCTGTGTTCCCAGGCTCTCGGCGATCACACTTACCGCTCCGCGAGGAAGCCCAGCCACCGTCGGAACCCCGTGATCATGAGCGAAGCCCTTCCCCGCATTTGCCGCATCACCCAAAGGGTCAACGGCTGCCGACGCAATGAGGGAGACCTGCTGGTCCATCAGTCTCAGAATTTCATCACCATTTCTTCCTTCACGAAGTGCTTCAAGTAATCGGTTCTGCTCGTCTTGCATCGTTCGCTTAATTTTCCGAATCAACGTTGAACGAGGAGAACTCAAAGCCCCGTCTCGAGCGCCAACCGCAGCGGTGTCAGAACTGCTCGGAGTACTCCGGACTGCATTGGCGTCTCGTGCCCGAGGTACCGCGTCGCTCGATCGAGGTGCTTCCGACTTTGCGCTGGCTCGAATCTTTGCGAAAAGTTCTTCAACGACGTGTGACTCGGGAAGATCAGTCCCATTTTCCAACAACGCCAATTCGTCGCTGGAAGTTCCGCCACTCTCCACCCCATCGTTACCAAGTATTCCACTGGCGTCTTCAGCTAGTTCCTCAGGTGTTGGTTGTCGTCGTGCAACTTCTTGTGCGGCGGCTCGTGCGGCATCGTCAGAAGCGCTGATTTCATCCGTCAGCCGATCAATCGTTTCTCGCACACCAATGATGGAGCGGGCGAGCTCGTCCCGCGCAGCACGGAGTTGCTCAATTTGAACATGCATCATCCGACGTTTCGCATTCATGTCTGATAACACTCGCGTTCGAGCATCTTGGGCTTGTTCGATCATCAATCGACCTTGCTCTCGAGCACGCGCCACGAGGGTCTCCCCATCGGCTTGAGCTTGCCCGATGATCTGCTGAGCCGTCACTGTCGCTTCTTGTTCAAGGGCAGTAGCAGCAGCCTCTGCTTCGCCCACGCGTGCACCGGCCCGTTGCTCAGCGTCAACAATGCCTGCGCTCGCTCGGAGTTGTGCAGATTGCAGCAGTTCATTCGCCTGTGCTTGTGCGCCCTCTAACAACGACCGAGCTTGCTCGTGTGCTGTTTGTAAGACTTGCGTGCTTTGTTGTCCAAGCGCGGCAGTGAGTGTCTCTTCGTCGAGCACCGGATGCATCGCCCGTTCATTGGCTTCGCTTATCCGTCGGCGGAGATCCTGTTCTCGCTCTTCCCCCAGTTGTAGTTCATGGCTTATCGATTCGAGGAATGCGCGAACTTCCCGAGGGTCAAAGCCCTTCTTCACAACTGCAAACGATCCTCGAGAGACATCAAAAGCAGAAATTCTTGAGGAAGAGATACTGGCCCTGTCTTCAGTCATACCCGAGATCCTACGACCCCGACAGGGCCCTGGCTTGCCTCTCAACGGTTCCGTTAGCCATCGTGATTGAACCACCCTGAGCCATCAGGATGTTCAATGCCTGATTCAAGGTGGCCACGGGAACGATCTTCAACGTTGCCGCTGCGGTTGCCTGTGCGGTGGACCGCTCCACCGTTGGGACCAAGAACATCGCCGCTCCCGCATCAGAAACGGCAATGGACTTCTGGCGAACACCGCCCACATCACCCACCGTCCCCGTCGGGTCCATGGTCCCGGTGGCGGCGATTTTTTTTGCATGAAGGAGAGATCCGTTTGACAGCTCATCGATGATCCCAAGGGTCATCGCCAAGCCGGCCGAAGGCCCACCAATATTGGGTGTCGAAATACTGATCTTGAATGGAAAATTGTAGGCAACGTCATTCTCTAAGCCAATGCCGATGAATCCCTTCGGAGAACCGGACACTCCTGGACAGGGCGATGATGGCGCATCTGCAGGCGGTTCACCCAACTTGATTGTTTCATTCGTTGATGAACCGTTCGTAATAATTCCCGTGTCGCTGATCGTTGCCTGGCGCACCTGGAGATTCACCTTCGTCCCAGGGACGAGGTCATGTGTGGCGGAGATCACAGCGCATGCCGACGAAGTCGCCTGACCATTAACCCCAACAATGATGTCTGCGACAGCAAGTCGGCCCGACGCCGGCGTATTCGTTCCAACACCGTTGACAACCGCTCCATCAGGAACGGCGCCCACGTTGTAGCCGAGGCGGGTCAGCGCAGCGACTTGCGCGTTTTGTTTCGCCTGGGCCATTTGGAGATACCCCTGGGCATCAAGTTCACTGACACTGACACCGGGCTCTACCAGCGCGTCTTGCGAAACGATTTCTGTCGTGCTGTTCAACCAAGCAGGAATATAGGTAAGCCAACTCAGTGGTGTCAGGTAAACATCAGTCAACAGGATTTGACCCTGAGCGTTTGACGTGTGACCCGCAATGGTGATTAACGGGCCAACCGGCTGTGCCCCTCCTGGCGTGATGGAAAAGTCGTTGGTCGAGATCCTCGATGCACCAAGTCCCAAGAGAACAAGAGCCCCGACAACTAAAGCAATGATCTTTCCGACCTTGTATCGACGCTTTGGTCGCTCAATTGGCGGCATACTGCTTTCGTGGCTCACGATCCCGATACCGTATCGCCCATGGCATCGTCTGAGCGTCGCTTGCAGGTCATCCAAGCAGGCTATGGCGGAACGACCGCCGATGTGGCGGTCCTCAATGGAGCTCGTTCGGACTCAGATCCGGCCGTCCGCTCTGCAGCGCTGAGCGGACTCTCCCGCTGCGGCATGTTGTCCCCCGAGGCCATCCTCCTCGGTCTTGGCGATCAAAGTCCCGTCGTTCGCCAGCGAACCGCTCAACTTGTCCAGCGCGTCGATCGAGCTACCCAGACGCTTGAGGTCACCGAAGCGCTCTCGCTCCTCCTCCGAGACTCAACGCCACTCTGTGTGATTGCAGCATCGGAAACCATTGGGGCGCTCGGTCTCACCGAAAATGTCCCAATTCTCTGTGAGATCGCAACAACGCACAGCGATCCCTTAGTCGTCGAAGAGGCTGTTGCCACACTTGCCGAACTCGGAGATCCCGCTGGCCTTCCCATTATTTTGTCGAAGGAATCGTCAAAACCTGCACTGCGCCGTCGCGTCGTCGCCGCGTTGGGCGCCTTTGACGGCCCTGAAGTCGAGGCTGCGCTTGACCGCCTCAGCAACGACCGCGACTGGCAAGTCCGCCAAGCCGTTGCCATGTTACGGCGAGAAAGTTTTGACGAGACTCCCTATCTCACTGAGGATTGAAATAATGCCGACAAGCGGTCGAGATCGTCGAGACAGCGCGCCGCTCCTTCAACGGCGGCCAATACGGAGTTGGATCGAACGTGAACTGGAACCGAAGTCCCTTGCGAAAGTAATGTCACAATTCCATCAAGCTGGGCTCCGCCACCAACCAGATTGATTCCCTCGAAAATTGCATCTTGTGCCAGCTCTGGAGGGGCTTCGGCCAGACATGAGGCCACTCCGGCAATCATCGACTGAACGAGATCATGCATGGCACTGCGAACGGTTTCGGTATCAACGAGCTCGGACGCTGGTGTACCGGAATTTGTCCGACGCCCAAAAACTTCTGCGGACGTCGACGCTGCAACGGGGTCGACCGAACCAATTCGGATTTTGAGTTCTTCCCCTACCTGCTCAGCGATCACGAGATCTTTGATTTGGCGCACATGATCGGTGATTGCTCGGTCAAGATCACTCCCACCAACACGAAGTGCTTTGATCGCAACTACGCCGCCGAGTGAGATCACTGCAGCTTCAGTCGTACCGGCACCCATATCGACAACCACGGAACCCATTGGGTCCTGAATTGGGAGATCAAGGCCGATTGCTGCAGCAATTGGAGCCTCAAGGAGAATCGCTTTCGACGCTCCTGCCCGCTCGGCTGCTTGCTTCAATGCTCGCCGCTCAATCGATGTTGCCGCGGCAGGGACCGTCAACAAGACACGTGCTCGATTCATACGGCTCACGCCACAACGCGACAAGACCGCTCGTAACATCCGCTCCGCCATATCAAAATCCGTGATCGCTCCTTGGTAGAGCGGACGCACCGTAATGATGTGATCGGCAGTGCGGCCCACCAGATCGTTGGCCTCGGTCCCCAACGCCAGTACTTCTCGCGTTCTCGTATCAACTGCCATCACCGATGGTTCATCAATGATCAGTCCTCTACCCTTCGCAATGACACGGGTAGACGCTGTTCCAAAATCTATGGCGAGGTCACGGGACACAACAGTCAACTGTAGAACCCCACCCCGGCCAGATTTTCAGGGTTCTATTCGCTAGCCTGAACTCTTGTGAACGGGGACCAATATCCGCCATCAGGAGACCAGAGTGCCTCCAGCAGCGACGAGGAGCCATCCGATCAGCCCAGCGGTGCTGGCGGCCATAAGGGGTTTGTTCCGCCCTCGGCGCGACCATGGATTCACCCTTCAGAACTCTCCGTCGGTCAGATCAAGTCTGCCCCTCGCCCTTATCACCGCCGACCCTCAGTCGTACTCGGAACCGCTGCAGCAGTAATTGTCGTCACGGGATTTGCTGCGTTTTCTCTTCGGAACACCACCACCCCGCCAACGACGGCGGTGAATACCGCCCAAAGCGTGAGCGATATTCCGGCCGGCCTCCGCATGCCTGCAGAATCACTCGTCTCGATTACCTTTCATCAGGGTTCAACGACTGAACAAGCAGACGGTGTCATCTTGAACAGCCAAGATGTCATCACCACAGCCACGATTCCCACATCAATTCCCATTGACGTAACCCTGGCTTCGGGGAAAAATGTGCATGCGTCCGTCATGAAACGCGATGGCCTCAGTAACGTCACCGTGCTGCATCTCGAAGCCGCGGTACCGCATGCCGTCACGCAAACAACGAGCGCTACGCATTCTGCGGTGCAGGTGCTCTCCTTCGCCACGAGCGCCCAAGGTTCAACCATGAAGTGGGCGCCGGCCTCAAACCTTCACATGCAACAGACGGTGTCGCATAATTCCATGCCGTTCGAGGTGATGACCGCAACAAGCGCCCTCCCTGCAGAGGCCGGGAATCTCCTGATTGACAGTTCGGGAACTGTCGTTGGCGTTGGAGCTCCTGATCTTGGAGCCACCGCATATCTCCCCATGTCCTTTGTGGCCGCTGTTGGTACAACGCTGTCAACATCACCCGTCACTGGTCACGGCTATCTTCGAATTGAGGGAACCGACGCAGCCGGCGGGGGCGCAAAAATTACAACGGTCTCTCCGACCAGCCCCGGGGTGCAGCTCTTGAATAATGGCGATGTGATTGTGCGAGTCGATGGGAAATCCATTACCTCAATAGCTGGACTCGTTGACGCCCTGTATGTCATACCCGCAGGTTCGACGATCCATCTCACCGTCCTTCGGAACGGTGCCACGCAAAGCGTTGCGGTTTCCCTCGCCGCATCACCGTAGGATGATGAGTCCTATGGAAGAACCACAAAACCCCTTTGACGGACTCCTCGGTGATCTCTTGAAAATCCTTGGAGGGCAAGGAGGGGGTGCGCCTTGGTTTGAATCTGCCCAGGCCCTAGCTGTTGGTGTCGCATCAAACGGTGAGACAGAGCCGAATCCGGATCCTCTTGAACGAATCGCACTTGAGCAGTTATTTGATGTCGCCGTTCGCCATGTGGAGGAGGTCACGGGCAAGGTTCTTCCTGGTGGAATCTCAATTACGCCCGCAAACCGCAGCGCGTGGGCCGTTGCACAACTGACTGCATGGCGTCCCACTATTGAGACCGTGGTGGATGCACAGGCGGAAGCAACTGGTGCATCACTCGCACAATTAACCCAAAACCCAGACGGTGAAAGCGTCCCACCACTCTTTGGCCAGTTCGCAAATTTGTTGGGTCCAATGTTGCTCGGTCTCCAATTTGGTTCCGCTGCTGGCCACTTGGCAGAGCGAGCACTGGGGAACTACGCGCTTCCCCTACCGTGGCCTGAGCAATCCCCGCTCTATATCGTGCCGGTCAATGTCGAGCAGTTCGCAAATGATTGGAGCCTTCCCATTGATGAGGTCCGACTCTTTGCCATGACGCGCGAACTCGCAGGACGCGTAGCGTTCGGTAATCCCGCAATTGCTCAGCGGGTCATGGAACTCCTCAAAGAAGCCATGAGCGATGCGTTAGCAACGCAAGCTTCAATGATCGAAAAGATGACGTCCTCGGGAGATCCTGAGGCCTTGAGCGCCATGCTTTCGGACCCCGACACCATGTTGGCTGAGCTCGTGACGCCAGGAGCGCACGCATCGTCAAGCAATCTCACGGCAGCGACAACCGCGCTGGGCGCGTACATTGACCACATCGCAGAAGTTGTCGCCGGACGGCTCACGGCAAACAATGCACTCTTGAAAGAGGCATGGCACCGGCACCAGGTGACCGATGCAAAGGGAGAACAGGCAGCAGGGGGACTCTTTGGACTTGATCTTTCTGCTCCCGAAGTTGAACGAGGTCAACTCTTTGTGAGTGGTGTCCTTGAGCGTGAAGGCGAAGAAGGGCTAGCGCAGATCCTAAAAAATGGAACATCCCTGCCAACGGTTGCAGAAATTGATGCACCAGGTCTGTGGTTAGAGCGACTCCGATTGCCGGAACTCAATAACGGCGAAGGCTAAGCCTCGGCTGTTTGATCAGCCTGCTCGTCTTCAGGGAACCCGAGATCCCAATCAACCGTGATTCCCTCGCGGGTTGCGTCACGATTCACTCGTTCACGATTGCGGCGAAACTGCGGGTCGTGAGGCGGAAGCAGGATTAACCGAGCTGCAATACGATCACGAAATTCGTCGAGCAGTGCGGTATCGCCCCACACCGGCTGAAACTCCCAATGGGGCTCAACAGGGCCGAGATACACGATGCGAACTTGACCGGTTGGCTCAATTGGCTCGGCTTCAGTCTCTGTTGTTGCCTGACTCACTGGTCCTCCTGCGTGGTTGCTGAACACCCATGCTACTCCGCACTCTGTCAGCCAATTCCGAAGTTCCTAGGAGATAAGAATTGGCTAAATACTTAGGGTTTTCGGCAATTCCTCCGGTACAATTGAGTTCATAAGGGAGGTTCATTATGAACACGCAATGGATGAACGAAGGAAAGTGCAAGACCACTACACCAGAGACATTCTTCCCTAGTGGCGGCCTCGGCGTCATGCGGGCGCAGCGAGTGTGCGCTAAGTGCACCGTTCAAGATCAGTGCCTTGAGTATGCACTTGAGAATCATATTGACCACGGCGTCTGGGGCGGACGCAGCGAGCGTGAGCGTCGCCGCATCTTGCGAGCGCGACGGGGCGTCCAACCGGTCGCCATCGTTAACTAATCAGCCCAACCATCTGCATTCCGGTGTTTGAATGTGTGGCAAACATCAGCGAAGGCCGAAATGCAACGTGGTTAGACAACGTCGCTAGTACTACTCCTGGCGTTGTCGACGTTCATCGAGACCCTGATCACAACCGAAGTGTTTTCACAATGCTTGGGACATCAGAGGCATTAATTGAATCAGTCATGGCGCTGGCTCGCGCCGTTGTCAGCGATTTGGATCTCTCCATGCATGACGGCGTACACCCTCGGATCGGCGTCCTTGATGTCGTTCCCTTTGTTCCTCTTGGTAGCGCCACGATTGATCAGGCTGCAGCGTTGCGAGACGACTGCGCGCGCCGACTAAGCAGCGAATTGAATCTGCCGTGCTTTCTCTACGGCCCGCTTGGCCAGGAAAACCGAACCCTCCCCTCAATCCGCTCCGACGCATTCGATGGCCTTGCGCCCGACTTTGGCCCACCCAATCCTCACCGCAGCGCCGGGGCAGTCGCAGTCGGAGCTCGCCTCCCCCTCGTAGCCTGGAATATTTGGCTTTCAGGCGTTGCGCTGAGCACGGCAAAGGAAATTGCACGCTCCGTGCGCTCCGCCAATGTCCGAAGTCTCGGTCTCCAAGTCGGTGATGCAGTCCAAGTCTCGTGCAACCTCCTTGAACCATCCCGAGCCACGCCACAAATGGTTCTCGATCTCGTCTTGGATCGTCTTGCAGACCGAAACGCATTCGACCGCTGCGAACTCGTTGGTTTGGCGCCAATGGCCGTACTTGACGCCATTCCTGAACTGGATTGGGAACGGCTAGACCTCAGCCCATCCACCACAATCGAGCACGCCGCAGCGGCGCTCGGGTTGTCGCTCGGCTAAGAAGCGTTCTCCATCGCCTGCCGGCGTTCTAGCGCTCGCGCCCGTCGAACTCGACGGCGCTCTCGCTCACTCATTCCACCCCAAATACCGAATTTTTCGCTATTGGCAAGGGCGTACTCCAGGCAGTCCTCACGGACAACACACCCACGACAGACCTCTTTTGCCTCTCGAGTCGAAGCTCCTCGCTCAGGGAAGAACAAGTCAGGGTCGACGCCCTTACAGTTGGCCTGAGCTTGCCAAGTCCGCTCTTCTTCTCCAGATAACAACGAGATCACATCCATCGGTCCTCCCTTGTGCGCCACCCTTTGGTGGCACCGATGTAACTACAACGATGTGATCTTGGCCTAATTCCTGGGGTTTTGCAAGTCAAAATCCCCAAAAGGCCGAAAAAGCCGGCTACCCCGCTGGGCGAAGGAGTCGTCGGTGTTTCATAAAGTCAACCAGTACGTAGCCACCGAGTTCGTCATGGGTCGGGTAAAAGGTCCTTCCCCCGTTGACTTTGGCGATCTGTTCGACGAAGGGATAGTGCGTTCGCTCAAGGTCCAGCGCAAAGGTATTGATGGTGATATTGGCTTTGGTACAGCGAATTACTTCAGCCATCGTTAATCGGAGGGTCTCGGGAAGTGGCGGATAGTTGAACTCTGGTTCGCCCCATCGGTTGATGTGGGCCGTGGGTTCACCATCAGTAACGACGATGATCTGCTTTGTCCCGTGCTGGCGAGCCAGCATGGAGCGGCTCAGCGCTAGGGCATGCTGAAGGTTTGTGCCGTAGATGTAGTCCCACATCACGGTCGGGAGTTCTGTGGCGGTGACTTCTCTGGCGACATCGGAAAAGACCACGAGGCCGAGGTAGTCGCGTGGATACTGCGTCGAGATCAAAGTTTGGAGCGCCATGGCCATCTTCTTTGCTGGCACAAAGTTGTCCCGCATCGGCATCGACATTGACAAGTCGATGCACAGCACCGTTGCCGATCGGACCAGTGCTTCGGTCTCCACCACCTCAAAATCTTCAGGCTCGAGTTTGACGGGGATTCCCTTGCCCCCTCGCGAGACTGCATTCGAGACTGTCTTCGAAAGATGCAGGTTCAATGCATCGCCGTATTCATACGCCTTGGTGCTTTCTTCTCGATCATGACCAAATCCTTGGTACATCGATCGGTGTTGGCCAACGTTGTCCTTATTTACCTGAGCGAAGAGATCTTGCAGCGCTCGGTTCCCCATGCGGCGAACTCCGTGTGCGGTCAATTCCATCTTGCCGCCCTTATTCGCAATCAGACCGGACGCTTCGAGCGATTTGGCGACTTCTGCTAGTCGGCTTAGTTGGCGAGCTGCGTCCTCTCCAAGGTTGCGGCGAACATCGTCAATATCAATCTCATTCAGAGCAGCGCTTGAGGACGCTGTCGATAACAGATCTTCCATTCGATCCAACTCGGAGAGTTGTCGAGCGGCGTTCGCTGTTTGAGAAAGCGACATCGACCCTTCGCCTTCGAATGAGTATCCCTGTCCCCAATCCAACTCAGGAAAGGCTTGTTGGAGGTTCGCGTTGAGCCGCTCCATTGACCATCGCAGATCCATATCTTCTAACAACGATTCAGCGAGTCCTTGAAGTTCCGCTCGTTGTTCAGGCGAGAGTGACCGCCACATTGCTTCGGCAGCGGCCATCTGTTTTGCCATCTGCTCTAATAATTCATCAAGCGTCTCAGCATTCGGAAAGAGATCGCCATACTTCTCTTTGAATTCATCAAAGGTCGGATCGAGATCTTCGCCCCGTTGGCGCTGCTCGAGCATTTGAGAGATGGCGTCCATGGCATCACGCATCCGAGCCGTGGCTTCAGGGTCGGCGTTCTTGAGCGCGTCGGACATTCCTTCGAAATACGTTGAGGTCACCTCTGCTCGCATTTGTTCGAGTAGTTCTTCGAACTGCTCTCGAGCCTGCGAGGAAACAAATTCGTACTGTGTCATTGACGAGACTCGACTAGGGAGATCCGCTGGCATGAGATCAAGTGCCATCCGTCGTTCTGCAACGACATCATTCGTTACGGCTTGTCTTCGTTCGTCGCCCGACTGTTCGGCTTCGTCAGCTAATTCGTCGATGCCGGTGCGCTCTAGTTCTTCGATGGCGTCCAGGGCATCTCGATACTTCGCCAGTTCTCCGTCTGGATTGCCTTGCTCGAGGAGATCATCTCGCCGCCGGCGGGTCTCTTCTAAGAGGTCATAGAGGCCGTCAATGTGCTCTCCGTCAGGCATATCGAAGCCGCCACGGAGCATGCGCTCTATGGCGTCTGTGAGGTCTCCATTCGCTAGGAGATCGTCGCCCAGCACCGACAGCAAGTCCTCAGGGTCAAGGTTGGCAAACTCTTGGCTCCCGTCCCAACTCGAGTAGTCGAAGCGAGCGCTCATCAGCCTCTCGACCGGTACAGCGCTCGAGCGCCGGAGGCATCCTTGTTGAGCCGCTTCGTCAAATGGAGCCCTTCCAATAGAAACTCAAGCGCCGAGGCCATCTCTGCCGGCCCTGCAGTGTCGCCAGCAATTCTCCGCGTTGGAGGCTCAAGTGCAGGGACCTGGGCCAGGAGCTCGAGGTAGTCCGCCGAGGGCAGGTCGTCACCCGTGTGGGCAATGACTTCAGCCTCAAAGGCATCAACAATTTCTCCGGCCTCCGGCAACGTCACCTTTTCGCGAAAGACCAGCAAAGTGGCGGCCCCAAAGAGTTGCGAAATGACTTCTGCTTCTCGACCCTCTTCGAGGGCTTCAATTTCGATCTTTCCCTGGGTCGATGCCAGGGTGGCAGAGAGGTCACTCACTCGAGGAACCACTTCGTCTTCGTGTAGGCGCAATGCGCGCCGTAACGCGTTCGCGACCACCGACTCATAGTTTGCGATCGTCAGGCGAACCGAAACGCCAGAGCGCTGATTAAGCATTGGACTCCGCCGAGCTAAGTGACTTGCTTGAGCGATAATCTCTTCAACAAACCACGGAACATTGACTGGTAGTTCCGTGCGGGCGATTTTTGCTTCGTTGCGCACAATGGCAATCTCCGTCGCAACCTCTCGTGGATAGTGAGTGCGAATCTGTGCACCGAATCGATCTTTCAGCGGCGTGATGATTCGCCCTCTGTTGGTGTAATCCTCGGGGTTCGCTGTGGCAACCAACACAATGTCAAGGGGAAGTCGAATACGGTGACCACGGATCTGAATATCTCGCTCTTCGAGAACATTCAACAGCCCGACCTGGATTCGTTCTGCGAGGTCAGGAAGTTCATTGATCGCAAAAATTCCACGGTTGACACGGGGCACTAACCCATAGTGAATCGTTAACTCATCAGAGAGGTATCGACCTTCAGCCACTTTGATGGGGTCCACCTCGCCAATGAGGTCAGCAATCGTTGTATCTGGCGTGGCGAGTTTTTCTCCATAGCGTGTTGAACGATGGATCCAATGAATCGGCGTGTCATCTCCACGCTCGGCAACCGTTGCCTTCGCCATCGCTGAAACCGGGTGATAGGGATCGTCGTTTATTTCTGAGCCAGAGACTACGGGGAGCCACTCATCGAGGAGATCGACCAGCGAGCGGATCAACCGTGTCTTGGCTTGGCCGCGCTCGCCCAACAAAATCACGTCGTGCCCGGCCAAAATTGCAGTCTCAAGTTGCGGTAATACCGTCTCTTCAAATCCCTGCACGCCAGCAGACAGCGCTTCGCCAGCAGCGATTCGACCTTCGAGGTTGATGGCAATCTCCTCGGCCACGGTGCGGCTTTCCCAGCCGCTCGCCCGAAGGGCTCCAAGGGTTGCTGGCAAATCACTTGGCGGGATCATGGCGGTCAGGTCAGAGGTAGTTGCATCCATACCGTGAGCCTACGCCCCAGATTTGCGGTTCTGCCCGGGCACGAACACAATGTTCTAGGACGACAGGCTCACCGCCGAGACAAGTAGGATCAACGGTGGTTCTGCCCTGGGCAAAA
>Ga0118677_10006387_pt1 | contig 19981 bp, 16 predicted proteins | sample AliMusrvi5mmetaG_FD_86154 | JGI IMG/M metagenome (GOLD analysis project Ga0118677, IMG submission 86154)
GACCTCGACTTACCTGCCGATACCCTTTTTCCTGACCGATGCGGGTCAGGGTGCCTACATTGAAACGGCTTGCACGATGAAGGTCGAGATCCGGCGCGACCCCACGGCATCTCGCTGTACCATCGTCGCGACTGTGGATATCGGTCCGGACAGCGCTCCGCCAATCGTACGTTTCTACGAGGGAACTCCCGCAGACATTCTTTCCACCTTCATCCGAGACTCCGGTACGCCGGTCCTTCCGCCCAAATGGAGTCTCGGCGTCTGGATGTCGGCGAACCGCTGGAACTCGCAGGAAATCGTCGAGACCGAAGTCGCGCGGGCTCGGGATGCCGGCTACCCGGCCACCGTCGTGGTCATCGAAGCCTGGAGCGACGAATCGACCTTTCACGAATGGAATCCGGGCGTCTGGCCCGACCCGGCCGGCATGACCGACGCGCTCCACCAAGAGGGTCTTCACCTGGTCCTCTGGCAGATACCCATCCTCAAGAAGCTCGACGCCGAACACCCCGACGCGCGTTGCGAGGAGGAGAACGCGTTCGCTGCGGAACGCGGCTACGTCGTGCGGACCGCCGACGGCGAGCCCTTTCGCATCCCCTCCGACCGCTGGTTCGCTCGCTCCATGCTGCTCGATTTCACGAATCCGGAAGCGGCCGCCTGGTGGTTCGACAAGCGTCGGCACCTGCTCGAGCTCGGCGTCGACGGCTTCAAGACGGACGGCGGCGAAATGGTCTACGACCCGGACGCACGCTTCTTCGACGGAAGTCGCGGCACGACGATGCGCAACCGATACCCCGCCCTCTACACGAAGCGCTATGCCGACTTCATCGGACCGGACCGCATCCTCTTCAGCCGAGCCGGGTCGACGGGCGCGCAGACGTCTCCGATGCACTGGGCGGGCGACCAGCTGTCGACCTTCGAGGAATTCCGCAGCGCCCTCCGCGCGGGTCTCTCCGCAGGATTGTCGGGCGTGCTGTTCTGGACCTTCGACGTGGCCGGATTCACGGGACCGCTACCCTCGGCGGACCTCTACCGACGCGGCACGCAGGCCGCCGTCTACACGTCGGCGCTCCAGTGGCATTCGGACATGCCGCGCGGACAGTACGGCGCGACGCTGTCGGACGCGGAGAAGATCAACGACCGCAGCCCCTGGAACATGGCCGAAGCGACCGGCGACCCGGGCCTGCTCGAAGTGGGCGTCACTCAGGCGCGCTGGCGCATGAACCTGATGCCCCACGTCTACAACGAAGCATCGGTGTCCCTCGAGCAACGCCTGCCGCTGATGCGCCACCTGATGCTCGATGACCCGGACGACGCGGCCTGCCTCGGAATCGAGGACCAGTTCCGGTTCGGTTCCCTGCTCGTCGCCCCGATTCTCGAAGAGAACGCGACGGGGCGGTCGGTCTACCTGCCGACTGGAATCTGGACGGACCTGTGGACGGGTGAGAAACTGGAGGGCGGACGTCGCATCGACGCGGACAGCGGACGCGAGCGGATACCCGTGTACTTGCGCGACGGCAGCGCCCTGCCGCTGAATCTTGACGGCACCCTGGCCTTCGGCTCGGACGTCGGCAACCGGCTGGACACCTACGACCACCTGACCTTCGTGCTCGGAGGGGCGTCCGGGACCTGCGGCTTCCGGGACGACCTCGGGAACGGGTTCCGGCTGGACTGGGCGGGCGGAACCGTCAGGATCCGGGCGACGACCGGCGCGGTCCCCCCGACGTTGTTCCTGCTCTCCCGCCAGCCCCTCTCCGGCGTCGGCATATCGACGGTGGCCGTTGTGCAAGGCCCGCCCTACCGGGCCTACCGGCTCGACACCTGAAGACGGTCCAACGAGGAAACGAAGAAGGGCGCCGTGAGGCGCCCTTCTTCGTGATTCGACGTAGCCGGAACATGCCGCCTTCCCGGCGTCACGCCTCCCGCATCGTCTCCACGACGGTCCGGACGGCGAAATCGAGGTCTTCGTACGTGAGCGCGTCGGACACCTGGAGCCGGATCCTCGCCGCGCCCTCCGGCACGACCGGGAATCCGAAGCCGATCGCATACAACCCCTTCTCGAGCATGCGCGCGGACAGCGAGATCGCCTTCGCGGTCTCGCCGACGATCAGCGGCACGATCGCGGTCTCCCCTTCCAGCGGGTGCAGCCCCGCTTCCTTGAGCGCGCTCCGCAGGTAGGCCGCCTTCTTCCGCAGCGACCGGACGGCCTCCGGGTGCTTGTCGAGGCGCTCGACCGCGGCCTGGGCGATCGCGGTCAGCACGGGCGGCAACGCGTTGGAGAACAGGCTCGGGCGCGAGCGCTGGACGAGCAGGTCGACGACCGGGCGCCGCGCCGCGACGAATCCGCCGCCCGCCCCGCCGAGCGCCTTGCCGTAGGTGCCCGTGACGATATCGACGGTCCCCGGCAACCCGTAGTGCTCCTCGGTGCCCCGTCCCGTCGCGCCGAGCACGCCCGTCGCGTGGGAGTCGTCGACCAGGGTGGTCGCGCCGTACTGGCGAGCCAGCCCCACGATGCCGGGCAGCGGGGCGATATCCCCCTCCATGGAGAACACGCCGTCGGTGACGACGAGGCGCGTGCCGCAGTCCGCGGTCTCCCGGAGGCAGCGCTCGAGGTCGGCGAGGTCGGCGTGCCGGTAGACGAGGCGCCTCACGTCCTTGCCGACCGCCCGGCAGCCGTCGATCAGGCTGGCGTGGTTCAACTCGTCGGAAACCACGGCGTCGCCCGCGGCGAGCAGGGCGGGAATCGCGGCGGTGTTGGCGTTCCAGCAGGACGTGTAAGCGAGCGACGCCTCCTTGCCGAGGAAGGCGGCCGTGCGTTCCTCGAGACGCCGGTGCAGCACCGAGGTGCCGCAGATGAAGCGCACGCTCGCGGCGCCCGCGCCGTAGCGGAACAGCGCGGCTTGACCGGCGGCGACGAGGTCGGGTTGCGCCGCGAACCCGAGGTAGTCGTTGGAGCACATCACCAGCACGCGCCCGACGCCCTCCACGTCCGCATGCGCGGACACCGGGCCCTCCACGTACCGGAGCGTCTTGTACGTCCCCTCGAGGCGCAGCGTCTCGAGCGTCCCGTCGATCCGAGCGTAGAATCCTTCCGACATGGCCCTTCCCTCCTTCGGTCGCCTGCGGCCGCCCTGTCCGGGTCGGTCACACTTCAAGCAGGACCTTGACCATCGTGCCGTTCTCCATGCCGGTGAAGCCCTCCTGTACGCGCTCCAGCGGCAGGGTGCCCGAGATCGCGGGTTCGATCGACGCGCCGTGGCGCAGCAGGAAGTCCTCGACCTGGTACCACGTTTCATACATGCGCCGGCCGGTCACGCCGTGCAGCGTGACGCCCTTGAAGATCACCTCGTTCGACAGGTCGAGCGTGGTCTCGCCGCGCGGGATGCCGAGCAGGCTGGCGTGTCCGCCGTTCGCGATCAGCCGCAGTCCGAGACGCAGCGAGGAAGCGGCGCCGCTCATCTCGAGCAGCACGTCGGGTCCGAAGCCGCCGGTCGCGTCGAGGATCTTCGAGGCGAGGTCGGGGTCCGCGGAGTCGAAGGCATGCTGGGCGCCCATCTTCAAGGCGAGGCTGCGCTTCAGGGGGGAGGGCTCGACGACGACGATGCTCTCGGCGCCGTTCTCCCAGGCGATGGGGACGGCGAACAGGCCGATCGCACCAGCGCCCGTGACCAGGACCTTCTTCATGTTGACGGGCTGGGACATCACGGTGTGCATCGCGTTGCCGATCGGGTCGAACAGCGCGGCGTGGCGGTCGGGGATCGCGTCGCGGACGGCCCACAGGTTGGTCGCCGGCATGACCAGCCGTTCGGCGAAGCAGCCGTCGCGGTCGACGCCGATGATCCGCACGTCGCGGCACAGGTGCCCCTCGCCGTTGCGGCAGTGGCGGCAGGTGCCGCACGTGATGTGGCCCTCGGCGGATACGCGCTGGCCGAGGCGGAAGCGGTCGACACCGGAGCCGATCTCCTCGATCGTGCCGACGAATTCGTGTCCGTAGGTGGCGGGCGGTCGGATCCGTCCTTGGGACCAGGCGTCCCACTGGAAGATATGGAGGTCGGTGCCGCAGATCCCGCAGGCCGAGACGCGGATCAGCACCTCGCCGGGGCCGGGCTTCGGGGGTTCGACGTCGACGACCGCGCAGCCGCGGCCGGGGGAGAGCTTTCGAATGGCCTTCATTCGTGGACACCTGCCTTTCCTTCCCGGAACAGGAGCGGACCGGTCCATCCGCCTTGTAGCCCAAGTATACGCGCGTTTTTCAGGCATCCGCAAGACCGCTCCTGTGCGCACGGTCGTCCTCGCACGGAGGACACGTTCGCCCTGCGAGCGCTTCGCGGACCGTTTCGTCCGGCGGGCGGAGGAGATATAATGGGGACATCCGTCCCGCAGGAGGTGCGCTCATGAACCGATCCGCCGTCCGCTTCGGGATCCTGGGTCCCGGCCACATCGCCGAAAAATTCGTGACGGGCCTCGCGGTCGTCCCGGGCGCGGTCCTCCAGGCGGTCGCCTCGCGCGACGGAGCCCGCGCCGGGGAGTTCGCCGCGCGCCACGGCGCCCGACGCGCCTACGCCGGCTACGAGCTGCTGGCCGAGGACCCCGACGTCGACATCGTCTACGTCGCCACCCCGCACGCCTTCCACTGCGAGCACGCGCTGATGTGCCTCGAGCACGGCAAGGCGGTGCTTGTCGAGAAGCCGTTCGCCCTCGACGCCTCGCAGGCCCGGCGCATGGTCGAGGCCGCCCGTCGCAACCGCGTGTTTCTCATGGAGGGCATGTGGTCGCGCTTCCTTCCCGCCACGCGCAAGGCCCGCGAACTCGTCGACGCCGGGGAGATCGGCGAGCCGCGCATGGTCTCCGCCGATTTCTCGTTCAGCCGCCCGTTCGACCCGACCTCCCGCACCCTCGACCGCGCGCTGGGCGGCGGCGGCCTGCTCGACGTCGGCATCTACCCGCTCGCCTTCGCCTCCCTGTTCTTCGGCGCCCACCCGATCGAGACGACCTCCTTCGCCCACCTCGGCCCGACCGGCGTCGACGAGCACGCCGCCCTGCTTCTCCGCTACGAGGGCGACCGCATCGCGTCGCTGACCTGCGGCGTCCAGGCCCTCGGCCCCTACGAGGCGCATGTCCTGGGCACCCGAGGCCGGATCTCCCTGCCCGCGTTCGCGAAGGCCGAGACCGTGCGACTCTGCCACCTGGACCGGACGACCGAGGACTTCTCTTTCCCGTTCGCCGCCACCGGCTTCGAGCACGAGATCGCGGAGGTCGTGGAGTGTCTCGCGGTCGGCCGCCTCGAGCACCCGGAGATGACCCTCGACGAGACCGTCGCGCTGCTGGAGATCATGGACGGGTTGCGCAGGAGCTGGGGGCTCGCCTATCCGGGGGAGCCGGGATGAGCCCGGACCCGTTTTCCCTCACGAACGGACAGGCGCGTGCGTTCCTCCTCCGAAAGCAGGGGCTGTCCGGCGCGCCGCGGTTCCACGGCCCGGACGGGGTCCGCGCCTTCATCCGTCAGGCCGGCTGCATCCAGTTCGACCCCATCGACGTGTGCGGCAAGAACGCCGAACTGGTGCTGCAGTCGCGCATCCCCGACTTCACGAAGGGCATGCTCGACCGCCTGCTCTACCAGGACCGGTGGCTCGTCGACGGCTTCGACAAGAACCTCTCGATCTACGGGATCGAGGACTGGCCGGCCTTCGCGCGCTTCCGCCACCGATACGGGTTCCACGACTGGCACCGCGAACGCATCGACGCGGTCGAGGCCGTGGTCAGGGCCGCCCTCGAGCACAAGGACTTCGTCACGGCCAGGGACCTCCCGATCCAGGGCACCGTCGACTGGGGGTGGGGGCCGACGTCGCTCGCCCGCGCCGCACTGGAGACGTTCTATTTTCGCGGCGACCTCGCGATCCACCACAAGAAGGGCTCGATCAAGTACTACGGGCTCGCGGCGCGCTGCTTCGACCCCGCGGCGCTCGCGGCGCCCGACCCGAACCCGACGGAGGACGACTTCGTGAAGTGGCTCGTCCTCCGGCGCATCGGTTCGGTCGGCCTGCTGTGGAACCGGCCGTCGGACGCCTGGCTCATGGTCCCCGGGTTCAAGGGCGCGCGCCGGGACGCCGTTTTCGCCGCACTGGCCGAAGAGGGTCGGATCCTGCCCTGCCGCGTCGAAGGCATCGAGGACCCGCTGTACGTCCAGGCGACCGACGAGCTCCTGTTGCGAGAGGTTCTCGCGCAGGACGGCGAGCCCGGTCCGACGCGGGTCGAGCTGCTGGCCCCGCTCGACAATTTGCTGTGGGACCGCCGGCTCGTGCTGGCCCTGTTCGGATTCGACTACAAGTGGGAGATCTATACGCCGGTCGCCGCGCGCAAGCATGGATACTACGTCCTGCCGGTCCTGTACGGGACGCGGCTGGTCGGGCGCATCGAGCTCGCAGTCGACAAGGAGGCGAAGCGTCTGTCGGTCGTCCGCTGCTGGCCGGAGTCGGGCGACGCCCCCGGACCGGACTTCGAGGCCGCGCTGCACGAAAGGCTCGCGCGGTTCGCGCGCTTCAACGGCGCCACGTACCGGAAGAAGAGGATTCCGGGGCCGACGAAGTCGAAACCGTTGCCCCGTGCTCGTCCGCCGATCAGCCCCTGGCGCCCCGCGCGACCGTGACGAACGCGGCGATTCTGGCGGCGTTCTTGAACCCCGCCGCGTCCTCGACGCCGTCGCTCGCCTCCACCGCATAGGGGCGGAGGCTCTCCAGAGCGGTCTTCAGGCGGTCCGCCGTGAGCCCCCCGGTCAGCAGGTACGGGCCATCCACGGACTGCAGGGCGTCCCAGCCGGACGTCGAGGCGTCGAGCGTCCGCAGGTCGGCGCCGGCGGCGTCCAGCGGCGCGCCCGGAACCACCAGCAGCGATTTCCAGACCTTGACGCCCACCGGCAGCAGCTTCCGGAGCGCCGCGACGTAGGTCGCGTCCTCGTGGCCGTCCAGCCGCACGGCGTGCAGCCCGCACTCGCCGGCGACCTCCGCCACGCGCTCCGCGGATTCGTCGGCGAAGATGCCGACCGGGCGGATCGAGAAGCCCAGCTCGCCGATCAGGACCGCTGCGGCCTCCGGTTCCAGGCGCCAGCGCGACGGCGTGAAGAAGAAGCCGGCGAAATCGGGGTGGCTGGCGTTCAGGGCCGCGATCTCCGCGTCGGTGCGGATTCCGCTGATCATCACGAGCGACTTCGACTGGTTGGCCACGCGGTCCTTCGCTCTCACGACCGCGCACTCCCGGAAAACGTCATCCTGTCCATCTTGAAAACCATCCATTCCTTCGTGGCATAAAGGAACCCGCCCTCGACGATCGGCAAGGACAGGTTCCGACGATTCGACTTGCAGGAACCGTACACCCGGAGCCCGCGCCTGTCAAGGTGCCCATTGCTCCGGCGCCGCCTTCGACCACCGCATCGGGACGAAGCGGATGCCGTTCATCACCTGTTCGTCCGACCGCGCGACGAAGCCCAGGTGCCGGTAGGCCTCGACCGCGTACGGCGACGAATTCACCGTGATCTCCGGGACCGGACCCTCCACTTCGCACGCCGTCCGCATCGCGTCGAACAGGGCGCGGGCGATGCCCTGCCGGTGGCGGTCCTTGCGGACGAACAACAGCGCGATGTGGCACGGGGCGCGGGACGCGACGACCCCGACGACCCTTTCCCCCTCGAAGCATCCCCAGAGGCGGAGCCCGCCCGTCTCGAGCTTCGCGGCGACGGTGTCGCGGTCGATGAACCGCAGGAATTCCTGCACGCCCTCGTCGGCGTACCCGGGCGCCTCGAACTCGAGGAAGACCTCCCACACGAGCGCCAGGGCGGGCGTCAGGTCGGCGGGCGAGAGCGGGCGGATTCGGGGTAGAACGTCCATCCGTCGGCACCCGTCACGATTCCGCGGTCGCCGGTCGATGGGCCGGTCGCAGGAAGTTCCACGGCACCAGCCCGACATGCAGCGCGGCGAACGGGAGGAGGATGCGCGATCCGACCCAGCCGGGCGGAGCCGCGAAGGGCACGAGAATCGGGCCATCAGATGCGGAGGGGGCGGGCTCGCCGCGGGGGCGGACGAGCCGCGGGCGACCGGCGGCCGGCTTGCAGGCCCTGAAGCACGAGTCATCCTTCATGTGCCGTCCTCCCCCGATGCGCCTGGTCGCGACCTTCTCCAGACCATGGTAGCACGATTTTCGTGAGGACTCGCACATTTCCGCGAGAGTGGAGGGCGATACAGGGCCGTGAGCTTCTACGGAGAGTATGAGCGGGAGCCTGCCACGATGCCCGCAGAGCGGTCATCGTACGGCTCCCGACTCTCCGTGGAAGCTCCGCGGCCCTGAGCTACGCGCTCTCTTCGAGGCCCGTCTCGAACTGGCTGCTGTACATCTCGTAGTAGAAGCCGCGGGCCGCCATCAGTTCCTCGTGGGTCCCCTGCTCGACGATGTCGCCGTCCTTCATGACGAGGATGTGGTCGGCGTCGCGGATGGTCGAAAGGCGGTGCGCGATGACGAAGCTCGTGCGGTTCTTCATGAGCGCCAGCATCGCACGCTGGATCAGGACCTCGGTGCGCGTGTCGACCGAGCTGGTCGCCTCGTCGAGGATCAGGATCGTGGGGTCGGCGAGCACGGCGCGGGCGATCGTGAGCAACTGCTTCTGGCCGGAGGAGAGGTTCGACGCCTCCTCGTTGATGACCAGGTCGTAGCCGCCCGGCTGGGTACGGATGAAGTGGTCGGCGTACGCGGCGCGCGCGGCGGCCTCGACCTCCGCATCGGTCGCCGCGGGGCGCCCGTAGCGGATGTTCTCGCGGATCGTGCCGTTGAAGAGCCAGGTGTCCTGGAGCACCATGCCGAACAGGCCGCGCAGTTCCTCGCGCCGGAAGTCGCGGATGTCGGTGCCGTCGATGCGGATCGTGCCGCCCTGGATGTCGTAGAAGCGCATGAGGAGCTTGACGAGGGTCGTCTTTCCGGCGCCGGTTGGGCCGACGATCGCGACCTTCATGCCGGGCTGGATCTCGGCGGTGAAGTCCTTGAGGATGACCTTCTCGGGGTCGTACCCGAAGTGGACGTGCTCGAAGTCGACGGTGCCGGCGCAGCGCTCGGTGGAGGCCGGCTTGTCGTCGTCGGCGGGCTCCTCCTCCTCCGCGAGGAAGGCGAACACGCGCTCAGCCGCGGCCATGGTCTGCTGCAGGGTGTTCGAGATGCTGGCGAGCTGGCCGATGGGCTGGTTGAAGGAGCGGACGTACTGTATGAAGGCCAGGATGTCGCCGATCAGCAGCGTGCCGCCGATGGCGAGGATGCCGCCGAAGATGCACACGACGACGTAGCTGAGGTTGCCGATGAAGCCCATGAGCGGCATCATGATGCCCGTCATGAACTGCGACTTCCACGCGGCGCCGTAGAGCTTCGTGTTCTGCTCCTCGAAGGCCTCGATCGAGCGTTCCTCGCCGTTGAAGGCGCGCATGACGGTGTGGCCGCCGTACATCTCCTCGACCTGTCCGTTGACGTGGCCGAGGAAGTTCTGCTGGTCGCGGAAGAACTTCTGCGACTTCTTCACGATGAGCGTCACGAGGATCATGGAGACCGGCAGGACGGCGATCGAGACGAGGGTCATCAGGGGGCTGATGCTGAGCATCATGATCAGCACGCCGACGACGGTCGCGGCGGCGCTGATCAGTTGCGAGAGGCTCTGGTTCAGCGTGTTGCCGACCGTGTCGATGTCGTTGGTGATGCGGGACTGCACTTCGCCGTGCGTGGTGCGGTCGAAGTATCCGAGCGGCATGCGGCCGATCTTCTCGACGAGGTCGCGGCGCATGCGGTAGCCGATCCTCGCCGACACGCTGGACAGCACGATGCCCTGGAGGGCCATGAAGACCGAGCCGGCGAGGTAGAGCAGGATCAGCGTCACGAGGACGCCGCCGATGTAGTTGAAGTCGATCGCCGCGCCGACCACGCCGGACATCTTGGCCACGATGCCCTCGACGAGCTTGTTCGTGGCGTTGCGCATGACGTTGGGGCCGACGATCGCGAACACGGTGCTGCCGGCCGAGAAGACCATGCCGACGAGCATCGGGAACCAGAAGGGCCGGATGTAGTTCAGCAGCTTCTTGAAGGAGCCCTTGAAGTCCTTGGCCTTCTCGCCGCCGCCCATCATGCCCATCGGGCCGCCCATCGGGCCGCCCATCGGGCCCCTGCGGCGCTCGGGCGCCTTGGCGCCGGTGGGGCCGTTGTACGCAGGCTTCGCGGCGGGCGCCGCGGCAGTCGGAACGGATTCGGTACGGTTCTTCTTCCTGTCGCTCATCGTGCAAGTTCCTCCGCGGACAGCTGGGAGAGGGCGATTTCCCGGTAGACGGAGCAGGTCTCCATCAGTTCCCTGTGGGTGCCTATGCCCACGATCCGGCCCTCGTCGAGGACGAGGATGCGGTCGGCGGTCAGCACCGTGCCGATGCGCTGGGCCACGATCAGCACCGTCGCGTCGGACGTCTCTTCGCGGAGCGCCTTGCGCAGCGCCGCGTCGGTCTTGAAGTCGAGCGCGGAGAAGCTGTCGTCGAAGACGAAGATCTCGGGGTGCACCGCGAGGGCGCGGGCGATCGACAGGCGCTGGCGCTGGCCGCCCGAGACGTTCTGCCCGCCCTGGGCCACGGCCATCGCGTACTTGTCCTCGCTGGCCTCGACGAACTCGGTGGCCTGCGCGACGCGTACCGCTTGCGCGACCTCGTCGTCCGTCGCGTCGGGGTTGCCGTACGTCACGTTCGAGGAGACATCGCCGCTGAACAGCACGGCGCGCTGCGGGACGTATCCGATGCGGGACCTCAGGTCCTTCGTGCGGACCTCGCGGACGTCCCGGCCGTCGACGAGGACCTGGCCCTCGGTCGCGTCGTAGAAGCGCAGCAGCAGATTGATCAGGGTCGTCTTGCCGCTGCCGGTGCTGCCCACGATCGCCGTGGTCTTGCCGGGCTCGGCCGTGAACGAGATGTCGCTGAGGACGTTCTCGTCCGCCTTGGGGTACTTGAATCCGACGCCGCGGAATTCGACGCGGCCGCACAGGCCGGCGACGAAGTCCTTGGGCTCCTTGGGGTCGAAGATCGACGGCTTGGTGTCGAGCACCTCGCCGATGCGGACCGCGGCGACGCTGGCGCGCGGGACCATGAAGAACGAGATGGACACCATGAGGAAGGACATGATGATCATCATGGAGTACTGGATGAAGGCCATCATGTTGCCGATCTGCATGTGGCCGGCGTCGATCTGCTTCGCGCCGAACCAGAGGATCGCGAGCATCGTGCCGTTCATGATCAGCATCATGACGGGCATCATCAGCACCATGACCCGGTTGACGAACAGCATCGTCTTCGTCAGGTCCTGGTTCGCGCCCTCGAACTTCTTCTCCTCGATCTTCCGCGTGTTGAAGGCGCGGATGACCATGAGGCCGCTGAGGATCTCGCGCGAAACGAGGTTGAGACGGTCGACCAGCTTCTGCATGGCCTTGAACTTGGGCATCGCGATCATGAACACGATCACGATGACGGTGAGCAGCGTCGCGACCGCCACGCCGATGATCCAGGTCATCGAGGCGTCGCCGCCGATGATCTTGAGCAGCCCGCCGACGGCCATGATCGGCGCGTAGAACAGGATGCGCAGCAGCATGACCAGCATCATCTGGATCTGCTGGATGTCGTTGGTGGAGCGCGTGATCAGGGAGGCGGTCGAGAACTTGTCGAATTCTTCGTTGGAGAAGCCGACGACGGTGCGGTAGATCTTGCTGCGGAGGTTGCGGGCCATCCCGGACGCCGTCTTCGCCGACAGGAAGCCGACGGTGACGGTGCACAGCGCACCGAGCAGGGCGATCAGCAGCATCAGGCCGCCCTCGCCGAAGATGTAGCGCGTCTGGATCGCGGCCTGGTCCACCCCGACGGCCGTGTATTCCGTGGTGATCCAGCCCGCGTCGATCTGCTGGAGCGTCGAGACGGTGACGGTCATCTTGTCCATGTTGGTGTAGATGCCGTCGATCAGGGCGGTGCGCATGGCGGCCGGCAGCTTCGCGATGTCGGGCATCGTGAGCTTGGCGATCGAGGCCGGGATGTCGGCGCTCGAGAAGCCGGGGAAGTTCGCGAGGCCCTTCTCGAAGATCTGGCGGAGGGCGACGGCGCGGACGAGGATCGCGTCGAGGGCGGTGCGGTCGACCTTGCCGGACGGCATGTAGACGGCGACGTCCTCGGTGGCGAGGATGGGGTACAGCTTCTCGTACTTGGCCTTGTCGGCCGCGGACAGAGTGGCGTCGGACAGGACCTTGTACTCGCCCTGGACGGTCGTCGCGCTGGCGGCCGGCATCAGGAGCAGCAGGTTGTCGTACTCCGTCGCGCGGATCGCTTCGGGCACGGCGTCCGCGACGCCCTTCTGCTGGATGCCGACGTTGACGATGCTGGACATGTAGTCCGGCAGGGAGAGATCGGTCATCGCCTGGGCGTAGAGCAGCAGGAAGATCATCACGACCAGGTACCAGTATGGTTTCAGGAACTTCATCAGTCGGAGCATGGAGGGGTTCCTTCCTGCGCATCGGGCGCGGGGGCGGGAGTGGGCCCGGAGTCCGGGACGTGGCATTTCGGTTGTCCGTGGTGCAGACCGTGGGCGAGCATCGCGTTGCCCCCGGGATCCATCTTGTTGAGGAGTTCCGCGATCCTGCGCACGCTGGCGAAGAAGGCGAGCTGTTCCGGAGGGGTCAGCAGGCCGAGCTTTTCGGCGAACGCCCGGGTCAGGTGCGCGTGGAATCGGGCATCGAGTTCGCAACCGGCGGGGGTCAGGCGCAGCAGCGTGCGACGGCGGTCATCCTCGTCCACGACGCTTTCCACGAAGCCGGCCTCCATGAGGCGGCGGGCGACCGGCGTGAAGGAGCCCTTCTCGAGGTTGAGCCAGCGGGCCGCGGTGGACATGGGGGCCGCGCCGTTCAGGCGCAGGAACACGAGCGTGCGGACGTGGGTCATGTTGAGGTCGGGGAAGTTCTCGGGCGGCGCGGGCGGTCGGAGCAGGAAGGCGTGCGCGTAGCGGGGGACGTGCGTGAGGAGAAGCTTCTGCTCCTCCTTCGTGAATTCCTTCATGGAAGCGCCCTCCTTCCCGTTCCGAGCCGAATGTCCCTAATGCTACACGCGTCCGTCGGACGTGTCAATTGGTTAGATAGTGAACTATTGTGACAGCGTTGCGATGCCCGCCGACCGGAATTTGGTGATTCCGTCGGGCCGCGGTTGCCGAGGAGCGACCGCTCTGCGACAATGGAGCGGCAGGAGGCGCCGACCATGTGGGAGAAGCTGCTCCGGCCCGTGACCCAGTACCGCGGATTGCCCCGGCCCGTCTATGTCCTTTTCCTGTCGCGCGTCGTCACGGCGCTCGGCATGTTCGTCGGCCCCATGATGACCCTGATCCTGACGCTCAAATACGGCCTGTCGGCTGCGACCGCCGGGGCGATCATCACGGGCGCCTCCCTCGGTGCGGGCCTGTGCTCGATCCTGGGCGGCCGGATCGCCGACCGCGCCAGCCGCAAGTGGACGATGATCCTCTTCCAGAGCCTCTCCGCGCTGATCTTCATCGTCTGCGCCTTCCTCTCGCCCCTCTACGGCTCTGCGTCGCCCGACGCGCCCGCCTGGCCCATGATCGGCCTGCTGATCCTCGCATACCTGGTCGGCGCCCTCGGCGGTCCGGCCGGCGAAGCGCTCATGATGGACCTCACCGAGCCGAAGAACCGGAAGGTCGCCTATTCGTTGTCCTACATGGGCTTCAACTTCGGCTTCGCCTTCGGGGCCGCCCTCGCCGGATTCCTCTTCAAGGACCACCTGTTCTGGGTGTTCGCCGGCGACGCGCTGACGACGCTGCTGTCGCTCGCCCTGATCGCCCTGTTCATTCCGGACGCGCACCGGAAGACGGCCGCGGAGCTGGCGTCGGACGCCGCGGGGGAGCGCGGCCTCGAGAAGGCCGTAACGGGCTCGCTGTGGAGCGTCCTCAAGGCGCGGCCGATCCTGCCGCTCTTCGCCCTCGTCTTCGCGCTCTACCAGTTCTGCTACTCCAACTGGGCCTTCCTGCTGCCGCTCCAGATGGGCCAGCTCTTCGGCGCGGACGGCGCCCGGTACCAGGGGCTGCTCGCGAGTCTCAACGGCGTCGTCGTCATCTCTCTCACCCCGCTGCTCGTCCACTGGATGCGGAAGATGCAACCGCTGAGCGCGATGGCCATCGGCGGCGTCCTGTTCACGGCCTCCTACTTCACGCTCGGCGCGAGCCGCGTCTTCCCGCTCTTCCTCTTCGCCATCTTCGTCTTCTCGGCCGGCGAGGTCACGTTCACGATCCTGCAGTCCGTGTTCATCGCCAGCCAGACCCCGTCGTCGCACCGCGGCCGGATCTCCGCGACGGTCTCGCTGATCGCGGGCGCGGGCTGGTCGGTCGGTCCCGTCGTCTCGGGCCTCATCGCCCAGACGACCAGCGCCTCGTTCACCTGGAACGCGGTCGGCGTCGTCATGGTCTTCGCGGTGGTCGGCCTCCTGCTGCTGAAGCGGTTGGAGAAGCCGGTCGCCCCCGAGGCGGAAGGCGCGGAGGGGGACTTGGCGGGAGTCGCCGGGGAGTAGTCGGAAAGGAGAATCGGCAGCCGTCCCGAGGACGACTGCCGATCCGATGCGAAGCGATGCACTACGGAAGGTTCAGTTTGTGGTCCACTTCGTGCCGTCCTTGTTCTTGAAGTTGCCGGTGCAGACGATGATGAAGTCGACCAGCCAGCCGATGCCGAAGCAACCGCCCGTGATCAGCCAGAGGATGCCCGTGCCGATCTTGCCCGTGATGAACCTATGTACACCGAGAACCCCGAAGAAGAACGTGATGAGAATCGCGACGACCCTGTCCATGTCATGCCTCCTTTGTATTCTTGAATGACTTCTGTTTCGACGGTATCGCACCCCTTTCGGGAAGTCAAGGAGAAGCGGAATGACCGGGAAGCGAACTCCCATCCGGATTCCCGCCCTCGAATGCCTTCCCGCGTGGTATCCTGTCGGAAAACGCGCGGACCGGGCTCCCACCCCGGAGTCCATGAGGAAGAGCCGACCATGCCGGACCTGACCGCCTTCCTATCCTACGTCCTGCTCGCGACCTTCACGCCGGGTCCCAACAATATCATGGCCATGTCCGGAGCGACCCGGAACGGATTCCGCAGGACCCTGCGCTTCACGTCCGGCGTCACGCTGGGCTTCTTCGTCCTGCTCGCACTCTGCTTCGCCTTCAGCGCGGCGCTCTTCGCACTCGTCCCGGCCCTGCACTCCGTGATGGTCTACGTCGGCGCCGCCTACATCCTCTGGCTCGCCTGGAAGACCCTGCGAAGCAACCCGCATGCGGACGGGACCGAAGACGGCCGCGCGGTCGGCTTCTGGGCCGGAGCGGCCCTGCAGTTCGTGAATCCCAAGGCGATCCTTTACGGGGTCACGATCGCCTCGACGTTCGTCGTGCCCTATTTCCACGACCCGTTCGTGCTGGCCGGCATCGCGGCCGCGCTCGCGGTCGTCGCATTCATCGCGACCGGCAACTGGGCGCTGTTCGGCGCCGCCTTCCAGCGCTTCCTCGCGAAGAGCGGCCGGGTCGTCGACGTCGTGATGGCCCTCCTTCTCGTCTATTGCGCGGTGTCGCTGTTCCTGTAGGCGGGCAAGCCCGTTGCACATATCCGGATTCGGGCAACAAAAAACCGGGTCTCCCCGGCAATACGATACGAATCCGGTTCCGACTAGCGGACTTCGTTTCTGATTCTTTCGACCTCTTCCGACGTCGAACCCGTGCCTTCCGCGACAACCGCCGTTTCCAGCCCCAATGCAAGGAGTCTCCGAATCGTTTCGACTCTTTCTTCGGATCTTCCTTCGGCTGTCGTTTCGGCGACTGCCTTCTCCGCTCTTGCCGCTGCCTTGGCCAATTCTTCCTCCATGTGATGTTCGTAGTAATGTCGGTTCATCGCCTCCCAGAGAAGCGCCTTCTCCCGTTCGAACGCGACGACCCACTCGTCGTCTTCGAAACTCAGTTCGTCGAGCCGACTGAACGCCTGAGCGAATCCAGGACCTTTTTCCGCCAGCATCCTCGCCACCTCCTTTCCTTCTCCGAATTCGAGGAAGCAGAGCCATCCCGCAAGTGGATCGTCCGTCGTCAGACCCTTTTCGAGATTCGCCTTCTTCATCTCAACGATACGAACTTCGAGCGCGTCTGTCAATTCCTCGCCCATGCCTCGCATTCGGTAGACGTGGACCGCTTCCGCGTCATCGGGGTGATGGATCCGTTCCGTGAAGACGATGGAGACCGTGGGGCGCAGGTCGTCGTAGTCGAGCCCCGCCTGTCGTCCTGCCGTAAACAGCCGGCAGAGATAGAAAAGGACGCGCTTCATCTGACGATCCAGCGCGAGCCCTTCGACCTGCATCTCGACGTTGATCTTCATCCCGTCGGTCAGCTGGACGAGGAGGTCGAGCCGGATGCACTTGCCGCCCCTGGAATCGCCGGGAAACTCGCTGTTCCGTATCTTCAGCCCTTCCACCCGTTCCGGCGGCATCTCCATGACGGCCGACAGCAGGCTCCGAAGCGCCTCGCTGCCGGACTTCGAGTCGTCCGAACCGAAGATGTGCTTGAATACGTAGTCCACTCGAGGGTTCAGGAGTTTCGAAGGGTCACGGCGGATTCGTCCGGCTTCCAAAGCCTCCAGCGCGTCCGTCAGTTCCTTGAGGTCCGGAGACTCGTCTCGAACTTCCATCGCATGCCTCCCGGCTTTTCACGACGGGCTTCTTTCGTCGCCCCACTAGATTAGCTGGGATTCGGAAGTGAGATGGAAGTCTTCGTCCGACAGGAGCCGACAGTTCAGGAAATCTGCCGGCAATGGGAGTCCCGATTCATGCGGCAATCGAAATCCGGATTCGTCCGCCGTCAGGTCGCGGCCGGACCCTCCGGCCAGAGTTCGGGCCGGTTCCGGATGGAGTCCGCCCCGGTGATCGGCCGGATGACCCGACAGGGGCTCCCGGCGGCGAAGACATGCGGCGGCACATCGTCCACCACGACGCTGTTCGCTCCGACCACGGCGCCGTCCCCGATCGTCGTGCCGCCCGTGACCGTGACTCCGGCGGCCAGCCAGACGTCGTTCCCGATGCGGATCGGCTTCGCGAAGCAGGGCTGGAAGGTCCGCCCGTCCTGCGTGATGCTCCGGCGTTCCTCGGCGAGCATCGGGTGCATGGGGGTCGCCAGCGTCACGTTCGGCCCGAACATGACGTCGTCGCCGATCGTCACCTCCGCGTCGTCCGAGACGACCAGCTGGAAATTCCCGAAGAAGTTCGCGCCGATGCGCGTATGCGTGCCGTAGTTGAAGAAGATCGGGCCTCGGATCGCGCAGTTCGCCCCGACGGAGCCCAGCAGTTCCTGCAGGATCGCGCTCCGCCGTTCCGACTCGCTCGGGAGAATCCGGTTGAACTCGGCGCAGAGGTCGTGGGCGATGCACTTGATGGCGGACAGTCTCTCGTCGTCGGGGTCGAAGATCCGACCGGACAGCATTTCGTGCTCCTGGTCCATTGCGAATTCCTTTCCGGCGGCATACGGACCGCCCGTCGCCGCTTCCCGCTACTTCAGCGTCGTCGTCACGAAGAGCGGCGACGTGCCCGCGGGATAGCCCGAGGCCACGTCCGAGGGGTGCGCGTACCGAGCCGGGTAGAGTGCGAAGTTGTGGATCTCGATCGTGATGTCGTAGTCGTCCAGCGCGGCGTTCGGGTCGCGATAGGCCGCGACGTACCACTCGACCGCGTCGCCGGGCGAGCCCGCCGCCCCGAGGTCGAAGGACCACTGCCAGGTCGCGTTCCCGACGCCCGTCGCAAGGCTTGCCGAGGCGCTCATGACCCCCTTCGTCCAGGTGGCCGTCCCCTTCTTCCGGTAGAACACCGTCACCGCGCTGCAGGCCTGGAAGCGCTCTCCATAGGCGCCGCCGTCCAGCGTGTACGCGGAGACGGTCAGGCGGTTCGAGGCATCCACCTGAGGGAAGCCGATGAACTCGAGGTCGCGCCCGTTGCGCCAGCCCGCCGCATCCGCGAAGTAGGGGCTGATCGGCCGCCACACGGTCAGGCCGGCGTTCAGGGTCACCCCGAAATGCACGTGCTCGCCGAACCCGCCGTTCTCCGCCGTCGAACCGACGCGGGCGATCTTCTCCCCCGCCACGACGACGCGCCCGGCGACATAGCCCGAGAGGTGGATCGTGTGTGTGAACACGGCGTAGTGCGTCGTGTCGATCTTCTCCGACGTCTGCCAGGTCGCGTTGGTCTTGACCATCGTGCCGTCCGCCACGGCGCTGACGTCCGAATCCTCGTTGGTCCACTGGACCCCGAAGTCGGTGCCCTGGTGCGGCGTCGTGAAGCTCGCGACCCCGGCCACGGTCCGCGGCTGGTCGTACTTGCTGGCCACCTCCGGGTAGACGGGCTGCCCGTTGGAGTCGCGGGAGAAGGACTCGACCACGCGGTCCGAGAGATCGTCGACGCGGGTCGCGGCATTGTCGTCGAAGGCGTCCTTGTACTTGTTGGCCGCGGAGACGACGCAGGGGCCGGACGCGCCCGCGGCGGTCCCGCCGGCCAGCGCCACGACGAGCAGGACGGCGAGGGCGATGCGCCGCGCGCTCACGACGCCTCCTCCTGCACGGACAGGTCCGCGGACGCGGGCATCGGCGCCAGCTTCGAAAGGTCCACGATGCGCATCCGCGGGGCCTGTCCGTCGCGGACGGCTGCGACCAGGACGGCCGTGTCGGACACCCAGCCCTCGAAATCGAAGGAATCGACGGCGCCGTCCGCGGCCAGGGCGGACTTCAGGTCGTAGACGCGGGTCGTGCCGGCCGGGAGCGACAGGACGACGAGACGCGCCGACGCGACGGTCGTGCGGTCCGCGAGCCAGACGAGCCCGAGCGAGACGCCGTCGGGCGAGACGCGGTAGAGGTCCGCGATGCGGCCCTTCGCGGCGCAGGAGATCGAGCGGACGGGGGACGCGCCGGACGCGGCGTCCGGGATCCGGCGGAAGTCGTGCTTCGTCGTGCCATCGGCGAGCGTGTATACGAGCCATCTCCCGAACTGCCCGTACTGGTCGAGCGCTCCGGTCCAGCGGACCTCGGGGTTGCCGGCCGGGCCGTCCGCGCCGGCCATGTCGCGCAGGTACAGCTTCCGGTCGCGCTTCTCGTAGAGGAGCACACCTCCCTCGATCGCGACGGGCCGGGCGAGCTGCGCCACGACGACGTCGGCGCCGTCGGACAGGCGCACCTGACGGAGGTCGTCCTGGACGTCGCCGTCGGCGAGGAAGCCGCGGCGGTCGGTCGTGTACACGAGGAAGGAGAGCGCGTCGTCGAGGCGCGGGCGATTGGCCCAGGTCAGCGTCCAGCCGTCCGCGCGCTGGAAGGCGAGCAGGGCGTCGAGGTCGTAGCCGTCGGCGGTCTTCGCGGGCGTGAGCATCGTCGGCGCCGCGGCGCCCGGCGGGTCCGCGGCGAGCAGCGCCGCCGGGTCGAACCGGTAGACGCCGTCCAGCACGTCGGTGTAGAAGAGCGACCCGTCGGCCGCCCGGAACAGGCGCGGCACGCCCTCTTCGCCATAGGCGAGCGCGTTGGCCCGGCCGTTCTCGAGCAACAGACCGATGTGGACCTGCCGACCGGCGAAGGGCGTCGTCGTCCAGACGAGGGGCACGCGGCGGAGCAGCCCGGCTACGGCGTCGTAGGCGTACCAGACCCGCTGGCCGGCATCGGCGCCGGACGCCGACGTGAACGAGAGGAGGGGGCGCCCGTCCGCCGCGAACACCAGCGTGGCGTCGGCAGGGAGGTCCGCGGCGGGGAGCGTGGCGGACCATGCGGGATCGGCGGTGGGGTTCGCGGTCGTCGCCGGCGTGGCGGTCGCCGCGGGGGTGCCGGCCCCGGGCGTGCCGGTCGGGGCGGCCGAGGGGGTCGTGACGGCGCGGATCAGGAAGTAGGCGCCGCAGAGGATGAGGG
>Ga0118677_10006389_pt1 | contig 19973 bp, 16 predicted proteins | sample AliMusrvi5mmetaG_FD_86154 | JGI IMG/M metagenome (GOLD analysis project Ga0118677, IMG submission 86154)
GAAAACACCAGAAAACAGAAAGGAAAAAGGGCACATGAAAAGCGCAGTCACAAACGGGCAAGTCTCTCAATTGAAGGCTCAGGTATCCGCCGTCGAGCAGGATCGTAAAACCCGAATCCGAATCATCAGCGCCCACAAGTATGTCAGCCCACGCTCACGGCCCATCACACCGGAAGAGGCGGAAGTCCGCCGCATCGCCTATGCGCTCAAGGTCCCCTCCGCAGAGGCGTGCGAACTCGCCGCCCGTGATCTCGCCCCGCTTCTCGATTCAGCCGAGGCACCCGCCACCCACATCGTGTTGATGCCCGTGCCGGCCAGCACCGGTGCAATGGATGCCAACCGCCAGTTGGCCAACGAACTCGCCGCGGAGATCCACCGCTGTTTTCCCGAGCGGCGGGTTCAGATCAAACTCACCGTCGGCCGCCAGCATCCGGTCGAATCGTCATGCGTCCGCCGCCGTCGCGGCCTGGGTGGCTTGCACGGGGAACAGCACGCCATGATCCGCGTCGCCGGTCCGCTCACCGCCACCAACACCGCCTACTACTTCGTCGACAACATGGCCACCACCGGCTCAACCCTCGAAGCCTGCCGCGCCGCCCTGGGCTTCGGCGATGGCATCGTCTGGGCCGATGCCGGCAAACGCCCCATCTCGTGAACCCAAACCAAGAAAGGACCAGAACCCATGAGCGCAACCCGAGAATTCGTCGCCGTCCGTGCCCGTGTCCCCAACGCCTACAACCCCTGCGCTGTCTACCTGATCGACGCCGAGGACCTGAAGGAATGGGCCGACATTGCCGGCTATTTCCCAGCCGGCACGCGTGAGGTCCAGGAAGTCGGCCGTATCCAGGTGATGGGCGACACCCACCTGCTGGGCCTGATGTACGAGGAATCCCTCTGATCACACCCGCGCCGCCGGCCAACAACCGGCGGACCTCGTCGCTTTCCGGTCGAAAACGTTCGAAATCCGGCCGCCTTTGTGTTTCAGTACCGGCTGGCATGTGAAAACGTCCGGAAACGGTGAGGCATGGCGAACGTCCTATACTTCGGCGATAACCTCGACATCATGCGGCGCTACCTGCCGGATGAATCCGTTGACCTTGTCTATGCCGATCCGCCGTTCAAGAGCAACCAGAACTACAACATCCTTTTTCAGGAAAAGGACGGCAGCCGGGCCGCCTCGCAAATCCTTGCTTTTGAAGATACGTGGACATGGGACCAGGAAGATGAAGCCGTCTTCGCCGATCTCGTGACCGCCGGCGGCAAGGTCGCCGATGCGCTGCAAGCCTTTCGCCAACTTATCGGCCCGTGTGACATGCTTTCCTATCTCGTGATGATGGCCCCGCGCCTCATGGAGTGCCGCCGCGTCGTGAAGAAATCTGGCAGCATGTACCTTCACTGCGATCCGGCGGCGAGCCACTACCTGAAATTGCTCATGGATGCCGTGTTCGGACCCGCCAACTTCAGAACGGAGATTGTCTGGAAGCGGAGCAGTGCACACAGCGACAGCAAACAGGGCCGCGCCCAGCATGGACGCATCCATGACGTGATTCTCTTCTACACCAAGACAGACTCTTGGGCCTGGAATCAGGTTCACACAGCGCACGATGATGAGTACGTCAAGTCGAAGTACCCGTTCACCGAAGACACTACCGGGCGTCGTTACGGCCTGTGGGATATGTCGGGGCCGGGTGGTGCCGCAAAGGGCAACCCGAGTTATGAAGTCATGGGCGTCACCCGGTACTGGCGGTACAGCCAAGAGCGCATGAATCAAATGATTGCGGCCGGGCTTGTTGTCCAGCCCCGGCCGGGAGCCGTGCCGCGTCAGAAACGATACTTGGAGCAGTCAAACGGCGTTCCGTTGCAGGATGTGTGGACGGACATCCCGCCCATCAACTCTCAAGCGGCGGAGCGTCTCGGCTATCCTACGCAGAAACCAGTTGCCCTCTTGGAAAGGATTGTCCGCGCATCATGCCCGGAAGGTGGCACGGTGCTTGACCCGTTTTGCGGTTGTGGGACCACGATCACGGCTGCCCAATCACTCGGCCGGTCGTGGATCGGGATCGACATCACTCACCTTGCTATCACGCTCATGAAGGAGCGTCTGAAGGACACCTTCGGCGATACGGCGGCGTTCAAGGTCGTAGGCGAACCAACCAGCGTGCCGGATGCGGCGGCGCTGGCCGCGTCGGATCCCTATCAATTCCAGTGGTGGGCACTGGGCCTTGTGGGTGCGCGCCCGGCGGAAGGGAAGAAGGGCGCGGACAAGGGCATTGACGGCAAGATCGTGTTCCAGGGCGACAGCGCCGGGAAGTTTGAGACGGTCATCCTTTCGGTCAAGGCTGGCCATGTCACGGCAAACCACGTCCGCGACCTGCGCGGCGTTGTGGATCGAGAAAAGGCGGCGCTTGGGGTTCTGATTGCGATGGAAGATTTCACCGCGCCCATGCAGACGGAAGCGGTAACGGCAGGGTTCTATGAATCGCAGACATGGGGCCGCCGGTATCCGAAGATTCAACTGCTCACGGTTGCCGATCTACTGACCGGGAAGCAGATCGAAATGCCGCCGATCAAGCAGGTGGGCGCGACGTTCAAGAAAGCGCCCCGCGCCGTGTCGCCGTCCGCCGGAACGCAAACCGAGTTGCCCGTCAGGGGTGCCGGAGAGTAAAGCGGAAACGGCCGAGGCATGATCCTTTGCAGGGAAACGTCGGTATATTGTTTACTCCTCCATGACGGCATGACGGTAGTCCCAAAAAAGTCCCGGTTCCCGGTGCCTTTCGCGCTCCGTTCGCCTTCCGGATGTTGCCCCGGCCTCATTTTTCCCTATATCTCCATTTTGAAGAATCAAGTGTCATAGTGTCATTGGCCTTTGCCACCATCTGATTTTCAACCACTTGCGCCATGACACTCCTCGTGCCATGTGCTGTCATGACTACCGCCATAGCGTCATGGCCATGACGACTCATGGCAATGCCCCTGACGCTTTCCAAAACCATCGTGTCACCCTCTCCCCCTGATCAGGAACCCCCCTCACCACGATCACGCCGCTGGCGGGATCGCCACGCCGTCTTGTCCGCCAGAACCTTGGCGTAGGCGGTCGGCATACCATGGCGGCGGCCAGTGCACCGCCATGGGGCCCCCGCGTCGCGCGCGGCGCTCCGCGCCTGTTATTCCCTGATATTAACCCCCTGTAATTCGGTCACAACTATCTGCATGACAGTGCGTTCCGCTCGGAACAGTACTATCTGTTTTTTGGCCGATTCCACGTTGTTAACCGCGTAATTTGCCAATAATTCGGCATAATCGCGCCTGTTCCTTTGCCAGTTTCGCACCGAAATACCGCCACAATTGCACGCTTCTGGTCGGCACGGTCCCCGTCACCAACATACGTTACATACGCTTCCCGGCGACCCACGCACGTACGCGCGCGTGTGTGATATCCGGTATTGTCCCCAATATGGCCGAGGACTCCAAAACAAGCGTATGTAGCGTATGTGACCAACTCCCCACATACGTTACATACGCTTCCCAGAGACCTACGCGTGTACGCGCGCGGTGAGGGGAACTGTATCGTTCTCCAATACGGCCAGAGACTTCGGAAAGAGCGTATGTACCGTATGCGACGGCCACGTCTGCTTGAGTAGTACATTCTTTCTCGAGGCGTGTTGAGCGGACTGTCGCCCAGTACGGGTGGTGGTGGGTAGGGAGAACGGCGTAGCGAAACCGGATATTTCCAGTGCTAGAACCGACCCAACGCCTGCGTGATGTCCCACATACCGAGCGTATCCTGCCCGCAGTAGGCTTCGAGGTTTTTGAACGTCTGCCGCTTCTGCTCTTCGGGAACCCCTGCGTACATCGCAGTCAGGTACGCTTGGCTGGCCATGCCGCCGTCCGAAATCGCCAATTTCGAATAGTCCTTGCCAGTCAGGGCCGGCAGAACCGCCTTGATGGACGCGCTGCCGTGCTGGTCAGGGTGGTAGACGTGGAATGATCGAAACGGGCCGAGCAGGTCCACCATGCGCTTGATGACCGACGCCACCCAGGCGCGATGCTTTGGGCACGCGGCGGCGGCATCCTTCATGCGGCCGGTCTCAAAACTCATGTTGTAGGCGACAACCGTGCCGCCGTCTGGCAGGCAACGCCTGAGTTCGTCGAGCATGCCGGCAAACGGGTTCCCCTGTCCGTTCCAGATCCAGCCGGCGTGCCGTGGCGTGGCGCCCGGCGAGGCGACCGTGTGCAGGCTGAACTGGAAAGGGATCTGCTGGTATGGACTTGTGCCCTGTATCAAGGGGATCGCGGTCGAAAACGTCTCGAAGTCCAGGTACTGGACGGGATGCCGCAAACGGGCAAGGAACGTCCGGACGGCGGCCTTGTCGACGTGCATTTTGCCTGCACGCTCCGCCGTGATCTGAGTCCACTGGGCGGCTGAAAGCTGGATGGCGTCGCCTATCTTGGCGTTGTCCACAATGCCCTGCTCGTACAATGCCCATTTCTTCTGGCCACGCAGGTTGTATAGCGAGAACACGTTGCAGCGCCGGGCATTCACCTTGGCCCAGCATCGCCCGGCCAACGGACAGGGGTACGGGTCCGAACAATGGGGGCCGATGTCGACCTTCGGACAGGCCTTCTGCCCGATGACCTTCTGCATTTCCCGGACGCGCCCCGTTACCTCGGGCAGCATTTCCGCCACCTTGTCGGTCACGTCCTCGCACACGAAGAGTCGCTTCGGATCGACCTTGCCCTTGAGCACGTACTCGGTATCGATGTGCATCAGGTGGCATCGGCGGATGGGCACCCCGGCGGCCTCGTAGCAGTACCGCTGCACGGCAAGGTCCGGAACGTGGACGTCCTTGACCTTGCCCGTGCTCTTGACCTCGATCAGGTCCCACCTGCCGCGGCCGACGGGCTCCAGGATGTCTGCGCGGGCGTACACGCCGCCCCCCATGAAACTCGCCTCAAACAAGGGCTTGGCTGCTTTGATCAGCGACTTGGACTGCCGCACGGTTTCCGCAATGTCCTTAGTCCATTCGACCTCGATGCCACCTGGGTACCGTTGCTTAGCCAAGTCCCCGACCCTGTGCCCCTGGTCAAAAACCGCCTGGGTGGCGGCGTCGACCGGCGGGATCAGTTCTTTGGCGTTGTAGTGCGTCCACAACAGCTTCGGGCACTGTAGCCCCGCCAAGTACTTGCTTTTCGAGATCGCCGGTCTGTTCATAGATCACCTGTGGTTACGGCTTGGCTGCTCTTTTACCACAACCGGCGGTATCCCGCCTATGGTTTCGCCGGCACATCCGCTTCGCCCTCGGCCTTTGCCGTCAAAGGCGCGTCAGCCATTGGCGTCGTGTCCGGCTCACCTCGCAATGGCACACCCGACTGCAACGTCCAAAGGTTGCCTACCTCCACGGGTAGCTTCCCGGCTGCAAGGCGGTCAATACAGGACTGCAGTTCCTTGGTTTCCTCTGCATCGCCCCCTTGTTTCTCGACCGAAATGCCGAACGCCCTGCGGTAGGCCGTTTCGGCTTCCCCATTTCGCCTTGCAAGGGTACAGACGTCGCCAAGGTTTTCGAGTTGCTCGATCAACTTGATGCTCGAAGCCCCAAAAGTGTCGTCAAGAATCTGTACCGCACGGTACAGGTGTTCGATCGCGTGCTCGTAATCCCTGCAGCCGGCGCATGACACGCCCAGACTGTTGAGCATGGGCACCAAATCCACGTGCCTGGCCCCGTTGATACGCTCGCAAACCGGCAACGCGCGGGCCAACAACCGGCGGGCCTCCCGGTATTCCCCCGCTCCAAACAGGGCCAACCCGAGGTCGTTGAGACTGTCGCAGACGGAGGCGCTTTCCGCCCCATCATTCGCCTTGCGGATAGCCAGCGCCTTGCGGTGGCATCGGACCGCCTCGGCATGGGACTTCAAGGCCGAGAGGACGTTGCCCATCGCGCCAAGTATGTGAGCCACGAGCGCGTCCTTAGTGCCCAGCCACCGCTGCGCGAGGGGGAGCACATGGCGGTATGCGCGAAGCGCCTTGCGATAACTGTCCCTGGTTCCGTTCCTTCCGTGCTCCTCATAGGCGTTGCCCAAGTGGAACCGGTAGAGAACGGCATCTGTCCTGTCGAGATCCTCCTGCGGCTGGAACGCCGCCGCCCGCTTGAACCATGCAACCGAGGAGGCGAAATCGTCCGAGGCGAGATAGGCAGTCCCAAGCCGGTCGGCCACGCCGGCCACGGCGGATTCATTGTCCTGTTCGTAATCCTCCTGCTGGAGCGCGAGCAGTTCTTTCAGCACCTCGACCTGTTTCGGACGGTCGTCCACCCCCTCGTAGAGGCGGTCGAGGCTGTTCAGGTGTTCCATGCGGTCGGCGAGGGACAAGCCTGGCAACCCATCCTTGATGGCCTTCTTCCTCTCAAGAGCAGACACGGCGAACGAGATGGCACCCCGGGCCTCGTACAGGACGGCGAGGTCTTCCAGTGGTTCGACCAACCGTTGGTTGCGCGGGCCAAACAGGGCCGAGTATTCCGCAACAAGCCACTCACCGAGCCACGCCGTCACATCGATTCCCGCGCCAGATCTCGACTGGCGATTGGCAACTCGCCGGGCTGCGTCCTGGAGTTCATCCGCATGGCCTCCGACCATGCCCTCAATGGCAAGACAAGCCAAATACCCCGTCCCGAACATAAACTGGGCCATCTCGATGGCGCTGGTGGCAAGAGGGCGCTCGTTGCCATCTTCCATCTCCTCGAATCGTTCGATCGACGCCAGGCTCAAGACCTCGGAGACCTCCGGAGCGTCCGGCTCGAACAAGTATTTGCGGATGCTGCAGGCCTGTGCCAGCGACTGCCATGCCTCCTCGGTGGACTCGACAGCCTGCTTGGCCTTGAACATGTCGACCAGGCATGACGACCTATCGACATCGCACTGCTGCCCTGCCGCCTGGTAGCCGGCAAGGGCCTTGTCGAAACAGGCGATGGCCTCCTTGTGATGTTTCAGTCCCAGGAGGATGCGGCCGAGCAAGTGCTGTATCCCGGCCGTGTCCGGATGGAGTTTTCCTTCGGACGCAAGCGTTCGTTCCAGCAGCCGTTTACAAGGGCGTTGTGCCTGCTGGAATGCCCCCTCATTGACCCAATATAGAATCTCTTCCCTCTTGCCGGTATCGTGTGCGTTCATTGTCTGCCTCCTATGATTCTTTTCGATTGTCTATTAACACGGTCACTGTAGCATCAGGGGTGGGACAGACATTGTCCCAGGCTGGAGGAAGATATGCCGGGTGCCAAGTTCAAGCCACAGTTCCAAAGACTCTTGTTCATAGACAGGGCGATCCGTGCGGGCGGTTATCCGAGCGCCGCCACGCTGGCAGACGAATGGGAGGTGGCGGCCAAGACGATCCAGCGGGACATCGAGTACCTCCGCGACCAAATGGAGGCGCCCATCGCCTATGATGCGGTGAGGCACGGCCTTTATTACACCGACCCCGCTTGGTTCCTGCCGTCCGTCATGTTGAGCGAGGGCGACATCCTGGCCCTTCTGGTCGGGACGCAGGCGCTCAACATGTACAAGGGCACGCCGATAGCGAGGGAACTCAAGTCAATCTACGGCAAGCTGGCGGAACTCTTGCCGGGGAAGATTTCCATTGCCCCGGAACTGATCTTCAGCCGGTTCAGCTTCAGCAATCAGCCGTCTCGTCCCATCGACGAGAACGTCTGGAAGCTGCTGATCCGAGGCCTGCTGCATCAGAAGGTCACACTGATCGAGTACGTTTCGCCGCGTTCGGATGGGCCGAAGCGGCACACGATCCACCCTCTGCACCTGGCCAACATCGAGGGTGACTGGTACCTGCTGGCTTACGAGAAGCGCTGGAGCGACTTGGCCCAGTTCGCCGTGTCGCGCATCCGGCAGGTTGAGCTACAGGAGGCTACATTCGTGCCCCCGAAGGACTTTGATGCCGACAAACTGATCGCATCACGCTTCGGGAAGTTCGTCCACATGGACGGCGGGCGGCCGCTCACGGTACGCATGGTGTTCCGTGCGCGGATCGCCGCCGCCATATCCGAGCGCGTGTGGCATCCTCGCCAGAAGACACGCCTCCTGAAGAACGGCCGGCTGATGTTGGAGTTCCCGGTCGCCGAGGTACGCGACGTGGTTCCGTGGGTGCTGAGCTGGGGCGGCTACGTGGTGCGCGTCGAGCCCAAGGCCCTCCGGGACGCTGTCGTGGAAGCAGCCCGTGACCTGGCGCGTCTGCGGTAGGGTTGTTTTGTCCCGTCCCCCGCTATTCTTCAACTCCCAGCGGGACGCTGGGAAGCGCGTAGACTGTCGCGATGCCGACGGACTTCAGCCATGCCCAGGTCGGGTCACGCTTTGGCGGCCTGATCTTGAGGCAGTACAGGTCCTGCCCATGGACGAGGAACGAGAACAGTAGCGAACCGAGGGCGCTACGTGGCCTGTGGTCCATGTCGATGGCGGTGAAAAGGAAGGTGCCTGTTTCGGCCGAGGCCTCAGCCAGGCTTTCCATGAAAGCCATCACCATCTTGCCGAACCCGATGCCGTGGACAGCCTCCGGGTCGATTCCTGTGAGCGGATCCAACCCTCGACGGGCCTTGGCGTCAGCCGGGTCAGCCCCGCCGAAATAGGCGATGCCGACCTCCGCCATACCCTTCGGCTTGGGCCGCATGTACACGCACGGCATCAGGACGCCCTTGAACCCCCGTTTCATGTACCGGGGGATCGCCTGCACAACCAGGGACTGGTTCGCCATGGCGGCTTCGTCCGCATGGGATCCCTTCACGTCCACCGGCTGCTGCTTGATCGCCCAGGTCTCCTGCTTGCCGCGCTGCATCACGATCCCGTAGTCGGCGCCGCCCGGCTTCTCCGGAATCGGCCCCGCCAACGGCAGGAACGATGAAACGTGCTCCAACTGCTGACGTGCTGGATTCTGGAGCATTCCGCTTGAAGTCTGTGTCTTCCGTATCATGTGACCACCCCGCCCTTTCCATGTTTGTTTCGCCCCTGATTGTAGCAGGGGGCATGGGACAGATATGGTCCAAGGCGGGTAAGGTACAGACTATAGACCGCAGACTGCTCACCGTGGAGGTCCGCGGATGACACAGATTGGCGCGGATGAGAGAGGCGCGGGGGCTACTGCATGGGACTACCACTGCGGGCGAAGATCAGAGGAACCGGCGCCACGTATTCTCCATGATGATCACCGGGCAATGCACAGGGGATTCCTTGCGCAACCGGTCTGCCTTCTCGATCTTCTTCCCGTATTTGTCCCACAGATAGTTTGGGCTCCCCAACGCCCCGACAACCACAACGCCGGTGTTACTGGTGACCTTGGCAGAGATGGTGCCACCGTGTTTCTTAATCAACTGTTTGCAGAATCGCTGATAGCCCATATCGAATCGCCCGGTGATTACGTACTCCACATTCTTGAAGCGTAAGTTCTTGGGTTGGTCTACCGCGATGTGCCGTAAACGCAGTCTGTCCTCAAGTTTCTTGCTGTTGGCAAGGGCCTCTCTTGAGACTGTCGCTTTGGCCTTCTCGGGCGGGTGGGCGGTCTTCTGCGCCTGTTTGGTTTGTGTACGTGTTGGTGTGCTGGATGGTGCATTTCTGTAGGTGATGGTTATGCTCTGGATGAATTCCGACATGTGTCGTTCCAGATACCCGATAAAGGAACTCAGCAGCATCCATTCTTCCTGGGGCTTCCGGGACTTCACCACAGCGTTCAGGATGCCGCCTTTGGTCTGTTCCCACGTAATCCAGCCGGGGTACTGCGCATGCACCAATCTGTCGCCCTTCTGTCGGATCAGCGTGGTTCGCCCCCCGCGCAGTTTGCGTTCAGTGCCCTTGAGGAGAGAGTTAAGTGAGGGACCGCCGTCGTGAATTGGCACTACATGCACAAGTTTCATGCTTCCTCCAATAACAAGAACCGGTAACGGTCAAAAAAGCGTGTGCTCATTAAACCCGGTTAATTTAGAACCTTCTGCCCACGTAGCCGATAATCTATCCCCGACTTCTGCCTCCTGTCACCCGAAATGTTGTTGCACAGGGCCATCAAGGATGCGTGTGGCGCGACAGAACCATTCTCGCCCTGATGCAGCAGGCATCCTCACGTTACGGCCAGATCGTCCGCTACTGTCACCTTTTGCCAACGCATGGTGCGCGCGATGCTACTCATCGTCTGTAGACTAATAGTCTGCGGCCGCAGTACAAGCTACGCATGACAAGTGCACATCTCAGGACCTTTGGCCAAGCCGTGAGGGCCGAGAGGGAACGCCAGGGCATCTCGCAAGAGGAACTGGCGGACCGTTCCGGGCTACACCGGACATACATAGGCGGGATCGAACGGGGCGAGCGGAACATCGGGCTGCTCAACGTTCTGCGCATTGCCAAAGCCCTCCGGACATCTGCAAGTGATCTTTTTCGGGACATCGACACGGACGGTGGATCATGACGCATGTCCACAGTCTGGAACAAGGCAACCTTGCAGATGAAGAGTCAATTCGGGAGGCAAACTGATGCCAGCATCGACAACAATTGAAGCACTACTTGCGCGTTTTGGTGGGGCCACGGTCCAGATGCTTGATCGTGTACTCACTCCGTATCGTCTCCGTGTATCCAGCATTCATGCCGCTCCGGACGGCAAGAGCGCCCAATTCGAGGCCGCCATACCAGCAGATGTGTGGACGGCTTTTGAGGAGGGCACTACAGGGAAGATTGTGCCCAAGGCTCACATTCAGGGTAACGCGCCTTGGAAGGAGATAATCAAGGCGCGGATTAGAACGGCGCGAGAGCACTGTGTTGTCGGAGAGTTGTACTTCGCGCCGTCGCGATTTGCGGCGGCGCTGCGGGCGGTCAAGGTTGGAGACTACCTGGAAATCGACCCGTTCGGTGTGACGTCCAAGATTGAGAGTGCCCTGTGTGAGGCAGCTCTCTTCCAGGTAGCGACAGCAGCGGGTTTTACAGTCACCCGTATGCCGGAGAATGTGGCGAAGCACGTCGGGACGCAGAACTACTTTGATTTCCGTCTGGAACGTGCATCTCACGTGTATCGGGTAGAATTGAAGTCCCTGTGGGGAACCGATACGACGAAGGCGCGCCTGATCCATACTGTATCCAAAGAAGGCGGAGGGAAGAACAGCAAACGGGAAGACAAGCAGGTTTGGAGTACCAGTTCCTGCAGGTTCCAGGATCAAGATATCTTTGCCGTCTCGATGTGGCTTCGCACTGGCCGTGTCACGGATTTTGCATTCGCGCTTTCAGCGCCGGAGAGCAGGCACAAGAAATGGGGCCTCCCTGTTGTTCCCGATTATCCGCACCATGTGACGCAGAATCCCCCAATCGATGATCCGCCTTCAGGACCTTGGACGATGGACCTGAACGAGATCTGTCGACGATTCGACTCGTTGCCGAAGAGGAGGCGAGCCTAGGTGCGCTGTTCTTGCTAGTGGCCGTCTCTCCCCATAATCGAGCGATGTCCTTGCTCAACTCTGCAGGATCGCCAACTTCGCCTGATTTCGATCCTCTGGTTGTCTTCTTCGATGGCGGTTGCTGGATATGCCGTTCGACTTTGCACCCGTATCACGCACGACCTCCGACGGCATAACGGCATCAATGGCAGCTTCCATCTCTGTGACTGCTGATGATATCGATGCGCGCGCGGCTTCCATCATCGCAAGGCCCTCTCTGACCTTCGCCACAATCGAGTGCTGTGCCGTTTCCGATGGTTCAACGAACGGCATCTCAAGGACATCCCTGTCTGACGCTGCCGGGTACATCGATGCAGTGGCGCGACGAGAAAGCAGTTTCCTGAAAGCCTCCGTCTTACAGAAGGCGAAGACCAGTTCGGGCGCGACCCCCTCGGCGCGCAGAAGACAGAAACCATTCGACGCAATCACAGGAACGTCGCCTGTCTTCGTAACCAAGGCTACGACATTTCGTTCCGGACGAACTGTGCTGACGAGAACGTCACCAGGCCGAACCAAGTAACTAGCCCTGCTTGGGGCTTGAGCAGCATCCATCCTGCTGGGCAACGCCATTCCCGAACGGCTATCAACAGAGGAGATGTCTAGGTAGTCGATTTCCGAGGAACGCGTCTTGCTGAAACGTTCGACGCTCCTGGCGACTCTATCTCCTATGCACCCGCTTGACTTCGTCTGGAGATCAAAGTACAGGGACCTGATGTTGTGACCGTAGTATTCCGCATCGAGTCGGTCATGAGTTGCGACCTCTGATGAGCGCACAGTCTCGACACTGGACTTGATGCCTGGCGATCTGTTCTTCGCCCACGGGCGCTTTTCTTTCACGAAGAAGGCCGCGAGTGCTGCACCGATCGCGGAATAGTCAGACGGGGAAACAACTCGGCCACTGCTGTCTTTACCCGAATGCCGACTAGTCACAAAGGCAATAGGATAGTCACCTAGATCAGAGCCGGGCTGCATCTTCTCGAGGAAGAGCACAGAAGTCTTGACGCCTGTATAGGGCAAGAACGCAAACGGGTGAAGGCCGACCACCGCAAGGATGCGACAGCGTTCCATGACCCATTTGCGGAGGTAAGACGAGGTCGAGTTTGCCAGAATGCCTTGCGGCACAACGATGGCGAGCCGGCCGCCCGGGGCTAGAATCTGGACCGCACGCTCAACGAACAGATGCTCTCGACCAACCGCGCCCTTCCTAAAAGCGCCGCGCGAACGCTGAGAGTCATACACAGCGATGACTCCAGGGTCATCGATCTCGCCAGCAAAGGGGGGATTTGTCAACAACAGGTTGCAGTTGAGATCGTGCCAGGACTGCCAAGGTCGCCTATCCATGTTCGGCGGCTGTGCAGTGGCCAAGAAAGGTTTCCATTCTGTTGGTGGTGAATCCGTATAGGTCCTCCCATCAATGGAGTTTCCGCGGTGGATGCCCATTGCGTCAGGGGCGACTGCATGAGAGATCAACTTGGCAACACGAACAGAGCGCTGCCCCAAGTCAATGCCGAGGCACCGGGGAGAATCTCCATCACGTTCACGCGCATACTTGATCGCTTCGTAGAGGAAAGCGCCTGAGCCGCAGGCAGGATCGATGATGCGGTCCTGCGAACTCGGTGACAGCGCCACAACGCACATACGGATCACATCTCGCGGCGTGAAATACTGACCCAGCGATCCTTTCGCGTCCCTTGCGACTAGGCGCTCGAGAGCCGCATCCATATGTGATAAGTCAGAATCAAGAATGTACCACCCAACGAGCGGCCGCAGGCACCGCACGAGCTGTTCTGGAGAAATGTCGATAGCCTGCTTGGTCGTCCCAAGATCTGGCCATGCCTTGACCGCACGTTTATACAACTCATTAATTCTCTCGTGAACTTCGCGGGGAGAACCCGCGAGGGTAAATCGCTCAGAGCGGCCGACAGAGTCTCGTTCATCGAATAACTTTGCCGTCAGAAGCTGTACGGCAACGTCGAAGGCGTCCTCGCCTGAGTTTGAGACCAACAACTGTTCAAACTCCGCAAAGACATACGCCGCATCACCGGGGAGCGGCAACGAATCAACATAGGGGTCTTGCTTCATACACGTCCGTGTACCAAACACGGGCGTGTGCTGTCAAGTGGTCGGCCGATTCTCCCAACAATTCTCATTATGACTGCGGGGACGGGGGGTATTCGTTCGGACTCAGCCGCTTCCAGGGAGGGCGCGATGGGAGCTGAAGCGTGTTAACTGCCGGGGTCGGGCATCGGGCGATTATCAACAAAGGTATGAGCATCCCGCTCTGCACCGTCACCCCGCGTTGAAGGAACGCTCAAAATCGCCCACGACGCGCATGATCTCTTCGAACGAGGGCACCGTGCCGAAGAACATTTCCTCGCGCATGGCCTGGTAGTCCCTTCGCCATTCTGCCAGCTGCCCTTCGAGCGGAAGGATCCGGAGCGTTCCCCGTCGCAGTGTGGTGTAGTCCATCCATGACCAATTGAAATAGATCTCACGGTGTGCCGCCGTGCGTGTGAACAAACCGAGGTTCTGCCCGGCTTTGGCGGCGATGCCTTTTTCGATCAGACACCAGAGATCGTAATAATGCCGGGCAAGCCGGACTTTGCGTGCCTTTTCCGCAGGGCGATAGGTCTCCTCGTGCAACAACATTGCTTTCTCCCAGAATGTCCGTTCCGGGAGCAGGGCGCGCACGGGGAACGCACTTGGCTCGAAGGTGTCCAGAAACGCCTCAGCCAAGTACGGCCGGATCAGGGGCGATGCGGAGGGCTCGATGTCAGACCGGGCGCCCATCTCAATCTTCACGACGGGCCGCAAGTACGCGACCGTCCCGCTCAGTGTTCCGGGATAGTTGAACAGTAACGTCTGCCCATCAGGGTCTTCCTCAGCCGTGGCCGGGGTGAGACTCCATTGAAGATCCTCCGGCAGCGCCCGGCGTATGCGTTCTTCCAATGCCGGTTTCAAGCTCGCATGGATGCGCTTCTGGCATTCGGCCTTCAGCGCGTCCAGTCGCGCGCGGCGCTGTTTCTTGCTGGGGGCCGTTTCAGGACTATTCGCTCCGCCGAACCCCAGGACATCACGCTCAACCACGATGTCGATATCTTCAGAGAAACGCTCGATCAACTTCCAGCCCTTTGAAAGCGACGTTCCGCCCTTGAAAGTGAGATGAGGACCCCAGTCGGGCAACGTGAACAGTTGCTTCAAGGTCCAGCAAACCCAGAAGTCTTTCTCGATGCTGGCGGCCGGCAAACCCAACCGGAGTTGCGCTTCTGCGCAAAATGCGTGTCGGCGTTCGGGAGATAGTTGCAGGAAGGATTCCATCGATCAGTCCTTGGTGGCACCCGCGATATCCCGCATGACCTTCGCAATCCACGCGGGCGCAAAACGGGAATCCTTGAGCACACATTGCCTATCGTCGGCCGTCAGGCGCTGTCGAAGGATGGCTGTCTCCCGGGCACCGACGCCGCGCTGTCCCAGATGACGAAGTGCCTGAATGAGCAGTCCACTGATCTCACCCGCCGTTGCCATGTTGCGGGGGGTCGTGTGTTTCAGGATGATCTGGAGCTTGCCGACCGGTATCCGTCGCGGTGCCCCATCGGTCAGGAACACAACCTTCATCGGAATCTGGTCTGAGAGACCCAGGAGATTGGCGGCATACGCGCCGGACGGTTGGAGTCGAATGGCATCGCGATCTTGAATCGCCTTGGCAATGGCGTCCACAGAAGGGGCAAGTTGTCCCAGTTGGACGTCCTGTCGCGGGATTTCGTACAGTCCGCGGGCGATTTTTCGGATGACTCCGGTGCGCGACTGGCGGGACAGTGCTGTATCCACAGCATCCCGGCTGCCGAGGTCAAGGAAATCGCGAGCCGTGAACACCCAGCCATCCTTGCCGGCTTTCGCCCGCTGGAGGATCTGGCTGTCAATAGACTGTACGTGCTTTCCCATGGCGATTTGAAAGAAAAACTACACCGTATTTCTGACAAAACAAGCGTCAAGTTTGCCGGTCTGTTCCGGCCACACTGTACTGTTTGGAGGTGTTTTGAAACAAAACGCCCCCGAAATGATTCAAAAGCAAGACAACTTCCGTTCATCGGTGGTGTTCAGAACGGTGACTCTACAGATTGGGCCGGTTTCGGTGCCGGCGCGACAGAACCGGCCGCCTGGAGAGAGACACGGGCATAGCCGCGCTGGTTTTTGTCGTACCGCTGGATGTCGGTCCGCTTATGGGCGTGGTGGATCGAGACCATGTGATCGCAGACCTGACTTTCGAACTGGCGGACGGTGACGGCCTGCCAACCCTGGGATGCGCAGAATGAGTTATAGGCGGTGAGGAGTTCAGCCACCGTTACGTCGCCGGTCGGGTCTACCGTGACGCAATGGGTCACGAAGTGGCGGACGCTGTCAGACTCGCACAGTAGGGCGTCGACACGTTGCTTCTGGGCCTGGGTGAGTTGGATGCGCCCGTGTTCGTCGAGTTCCGCGAGCAGACGGACGGCTCCGTCGATACACCAGTTAAGGATCCCAGGGCCCTCGGTTCGGACCAATTCGCGCGCGAAATGGGGAATTGGCTTGGTGGTCGGGGGTTGGGTGAAATCGATGATGAGCATTCGGCGGCGCCAGGCTTCGGTGTCCGAGTCCAGCCGGACATGGAGCCGGCTGTTGGTGGTGATGATGACGGCAAAATCCCCGACAACCTCGAATCGGTGTTTGACGTTCTTCTGCTCGGCGCTGAGGCGGTCCCCGCCGGTCAGGGGTTTGATTACATGGGCCGCCCGATTGTCGAGGAAGTCACCGGGTACGTCCTTGCCGCAGAGGAGCGTCTTGCCCAGGAATCCGGCGATTTCAAAGCGCTCGGTGAGCAGGTGGACGCGTAGTTGTCCCACGTTGTGGGGGCCGATGATCGTCTCCAACACCTCCACAAGCGTCGATTTCCCGCCGCCGGCCGTTCCGCGGAGGATGAGGAAGCGCTGGGCAGGATTCCCGCCCAGAAGGCAGAGCCCGGCGTAGCGTTGCAGCAGGGAAATGTCGTCCTCGGGCAGGGCTGGCCCCAGGAGTTCATCCAGAAACCGGGGACAAATGGCGTTGGGTTCGTAACGGATCTCCGACCGGTTCCGGGAGTAGTAGGCGGGGCTGAACTCGTGCAGCGCCGGGGGATCCTCGTTCAGGTGGATGACGCCTTTACCAACGTGGATGATCGGCTCGCGACGCTGGAAAGCCTCCGCATTCTCGGCCATACCCTTCAGGAAGCGAAGGACCTGGCTCATGAAGGACTCCGACCGTTTGCGAAGCAGCGGGGCGGCTTCATAGGTATCGAGCAACGTGGGCAGGCTGTCACCCATTTCCACCACGACACGGCTTTCGGTCTTGGGTTTCCAGAGTCCAGTGGGTTCGTCGTAACAGTAGAACAGGGTCAGACTGGGCTCGAATAGGATAAGGTTGTCGCGCTTGTGACGCGCCGCGACAAACATCTGATTGATGTCGCTCGGGTTCGCGCGGTCGTCCAGCAGGATGGGAGGGCCGCATCGGGCGATGAGTTCCTCGTCGCCGCCGGCCGCCGTTACAGTCGGGATTTCCTTTCTGGCCGGTTTGTCTGGCTTGGGATCGAACATGGCGCGCAGGGCCTTCCAGTTCTTTCCCTGGCAACTGTCGTGCTGGCAGCGGAACCCCAGTGTCCCATTGGCGCGCATGATGATGACGGCGGAACCGTTATCATGCGCCGGATCGAACGGGCAGACACGCAACACCCACTTCAAACCATCGCTGTATGGCATGGCTGGTCCTGAGTCGCAGTGCGACAGGTGTCGCCCTATGAAATCCTCCATCCGGGCCTTGTCCCAGGCCTTTCCGCCGCTAACGGTCCCACGGGACCGGGTAGGTTGGTGGGGCTCCTCTTCGACCATCTCCCCAGCCATGGTGTCAAGAAGGTCCACGGGGATGGGCTCGATCTGATCCGGGACCTCAAGGAGGCGCGACATGCGGTGGGGACGACCCAAGTCGGGGCAGTTGTCGCCCTTCATGGACTTGGTCCCGTAGAGCTTCACGATGCGGGATGGGTTGAAGACGGCGGTATCGACCTTTACCGCAGCATCGGAGAAACGCAGATCGAGCGCCTGGAGGCATCGCTTGATCCGGTCGTCATCAGTCGGTAGGTCCACGCGATAGAGTTGATGGTAGCCATTACCCGAGTCCGCGATGATGGGCGGCGGCCAGCCGGCCGCCCACAGGGCCTCAGAGACCTCCTGGCAGCGTTCATGGGCGCGGGTCTTCTCGTCGTCACTGGCGGAGATCTCGGCTGGGCGCACGGGGTCGAAATCCACGAGGAGCCACCGGCGGGCCAGGATGTACTTGTCGGGGGTCGTGCTGTCGGTCTTCGCGTCCGAGAACCGGTTGTGACTGCGGGCGAGGAGCGTGGGTTCGATGGGATTGAGGGTGATATAGATACCCTTCGCGGCGTCCAGCCGCAGGGCGGTGAGCGCCTCGACCACGAGTTCGGGATCGTCAAAGTAACCGAAGGTCACTTTCGGCTGCCAGTTCCGGCCGGCACGATGCGGATTGAGTATCCGAATTTCGAATGCCTGCTCCGGCGCAACCAAAACCGCGAGGGCGTGTTCGATCTCGTCCGGGTCCAGGAGTGGTGAGGGCGTTGCGTTCACGAAACACCCCCTGAGCCCCCTGCCGGTCGGTAGGGCCGGAGTTCCCAAAGGGGGCATGCTGTTGCGGTGCATTCCCGTATGGCCGCCTGCTCGAACCAGCAACACGCCAGGCACTGGGCTTTGATGGCCGCACGAGGGGCCGATTTCCGGGCATAGACGCTGCGGAAAAGGCCGAGCTTGCTCGGGGCATCTTCCGATATGGACCGCAGCATCTGGTCGCGTTTTAGATCGCGGCATTCGCCCGGTCGGTGCTTCAGTACCCTGCTCATGGGGTGTCCTCCATCTGCGCGGCGGCGATTACTGTTCGGACCCGCCAGTTGCGAAACGATCCAGGTAAGTCATGATGGAGGGCAGCCACACAAGACGGGTGCCACGGAGCGCACCGGGCCTCTTCAGGTTTGCCGTACGAATGCGGTTCGCCTTGATGAGTTCGTAGTAGGCCGCGCGGCTCAGGCCCGTGTGTGGGCATCGGCCGCGAGTGGGGAGGCGGATCCACTTGGCGGCATAGGTCTCATCGCCGCCGCTGGTGGTCTCCGCCGAGACAGAGTATCTGGCGCGGTTTGCGGATTGCGCTATTGTTGTGATCGAGTCCGGCGTAACGACACGCGCGCAACTGCGCGAGACGGCATGTACGCTGAGACAACTCGATGTGTCATCCGTGGGGTTTGTATTGAACAGGGTTGGGCAGGCAAAAGCCGACCCGGCTTTTCGTCATTCCGTACGCGCCGCTGAGCAGCATCTTCGTATTCAAGGTAGATCCGCGGCGAAGCGCTCTTTGAACAACAGTCAGGTTGCCCTCGAATCCTCTTCAACCGGAGAGCGGTTGCCCCTGGAAACTGCTCGCATGGAGCCGGAACGGGCGGTGCAATTCGCCGAGGAGATATCGCCCCGCCAATCAGGAGCAGCAGTTTCTGAAAGGCCACGAGGAGCGCCAGTTCAGGCATCGCTGCCGGAGCCTGTGGCAGAGTTGGAAACGGAAATCCCCTGGTGGTTGGCCGACTTTCAAGCGCAGCCAGAGGGGTCATTCTCAGCGGTTCTGGCAGAACCGGCAAAGGCACATGAATCTGACGTTTCCGCCGCGCGGCCTCTCCCCATTTCTCAGGAGTACCGGCAGCAACCAGCACCGGCGCAGTCATGGGAAACAGCTTCGAGCGGGCAAGGTGACTTCATGCCCAGGGGTTCCTTTGAAGAGGCGCGGCAGCCTGACCTGGATGAAAGCCAGTTTGCGGAGGCGTCGCGGCTAAGCGGCCTCAGGAGTGTGCTATTCTCTCTGGGCCTGAAGAACCTGAACAAGACAAGGGAGTCCGCATCGCTGGACGATGAGCCCTTGCCGGCGTTTTTGAACGAGCAGGAACGCCAGATCCATGGCCACGCATTTGGACCGTTTCCAGAGCCTTTTTCGTCTTCCGTTGCGCCGACCAAGGACAATGCGGCTGCGATACACGTAACTGCTATCCCGGAGTTTCTTCCTCCGAGGGAGTTCATTCCGGCGGGAGGCAAGGACCAAGCCCAATCGGCCGATGGAGCAACGCACCGCGACCGCCGGGACGCATACGACGAGGTGGAGATACTGCCATCCTGGCGTGGTCAATATAAGAAGAAGAAATGACGGAGTAGGCGGCAACCTTGAGCACACTCGAACTCCTCGCCATGAGGAGTTCATGTGTTTATGCGAGGAAGGCGGCTCCGGACCGAAGGGATACCTGCGTTACGAATCAAAACAGGTGCGTAAATTGGAGTGAACTGAACCTGGAATTCGGAGTGCGGGCGATGTGTCCGGGACTTCTGGAGCGGCGCGCGAGCTAACGCAGCCAACTAGGTGAGTGTCGGGCATAGATTTGTGACGGAGCCTACAGCAGGGTCG
>Ga0118677_10004963_pt2 | contig 19972 bp, 18 predicted proteins | sample AliMusrvi5mmetaG_FD_86154 | JGI IMG/M metagenome (GOLD analysis project Ga0118677, IMG submission 86154)
ATGCTGATGGAAGCCGGGCTGGACACCGGGCCCATTCTGTCACAACGCAGCACGCCCATCAACACCGACGACACGACCGGCACATTGACCGAACGCCTCGCTCAGATCGGCGCCGAGTTGCTCGTCGAAACGCTGCCGGGCTGGTTTGGCGGCCAGATCACCCCTCAGCCACAGGATGACGCATTGGCGACCAAGTGCGAGCGGCTGACCAAGGAAGAGGGCATCATTCACTGGGCGCGCAACGCTGTGGATATCGAGCGGCAGGTGCGCGCGGTGACGCCGTGGCCGGGCGCCACAACAGTCTGGCATGGCAAACAACTTCAGGTGAAGCGCGCGCGCCTGCACACTGGCGCTCCTGAGGCTGCGCTCGAACCCGGCGCCGTCAGTGAGGATGGGCCAGCCGTGCGCGTGCAGTGTGGCGAGGGCATGCTCGAACTGCTCGAAGTGCAACTGGAAGGCAAGCGGGCCGTCAGCGTCGCCGAGTTTACGCGCGGCCAAAGACAGTTTGTAGGATCGAAATTGGGAATTGGAGATTAGAGATTAGTGATCACTGAACTAAGCGAAGAAAAATCTGGCCTTCCAGCAGGCGCCGCGCCCACACCGGCGCCACACAAGACCGATTCCCGGCGCAACTTCCTGGCGTTTGGCGGCGACATGCTGACGTTCATGACCGGGCTGTCGTTCATCCCGGCCACCATCGTCATGGTTGGCATGGCCAGCCGGTTGACCAGTGACAAGGCGCTACTCGGCGTCGTTGCGATGACGGGCAGCGTCGCGTGGTTTCTGCCGCAGGTCATCGCTGCGCGCATCGTGCACGGCAAACAGCGCCAGAAGATATACCTTGTCGGCGCGAGCACGATCGGCAGACAGATGTACCTGCTGATGGCGCTCTGGCTATACTTTACGCGCGCAGAATCGCCGCTGCTCACCGTCTTTGTCCTGATCACGTGCGTCGCCATCTTCCATATCGCGGATTCACTGGCAGGCGTGGCGTGGTTCGATATGCTCAGCCGCGCGCTCTCACCACGCATGCGCGGGCGCAGTGTGGCACTGGGCAATCTGATCGGCCTGGTCGGCGGGATCGGCGCCGGGCTGATCGTCGAGCGGGTGCTCTCACCTACCGGCCTGCCTTTCCCAATCAACTACGCCGTCCTTTTCTTCTGCGCATGGCTATGCTTCATGGCCTCCTCCGTGTTTATTCTGTTCATCAAAGAAATACCGATGTCGGCCGATGAACACAGCCAGACAGCCGATACGCATTTCCTGGCTAATCTGGCAAAAGTGTTAAGAACGGACAAGGTGTTCCAACGACTGATCTTTGCGCGCATCTTTACCGGCATTGAGACGATGGCCGCCGCATTTTACGTAGTGTTCATCCGCGAGCGCCTCGGCCTGCACGATGACATCCTCGGCGTATTCACCATCGCCTCGGTCGGCGGCGGCATACTGGGCATTGCCTTTTTCGGTTGGCTGGGCGACCGTATAGGTTCGCGCGGCGTGATCCGCAGTTCGATCGGGTTGCAGGTGGTCGCGCCCACACTTGCGCTAGTCGTGGCGGCGCTCCCCGTGATTGCAGGCGCTGCGCCCGACGTCGCCATCGCCATCTTTGTGGGGGTTATCGCCGTCAACGGCGCAGTCGCGCAGGCCGGTATGCTGGGATTCCAGAGCTACCCGCTCGACGCCGCGCCCGAGCGTTATCGCGCCATGTATATCGGCGTGCTGAACTCGGTCGGCGGCGTCGTGTCGCTCACCCCCTTGCTGGGCGGGCTGATGCTTGATGGGATCACCGCGAGCGTATCGAGCCAGGCGGCCTACAGCATCGTGTTCGGAATCGCGGCAATAAGCGTCGTCGCCGGACTGATCACCAGCTTTGGGTTGCCGAAGCCCGCGCGCAACATGGAATAGAAGGCAACCAAACAGGGGATTGGGTGTTTCATTCCTATGCGGCTATAATCCGCAGGGAGAAATTTTTGAGAACTTTACCTCATCACACAGCCGCATCAGGACGCTGGAAGGTGTGGGAATAACCATGACTGTACTAACAAAGAAGCGCATCGACGTTGTAATCCCTGTATACAACGAAGAGCGCGACCTCGGTCCCAGTGTCACGAAACTGCGGGAGTTTCTACAAGCCAACTGCGCCTACCAGTGGCGCATTATGGTCGCGGACAACGCATCCAAAGACCGCACCCTGGAGATCGCCAAAGAACTGACGGCGCGCTTTCCGGGCGAAGTCACCTTCATCCACCTGGATGCCAAGGGGCGCGGGCGCGCCCTCAAGGCTGCCTGGCAGTCGTCTGATGCTGACGTCGTCTCATATATGGACGTGGACTTATCGACCAACCTGCAACATTTCATGCCGATGATCGAACCGCTGATGCGGGGCGAGTATCATGTGGCAACAGGGTCCCGCCTGATGCCCGGGGCGCGGGTCAAGCGACAATTCAAACGCGAAGTCGTGTCGCGCATCTACAACCTGATCGTCAAGATCATGTTTCCGGCGCGCCGGTTTTACGACGCACAGTGCGGCTTCAAGGCGGTCAGCCGCAAAATCGTGCAGGAGTTGATCCCCTACATCCAGGACAACGCCTGGTTCTTCGACTCGGAATTGCTGTTGCGCTCTGAGCAGAACGGTTATCGCGTCTGGGAAATACCCGTCGAATGGATTGAGGATATGGACACACGGGTTAAGATTGTGTCCACCGCGATGGAAGACCTGAAAGGGTTGTGGCGAGTGCGAACGACAAAATTGAAATAGTGTTTACTGGCAAGGAATGAACCATTATGCAAAATAGACGAGTTGTTATTACTGGCATCGGCGCAGTGACGCCAGTCGGGCTGGACATGCCCGGCACCTGGGACGCACTGATTAACGGGCGTAACGGCGTCGGCCCCATCACGCACTTTGATTCAGGCTTCCTGCCCGTCCATGTCGCCTGCGAGATCAAGAACTTCGACCCAAAGATAGCGGTTGACCCAAAGGACGTCCGGCGCACCGACCTGTATGAACAATATGGGCTGACTGCGGCGAAGGAAGCCTTGCGCAATTCGGGGCTGGTCATCACACCAGAAATTGCTGAGGAAACCGGCGTCGTGATTGGCTCTTCCATCGGCGGGCTGCAGTCGCTATTGTCACAGTACGACATCCTGCGCGAACAGGGCCCGCGCCGCCTGAACCCGTTTTGCATCCCGATGGTGATGAGCAACGGCGCGGCCGGCATGGTCACGATTGACATCGGCGCCAAAGGGCCAAGCTACTCACCGACATCCGCCTGCGCCACCAGCAACGATGCGATCGGGCAAGCTGCCGAACTGATCCGGCGCGGCGCGGCGAAAGTCGTGCTGGGCGGCGGCGCTGACGCCACCGTGAGCGTGATCGGCATAGCGGGCTTCGACCGCCTGGGCGCGCTCAGCCATGACAACGACCTGCCCTCCAAATCCCCCAAGCCTTTTGACAAAAACCGGGGGGGCGTGGTGATTGGCGAAGGGGCGTGCGTCCTGGTGTTGGAGGACCTGCAGTTTGCGCTGGCGCGCGGCGCCAACATCCTCGCCGAACTGGTCGGCTATGGTCAGACGTCGGACGCGTTCCACGTGATCGCCCCAGCCGAGGGCGGCGCAGGCGCGGCGCGCGCGATCAAGCTGGCGTTGCGTCAGGCCGAGTTGGCGCCTGAGGCGGTCCACTACATCAATGCGCATGGGACTGCCACCCCGCTCAACGACATCGCGGAGACTCAGGCCATCAAAACCGTCTTTGGCGACTACGCCTACAAGATTCCAGTCAGCAGCACCAAGAGCATGACCGGGCACATGATGGGCGCGACCGGCGCTCTCGAGGCGGCGGTGTGCATCCACGCCATCCAGCACGGCATCGTGCCGGGCACGATGAACCTGGTTGAGCCCGACCCGCTGTGCGACCTGGACTACGTGCCGGGTGAAGCGCGCAAGATGCGCGTCGATGTCGCCGTCAATAACTCCTTCGGCTTTGGCGGTCACAATGCCGTGATTGTCTTCAAACGATTCGACGGCTAGTAAATGCTGCCGCAATTTCGCGATCAAGACCTGTTGCAACGCGCGTTGACCCATTCGTCATACGCGAACGAGCATCTATCGAACGCCGGCGTCCCGATCGAGGATAACGAGCGCCTGGAGTTTCTCGGCGACGCGATCCTGGACTTCATCGCCGCCAAGTGGCTCTACACCCGTTTCCCGGAGCTGGATGAAGGCCGGCTGACCAGCCTGCGCGCGGCGCTCGTGCGAGCCAGCACGCTGGCTCGCTTTGCTGAAAGCATCAACCTGTCCGAGCATCTGCGGCTGGGCAGAGGCGAGGCGGACAGTGGCGGGCGTCATCGCGCCAACATTCTCAGCGACGCGTTTGAGGCGCTGATGGCGGCGCTCTATATGGATCAGGGTTTTGACGCCGTCAGCGCCTACTTTGAGCAGATGATCGAGAACACGGCCACAACGGTGCTCAACAGCAACCTCGACCGCGACCCCAAGAGCCTGTTGCAGGAGTGGAGCCAGGCGACCTTGTCGATCACGCCGCGCTATCGCGTGGCGGCGGCCGAAGGGCCCGACCATGCCAAAACTTTCACGGTCGAAGTGTGGCTCGGTGACACCCTCACGGCAACCGGCAGCGGCAGCAGCAAACAAATCGCCGAACAGATCGCCGCGCGCATCGCGCTGCGCGATATTGCCACACGCAACCGGGATGATGGTAACGCTGTTGAGGAAGTGCAGGCGCCGTAATGGTATTGATAAATATCTCGATTTCTCGATTTCAATCGCCTTGTGCATTCTTCCAATCTGCGTTATCATTTGCCCTCGCGTCATGTGACGGATAGAGCGTCGCGCGGTTTAGCCGCGTTTAGCGCTTGCCCGGTAAAGTTTTTTTGAGGTCGCGCAATGAAAGTTTTATTAACCCAAGATGTATTTAACCTCGGTCATGCCGGGGAAGTCAAAACCGTGGCGGATGGATATGGCCGCAATTTCTTGTTGCCCCGCGCCTTAGGCGTGGTAGCCACTGCCGCAACGCTCAAGCGCGCCGATGCTGTTCGCGCTGCCGCCGTCAAGCGTCGCGCGCAGGAGCAGTCTGATCTTGATGCAATTGCACAGGTCATCAACGGCCAAACACTGCACTTCACAGTGCGCACCGGCGAGAAAGGCAAGCTGTATGGTTCCATCACCACCGCCGCCATCGCTGAAAAGCTCACAGCGATTCTAGGCACTGAGTTCGACAAGCGCAAAGTCGCGCTACGCGAACCCATCCGCGATATCGGCGCGCATGTGGTGACTGTCCGGCTGTCTGCCGATGTCGCCCCGACCGTGAACGTGGTTGTCACACCCGAAGGCGTTGCCGTAGTCATGGCCGCGCCCGTTGCGGCTGTGCCCGAAGTGACGCCGGCACAAACCGCCTAGCCAGATCGTCTGATCAATAGCAGTTGTTGCGACACGGGGCAGTCTCCGGGCTACCCCGTGTCGTTGTCGTTTTCCTCATTCAGCATGCTACAATCCCACTCACATGTCGGACCTGGCCCAACGATTCCGTGAAGCGCGCGAACGTCTCGGTATCTCGATGGAAGATGCCGAGCGGGCGACCAAGATTCGCCGCCGCTATATAGAGGCAATTGAGGCGGGGGATTATGGGCGTCTGCCGGACGGCCCTCCCGCGCGCGGGTTCATCAAGAACTATGCCCGTTATCTGGGGATGAACCCGGAGCAATCGCTCTACGACTTCGAGGCCGAGGTTGGTGTGCCGATTACGCAACTGTCAGAGGTTGTCCCCCCGCCGCCCGAACACCAGCAGGCGGTTTCGATTTATACGCGCCTGATCAAGCTTCCTCCAGGCAGGCAGAAGCCAACCGCTGCCCCTGACGAACAGTCGGACGAAAACGGGTACGCGCCGACGAACGGTAACGGCGCTTCGCTGGAGAGTGCCAGCGACGGGCGCACTTTGATCCGTCCTGCTGAGAAACAACCCCTGTCCAACTCGTTCAGCCTGCGCGCGCCCGAGGTCACCCAGGCCAGCGATGTGCGCCCGTTCCAAACCGGCCGGTCGCCCTTCAGCTTGCGCAGTCTGGCAGGGGGCTACAACCCGGATGCCGTCAACAAGGGGCGCAAATATGGCTCGATGTCCATGCGCAACACACAGGGCAACGGGCGGGCGCTACTCGTGCTCGGCATGGCGGCCGCCGGGATCGTGCTCGTCGTCGCGCTGATCGGGCTCGTGCTCGTCCCTGCATTACAACGCGGCGTTGCAGTGGCAGCGGCTCCAACCCCCACGCAGGTCCTCAGCATAACGATCCTCGGCACGACACAGCCGGACGGAAGCATCCCTTCCCCGAACTTCACGCCAACCGCTGGGCCGACTGTGCCAGCAGGAGCCAATAGCGCCGGCAGTGGCCCGACTGCGACGATCGCAGCAACTGCGCCAAATGCGACAGCCGCAGTCGTCGCGCAGGCCAACACCGCCACGCCCACTCCTGTCACAACAGCACAACCCGCTGTGCCAACAACCCAGCCAACCGTACAACCGCTGGCTGACGGCGGCGTGCAGCTTGTTTTGGATGCCCGCGAGCGCGCCTGGGTGCGAGTGCGCGTGGATGGCGCGGTCGTGTATGAGGGCATCCCGCAAATCGGCCCGAACGCCGCATGGCGCGGCCAGAATACCGTCGGCATCGAGACGGGCAATGCCGGGGCATTTGACATCATCATCAACAGCACGCGCATTGGCCCTGCCGGCGAGCGCAACGCCACCGTCAACCTGCTTTGGGACGCGACGGGCAAATCGATTACAAATTGAGACTTGCGACAGAGATTAGAGATTAGAGACTGGAGATTCATGAATTCCATCCCCAATCTCAAATCTCCAATTCCTAATCTCTAATCCCCCTCTTCTTATAAATGCGAAAAACCTACTACCTCTTATCGCTTGGTTGCTCCAAAAACACCGTCGATTCGGAGAGCATGGCGCGCCTGTTAAACACATCCGGCTATAAGGGCGTCACCTCACCGGAACGCGCTGATGTGCTGCTCGTCAACACCTGCGGTTTCATCGGCCCTGCCCGTGACGAATCGATCCGCAACCTGCGTGAACTGGCCTTGGGCAAGCGTAAGAATCAGCAACTCATTGCCGCCGGCTGCCTCTCGCAGTTGTGGGGGCCGCGCCTGGCCCAGGAAGTGCCGGGGCTGGACGGCGTCATCGGCACGCGCCGCTGGATGGACATCGTTGACTTCATTGACACAGTGCGCGGGCGCAGTAAGCCGGAACCGGCCTATCACATCCCGGAGACCGCCGTTACCGTCGGCGACGACGAGCGCGGCGCCATGCGCACTGCCACCCAGGGCGTCAGCGCCTATGTCAAGATCGCGGATGGCTGCCGGCGCCCCTGCGCCTTCTGCACGATCCCGGCCATCAAGGGCACGATGAAGAGCCGCCCGCCGCAACTGATCCTCGACGAAGCGGGCAAGCTGGCGGAGAGCGGCGTGCGCGAGCTGATCCTGATCGCTCAGGACCTGACCGACTATGGCAGCGATATCGGCATCAAGGACGGTCTGGCGACGCTGCTCAAAGATATCTGCATCACGGCGCCGGGCATCGACTGGGTGCGCCTGATGTATGCCTATCCGGGCGCCGTGACCGACCGATTGATTGAGACGATGGTGCAATACCCGCAAATCTGCCATTACCTCGACATCCCTTTGCAGCACGGCCACCCGGCCGTCCTGCGACGCATGCGGCGCCCGTCCAACATCGACTGGGTGCATCGCACCGTCGCCAGGATGCGCGCAGCCATGCCCGACCTGTGCGTGCGCACCACTTTCATCGTCGGTTTTCCCGGCGAAACGGACGAGGAGTTCAAGACGCTCATGGACTTCACCGCGGAGATGCAGTTCGACCGCGTCGGCGTGTTCAACTATTCATACGAGGCCAACACCCCCTCCGGCGCAATGCCGGATCAGGTGCCTGACGAGGTCAAGGAGGCGCGGCGCGGCGCGCTGATGGCGCAGCAGCAGCAGATATCTCTGACCCGCAATCAAGGTCAGGTGGGCAAGACGCTCGACACGCTGATCGAAGGCCATGGCAAAGGGTTGAGTTTCGGGCGCACCTATCGCGACGCGCCGGAGGTCGACGGCCTGGTCATCGTGGATGGGCAAATCCCGGTGGGCGAGCTCGTGCCGGTGCATATCGACGGCGCACTCGAATATGACCTGACCGGCTCGGTGCAGACTGACCCGCGCGACAACCCGCTCATCATTCTTTGAACATCGTTCTACAATCAATACATTCAACCAATCCTAAAGGAACGTGACGCCATGGGCATTGTCCAAATACACGCCAGCATCGCCACAACGGTGATGCTGTTTAATACTGTGCTGGGTGTGTGGGGCTTTCTGAAGTTTCTGCGCAAACAGGAGACCATAGACGGCAACTTCTGGGGCGCCATCGCGCTCAGCCCAGTACTGGGGCTGGCGCAGGCGATCATCGGCCTGGTCATGATCAGCATGGGTCTCGGAGCAAGCATGCGGCTGGTTCATTACTTGTACGGGACGCTATGCGTCATCGCAGTGCCTGCCACGTTTGCCTTCACGCGCGGACGTGATGATCGGGGCGCGCTGGTGGTCTACGCCAGCGTCCTGGTTCTTACTGCGATCTTCGGTTTGCGCGCCTATATGACAGCTACCGGTGGGGCGTTCTAACCGTTCAGCCGCAGTTGCACTGCGGCGCGGAGCATTAACCAATGGCATTACTTGGAATCGATCTAGGGACTTCGGGCGTTAAGGCATTATTAATTCGAGAGGACGGGACGGCGCTGGCAAGCGCGACCGTTGAGTATCCGCTCAGCACACCGCGACCGCTGTGGAGCGAGCAGGACCCCGCCGACTGGTGGCGCGGCGTGTGCGAAGCAACCCGCGCCGTGCTCGCACAGGCGCGCCTGACCGGGAGCGACATCCGCGCAATTGGACTGAGCGGCCAGATGCACGGGTTGACGCTGCTCGATAAGTCTGGCGAAGTGTTACGTCCTGCCATCCTGTGGAACGACCAACGCACCAGCGCGCAGTGCGACGAGATCACACGCCTAGCCGGCGGCAAGCGGCGCGTGCTGGAATTGACGGCCAACGTGGTGCTGCCCGGTTTTACCGCGCCCAAGATCCTCTGGGTGCGCGAGAACGAGCCTGAAGTGTATGCGCGCGTTGCGCATGTGCTGCTGCCCAAGGACTATATCCGGTATAAGCTCAGCGGCGAGTTTGCCACCGAGGTCAGCGACGCCAGCGGCATGTCTGTCTTCGACGTGCGCAACCGCACCTGGTCCGACGAGATGCTGCGCGCGCTCGACATCCCACGCGAATGGATGCCCCGTTGCGCCGAGTCGCACGAGGTGACCGCGCATGTGTCCGCAACGGCAGCGACAGAGATCGGTCTCGCGCCTGGCACGCCAATCGTCGGCGGGGGCGGCGACAATGCCGCCGGCGCGGTCGGCAACGGCGTCGTTCGCGAGGGCATTGTCTCGGCCAGCATCGGCACCTCGGGCGTAGTGTTTGCCACCGCGGAGAAATTCGCAATGGAACCAGAGGGCAACCTGCACGCCTTCTGTCACGCCATCCCCGCCACCTGGCACATGATGGGCGTCATGCTCTCGGCCGGCGGCAGCCTGCGCTGGCATCGTGACGTTATCTCAAGAGGGAGAGAAGGGATTGGAGATTCGAGATTAGAGAATGGCGTCCACGTGGAACGTCCAATCTCCTATGACGACCTGATGGCAGATGTCGCTTCGGTGTCGCCCGGCGCGGAGGGTCTGATCTTCCTGCCCTATCTCACCGGCGAACGGTGCCCGTACCCGGATCCGCTGGCGCGCGGCGCGTTTATCGGGCTGACATTGCGTCACACCCAGGCGCACCTGACCCGCGCCGTGGTGGAAGGGATTACCTATGGGCTGGCTGACTCGCTCACTCTGATCCGGGGTCTGGGTGTGCGCATCAACGAAGTGCGCGCAATTGGCGGCGGCGCGCGCAGCGCCGTGTGGCGCCAGATGCTGGCCGATGTGTTCGACGCCGAGATCACGCTGATCAACTCCTCCGAGGGCGGCGCATTCGGTGTGGCCTTGCTGGCTGGCGTCGGGTCGGGCGTGTGGGGCAGCACCCGCGAAGCCTGCGACGCGACCCTCAAGGTCACGACCCGCGTCGAGCCAAGCAAAGACGCCGCGATACGCGAGCGTTACGCGGAAACCTACGCCCGCTACCGCGAGATGTACCCGGCGCTGGCTGGCATTTTCGCGAAGTTACAGCAGTCCTAAAGGATTCCAAGCAATCCTAAAGGATTCAGAGCAATAACAGCGCCCTTGCGAAAGGCTGACTTCCAATATTTTCATTGGCCGACAGCCTTCGCAAGGCGCAGAGGTGGAGGTCCAGACTAACGATGTATGCTTTAATTTTGGCGGGCGGCAGCGGAACGAGACTGTGGCCCTATAGTCGCAGCAGCAAACCAAAACAGTTTCTGGCGCTCAGCCCCAGCACCGCCGGCGCCGAACCGCGTTCCATGTTGCAGGAGACGGTTGACCGGATTCTGCCTCTGATTCCACCGTCAAACGTGTTCGTTGCCACGGGCAGCCTCTATGCTCAGATGACGGCGGAGCAGTTGCCGGATGTCCCCGCTGAAAACATCATCGTTGAGCCGTCGGGCAAGGGCACTGCCCCGTGCATCGGGCTGGGCGCATTGCACATGCTGCGGCGCGATCCGAACGCTGTCATGGCTGTGCTTAGCTCTGACCACATTATTCTGCGCGCAGATCGCCTGCGCGAGGTGCTGTCCATCGGCGCCCGCGCTGCGGATCAGGGTTCCCTGGTCACGATTGGCATTCAGCCCGCCGGCCCCGCCACCGGGTATGGGTACATCGAGAAAGGCGAGCAGTTGCAGGCGGCCTGGCGCGGCGACTATCAGGTCTTCAAAGTGCGCCAATTTGTGGAGAAGCCCGACGAGGAACGCGCGCGCGCCTACGTTGACAGCGGCGATTATTACTGGAACGCGGGCATGTTCATCTGGCGCGCCGCCGTCGTGTTGAATGAACTCGAAGCTCATTGTCCAGGCGTGGGGACGCCTTTGAAACCGATTGGCGCAGCTATTGGAACCCCGTCCGAGGAGTCGGCATTGTTGCGCAACTGGGCCGATATGGAGAATATCGCCATCGATGTCGCGGTGATGGAGCGGACTGCCCACGCCGCCGTCATCCCAGCCGATTTGGAATGGAGCGATGTGGGCGACTGGTCGGCGCTGGCCGACATCCTGCCGCATGATGCGGATGGCAACGCGGTGGTGGGCAAATTCGTGGGTTTGGACACGCACAACACGCTGGTGTTCGGCGGCGAGCGCACCATCGCCACGATCGGCGCACAGGACCTGCTGATTGTCGATACGCCCGATGCGCTGTTGATCTGCCCGCGCCATCGCGCGCAGGATGTCAAGGCAATTGTGATGCGCTTGAGGGCGCAAGGCAGCCGGCTGTTGTGATGATCGATCCTGCTGACCAAATGAGACCCGCAATTGACATCGAGGACTATCGGCGTCATTTCCGCAGCGCGCGCTTCGCCGCTATCGATCCGACTCAACTCAATAGCGTGCTTGGTCCGGGCTTCTACGGCGCGTTCGAGTTTGCGGCGGTTGGCATGGTCGTGGTTGATCTGGAAGGACGCTGCATGGCTGCGAACATGGAGCTGTGCAAAATCCTGCAATGCAGCGAGTCGGATGTGCTGGGGGAGGGATTCCACGCCTTTACTCATCCCGACGATATCCCGGAAAACCTGAGGCTGGGCGAACAACTCCTCTCCGGCCAGATTCCATCCTTTCGTTACGAGAAGCGTTACATCCAGAAAACCGGGAGCGTCATATGGGTGCTGTTGAGCGCCTCATTGGTGCGCGATGCAGACGGCAAGCCGGTATGCGTCATCTCTCAGATACAGGACATCGACAACCTGAAACGGGCTCAGGCGGATCTCCGCGAAAGCGAGGAGCGTTACCGCGGTATCGTCGAGGATCAGACCGAACTGATTAGCCGATTCAGGATTGACGGCATACTGACGTACGTCAACGACGCCTATTGCCATTACTATGGCCGCGCGCGCAATGAGCTGCTGGGACACAGCCTGCTGGAACACCTGCCTGAGAACATGCGCGCCAGTCTGTTGGAGCATTTCAAGGAACTCGCGTTCACAGCCGGCTCGTCGCGGAATGAGCATCAAACCATTGCTGCCGGCGATACGATGCGGTGGCTGGAGTGGACGAATCGCGCATTGCGTGATGGGCAGAGCGTCGTCACAACAATACAAGGCGTTGGTCGCGACATTACCGAGCGCAAGACGGCCGAGGCTGCCGAGCGCGCGCAACGCGACCTGGCCGAGGCGTTGCGCGACAGCGCAGCGGCGTTGAACAGCACGCTGAACGTCGAGCGCGTGCTCGACCGCATCCTGGCCAATGCCGATCGCGTGGCGCCTCACGATGCGAGCAACGTCATGCTCATTGATCGTGAAACCAATGAAGTTTATGTTGTGCGCCAGAGAGGGTACACCGAACGCGGCCAGGAGGAATGGATCAAGCAATTGCGCTTGTCGCTCGATGTCAATTCGGATTTCCTGCACATGGCGCAGAGCGGTCAACCCCTGGTTATTGCGGATATAACAAAGCACCCAACCTGGATCACATTGCCCGGCTCTTCGTGGCTGAGGTCGTATGCGGCGGCCCCGATCACGATCAAGGGGCAGACGATTGGGTTTCTGAACTTCGACAGCGCCACCCCCGGCTTTTTTAATGAGGCTCACATCAATCGCCTGCGGGCCTTTGCTGATCAAGCGGGCGTGGCAATTGAGAACGCGCGCCTGTTTGAGTCCAGCCGTCACAAGGAAGCGCACATGACTCAGTTGCATGAGGCTGGAATGGCGTTGGCCCAGGCTGATTCAGTCGCCGCGTTGTACCAGTTGATCGTGCGCTGGGCGTGCACATTGGTGGATACACATCTTTCCGCTCTGACGTTGTATGACGGCGCCAGCCATTTGATCGTGGTTGCCCAAGTCGGCTTTGAAGATGACGCCATTGGCGCCCGCATTGCGCTTGGGAAAGGGCTGGCGGGCAAGGTGGCGCAGGCGCGCGAACCGGCACAGACACAAAATTACTCGGATTTCGGAGACCGCCTTCCCTACTATCGCGATCACGGGCTGACCTCTGTCGCCATCATCCCATTAATCTGGCAGGATCGGCTGATTGGGACAATCGGCGTTGGCGATGCGGGGAAAGTCGTCTTTGATGAGGACGACATGCACATGCTGGGTCTTTTTGCGTCTCTGATTGCAGCCGCCATTGACCAGCGGCGCGCGACGGAGGAACTCGAAGCGCGCGAAGCGGAAGCCCGCGCGTTGAGCGCGCGGGTGCTGCACGCGCAGGAAGAGGAGCGTCTGCGCATCGCGGCGCAATTGCACGACGCGATTGGCTTTCGTCTGGTGGAGTTGGAGAAAACGACCGAGGCGGCGATTGCCAGTATGGGACTCGACCGGCCCAATGCCCGGCGCATGCTGGATGCGCTGGACCTGTTGCGCGAAACACAGACCATTACCCAGAGGCTGAGCGTGGATTTGAGCACGCGCGCGCTGGCCGAACTTGGACTGAGCGCCGCGGTGCGGCAATATATCGACCGGCTGAAAACCATCACCAGTTCAAATATCTACCTCCAGGTTGCGGGCAGGGTGAAACGGCTGCCCGCCACGGTGGAAACGGTGGCCTACCGCGGGTTGCAGGAAGCAATCATTAACGCGTTGCGGCACGCCCATGCAAACAAGATCAACATTCGCATGCACTTTGGGGCAAAGCAGTTGCGCATGACCATTGATGACAATGGGCGCGGCTTTGACAGCGAGTCATGGCGCGGCGCCACAAAAGGCACATCGCTGGGTTTGCCGGAACTGCGGCGTCAGGTGGAGTCATTGCAGGGCGACTTTGCATTGCGCTCCGCGGCTGGGCTGGGAACACGCATTGAATTCGGATTGCCGTTCCAGGCAGTCGACCAACAGCCCCCCGGGATTAAAACCCGCGTCGTGCTGGCCGATCATCAGGAGGTGACCCGCAATGGGTTGCGCATGCTGCTGGCACAAAGCGACGACTTCACCTGCGTGGGCGAAGCAGGCGATGGGTTGACCGCCATTCACCAGGTCGAACTGCATCACCCGGATCTGGTGGTGATGGACATCGACCTGCCAAACCTGAGCGGCGCAGAAGTGGTGCATCAAATAACGAAACGCTTCCCCGCCGTGATCGTCCTGATCCTTGCTACCGGGGGCAATGAAATCCTGCTGCAGAGCGCATTCAAGGAAGGCGCGCGCGGCTATCTGTTAAAGACCGATCCGGGGCAGGAAATCATCAAAGGCCTTCGTCTCGCGCGAGACGGCGATATCTCCATCAGCCCGGCGCTGATGGATGCCTGGGGCCGCCTGCAGTCGAAACACCCGCTGGGCGACCCGTTGCAATCATTGACATTGCGCGAACGCGAAGTGCTGGAATTGATCGTTGCCGGGAACACCAATCGCAAGATCGGCCTGCGCCTGGGCATCAGCTTCCGCACGGTCGAAGTGCACCGCAAAAAGGTGATGACGAAACTTGGAGCCAGGAGTCTGGCTCAGTTGATGAAGTCGATCAACGGCAAGCTCGACAACGGCAGCACAGACTGAAAATTTAAGGCTCAATCACGATCTTGAGGCCATCGCGCCGCAACGCTGCATCGAATGCCTGCATGGAGTCGGCCAGCGAATAATGATGGGTCACCATCGAACGCACATCGACCATGCCCCGTTCGACCAGTTTGATTGCGCGCGGATAGGTGTGCTTCATGCGGCGCGACATGCGGATGGTCAGTCCCTTGCGCCGCGCGACTGACGCGGTGAAACTGATGCGGTCTTCCGACGGTATGCCGACGAGAACCACTGTCCCACCCGGCTTGGTCGCCGCGATGGCAGCTTCGACCGCCTCGTTCTCTCCGGCGCACTCAAACGCCACGTCCACGCCGCGCTTATGTGTCGCGGACAGGATTTGCGCGGCCTCTGTGCCGTCTGCTTGCAACACCGTCGTCGCGCCATAGGCCTTTGCTGCGTCCATGCGGTGCTGCAACTTTTCGGTGGCGAAAATCTCGGCGGCGCCGGCAAGGCGCGCCATTTGCAACGTCAACAGCCCGATTGGCCCGTTCCCGAACACGGCAACGCTCATGCCAGGGCGGATGTGGCCCAGATCGACCGCGTGAATGGCTACACCGAGTGGTTCAAGCATAGCCCCGTCAGCGTCATTGATCGAGTCGGGCAGCGGGAACATCAAATGCTCCGGCCAGGCGATGCACTCGCGCATTGCGCCGTCATCGCCCCCGTGCCCGGCGAAGTGCATGTTCGCGCAGAAGTTGGGGTTGCCTTCCACACAAAACTCGCACTCGCCGCAGGCGATGGCCGGATCAACCGCCACGCGCTGACCCTTGTACTGGCCGGTGAGCGCCACGCCGGCAAACTCGTGACCGAGGACGAGCGGACGCGCCAGCCGCGCATCGCCAATGCCGGATTCTGCGAACCAGTGCAGGTCAGACCCGCACACACCGATTGAAGTAATGCGCAACACAGCCTGGCCGGAAGATGGCGCCGCGGGATCGGGCTCATCATGCAGACGCAGGTCGTGTACGCCGTGTAATCGTGCAACTTTCATTGATATCAGGTCCTTGAATAAGTCTTCATGAGATTGTACGTCTGACTGCTATCAGCGCATCGTGTGATCCCCTTGCGAAGGTTGGACTTGCACGAAACACAACCATTCAGATACCCTTCGCAAGGTTGGATTGACGTTATTCATGCGCATGCGTATGCGCCAGCGGATGCGCGTGCGGGTGGGTGTGTTCCCCGCCGTCGTCGTGCCGATGGACGTGGTCATGGCTGAGATTGCACGCGAGCAGCAGGTCCGTATTCGACAGAATCTCATGCGGTGTGCCCTGTGCGACGACGTGATGGGCTTCATCGAACACGTAGACGCGGTCGGCGATGGCGTCCACGATGCTCAGATCATGCGTAGCCGTGATAACGGTGTGCCCGGCGCGCCCCTGTTCGACGATGAAGTTCACGAGCCATGACTGGCTGCGCGGGTCCAGCCCGGTGGTGGGTTCATCCAATAGCCACACGTCGGGCTGCAACGTCAGGACGGAGGCCAGTGCCACACGCCGCTTTTCACCGCCCGACAGGCGATGCGGCGCGCGATCCCGCAGCTTTTCAATGCGCAACGCGCGCAGTGCGGCGTCAACACGCGCATGCACGTCCGCCTTGCTTAAACCAAGCTGCATCGGCGCGAAGGCCGCTTCTTCCCACACCGACGGCGAGAACAGTTGCACATCGGTGTCCTGGAAGACCAGACCGACCCTGCGGCGAAACGCGAAGTTAAACACATCATCATCGAATGCCGCCTCAGTCAAGGGCTGCCCAAAGGCCTTTATCACGCCGGACGACGCGAAGTACAGCCCGTCGAGCAATTTGAGCAGCGTGCTCTTGCCCGATCCGTTCGACCCGAGCACCGCAATACGCTCGCCGGCTTGAATGGACAGCGTGACGCGCTCCAATGCCGTTTGTTTGCCTTCATACGCGAAAGTGACTTCATGCAGATCGAAGAGGGTCTCGTTGTGAACCTGGTTCATCATTGTCCTAGCCAGATGGCGCTTACGGTCACGATTGCGACGACTACGAACGCGCCCCAGTCGCGCCGCCGCATGTTGAATGAGGCCACACTCGGCGCGCGGGCATGCCCGCGAAACCCGCGCGATTGCATCGCCAGATACACTTCGCTGCTCAGGTGCAGCGACTTTCCCAGCAGCACGCCAGCAGTTGCGCCGATCATGCGCCGCTGGTCTGCGCCGGTCAAGCGGCCGACCACGCGGCTTTTCCGCGACAGGAACATATCGTTGGCCGTATTTAAGAGCAGGTAGATATAGCGATACGTCATGCCGAAGATCAGGATGACTGCCTCGGGCATACGCAGCACGCCCAGCGCCTTGAGCACATCGTTCCACGGCGTGGAGAATGTCAGCAGCGCGGCCATCGACACGGAGGTGCTGACGCGCAGGAGCAGGAACAACGCTGACATCGCCCCGGTGCGCGTGATCACCAGCCCAAATGGCAATAACAGCAGCGTTGGTCCGGGTGTGATGAACAGCGCCGGCAGGGCAATTACCCCGGTGAAGAAGGGCAGGAACAGCCACACCCGTTTGATGAAGAACCCGACCGGGATGGCCGAACGCCACGCCAGTGCCAGCGTGACGCCATATAATCCGGCGATGACCGCCAGATTGCGTGATAGCCCCACTGCGATCAACAGCGCAAGCATGGAGATGACCTTGACGCGTGGATCGAGCGACTGCAGCAAGCCGGGTTGGCGCGCAATGTCTTCGGAGAATAGCGTGTGCCCCATCGTGTGGCTGATATCGGCCAGCGTGCGTTCGATGACGCCGTTCCGCCGTTTCGCTTGCGCCGGAGCTGGCATTGATGCCGGGACAGGGGGTTGATCGGCCGCTGCGATCTCGCTCATTCCTGGTCCGCCGGCTGCGCCCTTTGCGCCGGCTGCGCCCGTTTGCCCGTCAGCAGCCGTGAGAACAGGAATGCGAGAACGACAATCAGCGCAACACCCGCCACCGCTGACAGCGCATACCCCAGGCTTGCGTTGCCCAGTGCGGGAATATCATAGTCGGCCAGAGGCGCGCCCCACAACCCTTGCAGTGCCGCCATTCCCTGTGGCACTGCCCCAAGCCCCATGTTCGCCAGTTCTCCGGCGCCCCATTCTCCCCAGGCCGTCCCTGGCGCCAGCAATCCCAGCGGTGTCGCAATGATGAGCGCAATCAAGCCGATCCACAGCCAGCGCAAGCGACCTGGCGCGGTCGCGCTGACGGCAGCCGTTGGTTTCTGCGTCAGTTCGAGCATCGGGACGTTGGCGCGTTGCAAGTACAGAACGACCGCTGCAGCGATCACGCCTTCGATGACGGACGCGATCAGCATGTGCGGGATAACCATCGCCGGGATCGCCACGCTCAGTGGATAGGGCGCGTAGAGTGGCGCGCCATCGGCGGTGTGCCATAACAGTGGCTGTATGCCAAACTCGACCGCGGCTGCAAGGGCGGCCACAGACAGCCCTGCCCAGCCGCCCACGGCTGCGCCAATCACGCGCCGGACGGAAGTTGCGGGCGTGTTTATGCTGATCAGGCGATAGATGCCATAAGCCACGTAGGGCAGCACGACCGCCATGTTGAAGCAGTTGGCGCCGATCTGCAGGATGCCGCCATCGCCAAAGAAAATCGCCTGAATCACCAGCGCGATGCTGATGGCGATGGTCGCAACGCCCGGTCCGAGGATAATGGCGACCAATGCGCCAGCCACGGCGTGTCCCGTCGTGCCGCCGGGCAGCGGGACGTTAAACATCATCACGATGAACGAGAAAGCCGCCATCAACGCGATGAGCGGCACGTTGCGCGCGTTCATGCGCTTGCTCAACCTGCGCGCGCCAAGATACCAGAACGGCAGGACGAGCAGGAACAGGATCAGCGACGTCACTGGGCTAAGATACCCATCGGGGATATGCATGTGAGCAGGTGAATTTAGCATAAATCATCATTCCTAATTCATAATTTCCTACGATTGGTCGTCATAGCGCGTGCGGATGATGGCTGCGCTGCGCGTGCGCGTTTGCGGGTTCGCTGGCCTGGCAGTCGTGGCACAGCCCGAACAGGGCAAGGTGGTCCATGTCGGCGTTAAAACCATAACGATCGGCCAGTTGCCGTTGCAAGTCCGCAAAAGTGTCGGAGCTGATCGCGATCATGTGATGACAGTTGCGGCATACCAAGTGGTGATGATGCGGGTGCCGGTGCACCTCGTACTCCACGTGACCGCCCCCGAAATCAACGCATGAGACCAGCCCCAGTTCCGTGAGTAATTCCAGGTTGCGATACACGACCGACTTATTAACGCGCGGGTACACTTTGCGCACGCGCGTCAACACTGTGTCGGCGCTGAGGTGCGTGTCGGTTTCGCTGAGCATCGACAGCAGCAACTCGCGTTGCGGCGTCAGCCGGTAGCCGCGCGTGGTGAGCGAGTCGATCAGATCACTATGTTTTGTTTTCATCTATTACCTGAAAAGCAACTAGTTGCAAATGCAACCAGTTGCATATTATCGCATGGTTCACAATCTGATGACACGCGTGGTTACTATTTCTCATGAATTCTCCATCAGTTCGTTGCGGCAAGGTAATATTGATAGATAATCTGTCATGCATGCGGGGTGCTGAAGATACTGGTGTGCATCAGGATGAAACACGAATGACTAACCAACCATTGGCAGAGGTATTTGGGTTTAGGATCGATGACTTCTCGAAGGACGCAATTCGTTACCGCAAACATCGCCTATGCCCATACAACAATAGGGCTCCATCGTGTACAAAAGATAAGATTGAGAACCCATTGGGGGTGTGTAGCATTCATGATGGAAATGACGTGGCTATCACCTGCCCTGTGCGGTTCCGACAAGACTGGCTGATCACAACCGATGCGGCCTCGTTCTATACCGTCGACGTGGCGTTTGAGGTGGTGCAGAAATGAAAACGATGCTTCTCCTTTGCCTGGGCATACTGTGCGGAGGACTCCTGGTGCAGGCAGACCAGGGTAAACATCAACCTTCCGCCGCGGGCTGTGGAAAATCCACGGTCTACGTGGATGACATGAAAGCGAAAGGCGCCCTGCCGGATCTCGGCACCCACCGGGGGGATCTGGAGGACAATGTGACTAGGGCCATACGGACCATCATAGTGGAGCGCGGCAACGGCAATGTCATTCTTGCCCGGCCGACCGGCCACTCAATCACCGCCAATATCATGCTTAATAAAACAGCCAAAACGCGGATAATTTATGGCGCGGATGGAAAAAGCGAACAGCAGACGGA
>Ga0118677_10000995_pt2 | contig 19970 bp, 24 predicted proteins | sample AliMusrvi5mmetaG_FD_86154 | JGI IMG/M metagenome (GOLD analysis project Ga0118677, IMG submission 86154)
ATAAACTCATTAAAAATCAACGAGAAATGTTAAAACAGTACGAAACCGTTTTCATTATGACTCCCGTTTTGTCTGATGAACAGATGAAGGAAACGGTAGAAAAGTATCAGAAGTTCCTCGTCAGCAAAGGCGCTGAGATCGTTCACGAGGATAATTGGGGATTGCGGAAACTCGCCTATCCCATCCAGAAAAAATCAACAGGGTTTTATCACCTGGTTGAATTCAAAGCCGAACCTACCCTGATCAGGGAATGGGAAGTGACCTTCAAACGTGATGAGCGGATCCTCCGCTTTTTAACGGTTGTTTTTGACAAGCACATGCTCGCCTACAGTGAGAAAAAACGTGCCAGGTCGAAAGCTGCAAAGGAAGTAAAAGAATAGTAACCATCCAAAAACTGATCCAAAATGGCAACGCAACAACAAGGTGAAATAAAATATCTGACCCCGATCGCGGTCGATACCAAGAGAAAAAAATATTGCCGCTTTAAAAAGAGTGGCATCAAGTACATTGATTACAAGGATGCAGACTTTCTGCTCAAGTTTGTCAACGAACAGGGAAAACTGCTTCCCCGCCGTATCACCGGTACCTCTACGAAGTACCAGCGTAAAGTAGCACAGGCAGTTAAACGGGCCAGGCACATTGCCCTCATGCCCTATGTTGGAGATTTATTAAAATAAGGAGGCTGGAACCATGGAAGTAATTTTGAAACAAGACGTCCTCAACCTGGGCTATACGAACGAAAAGGTAAATGTAAAGCCCGGATATGCACGGAATTATCTGATTCCCCAGGGCATCGCCATCCTGGCCACCGAATCCAACAAGAAAATCCTTGCTGAAACCCTGAAGCAAAAGGCCCACAAAGAGGCCAAGATCAGGAAATCGGCCGAGGATATTTCAGAAAGCCTCAAGAACCTCACGGTAAGGATTGGTGCAAAAGCTGCCGAAAGCGGTAAGATCTTCGGATCGGTGAACGCCATCCAGGTATCGCAGGCGCTGAAGGAACAATACGACATGGATGTTGATCGCAAGAAAATCCACGTTGACCACGAACACATCAAGGAACTTGGAACCTACAAGGCCAAGATCCACCTGCACAAGGAAGTACAGGTTGAGATCAACCTCGAAGTTTTTGCCGAATAAGAGTGGCGGAAATGTTGTAAATTTATCCCGGGATCTCAAAAGGTCCCGGGATTTTTTATGCTTTCACACAACCAGGTCAAACACATTACCTCCCTCCGGGTGAAAAAATACCGGGAGGAGTATGGCCAGTTTATTGCCGAGGGGCACAAACTGGTTACGGAACTGCTGCATAGTCCTTTTGAAGTGGCGGCAGTGTATGCCTCCCCCGGTTGGATCGAACGTTACGGCAGTGTCATAACGGACAAAAAGATCAGGTTGCACCCAACGCCGGAACGCGATATGGAACGGATCACGGCTTTGTCAACGCCCTCCCCGGTGCTGGCGGTGATCAACATTCCCGCGCCCGACCCCGCCTCCCAGGCGGTGGTGCCAGGCGCGGGAGACCTCCTCCTTGCCCTCGATGACATCCGCGATCCCGGGAACCTGGGCACAATCATCCGCATCGCCGACTGGTTCGGGATCAGCCAGGTGCTCTGTTCCGAATCATGCGCCGATCTCTATAATCCAAAAGTGGTGCAGGCAACCATGGGGTCCATTGCCAGGGTTGTCGTAACAAGGTGCAACCTTGCAGAGGTTTTCTCAACCCCGCCTGTGTTTGGAACGATGCCGGTTTACGGCGCATTCCTGGAGGGCGAATCACTCTTTGAACTCCCCCTTACTCCAAACGGAATCATCCTGGTCGGCAATGAATCGCGGGGCATTTCCCCCATCCTGGAACCGCTGGTGACAAAAAAAATCTTTATTCCATCTTATGGAAATTCAGAATCCGGGAAAGCGGAATCACTGAACGCCTCAATCGCCACGGCGATTATATGCGCGGAGTTCAGGAAAAAATTAAAAATTAACAATTAAAATTACGTTTGCCTGTTGCCCGTTACCAATTGCCAGGTATATTTTTAAGTCGAATAAAAATGATCCCATCAATAAAATTCCTTGTTCGTATAATAGCAGTCATTTCGACTGTTTTTGCAGGCACTGCCGTATATCCCTCAGGGCGGCCCAATGAAAATGCCTGTTTTGTCCCGACAATTAAAACCATCCAGGTTTACAAGGAGGGGTTCGAATTGTCGCCCCCCATCATACAGCTCAATTCAACGGAACATATCCAGGTGGCTTTCGACGATCTCGACCCCGAAGCCATGCATTTCAAGTACACGATCATCCATTGCGAGAACGACTGGAAGACCTCATCCGAGCTCCTTGTTTCCGATTACATCAGCGGATACCAGGAAGAAAACATTGAACAGCCTGCATACTCCTACAACACAACGGTAAAATACATTCATTACAGCACCAGGTTTCCCACCGCAACCATGCAACCGAAGATTTCGGGCAACTATATCTTCATGGTATACGAGGAAGATACAACCCATGTGGTTTTTACCGTGCGGTTCATGGTGGTCGAATCTGCCCCGGTTGTTTCTTCGGGAAAGGTTGTCCAGAGTACCCGGATCAACGACAGGAACACCTACCAGCAAATCGACTTCGGTGTTAAACTCAATGGGTTCAGGATCAACGATGTTAGCCGTGAGGTGAAGGTGGTCGTCCAGCAAAACGGAAGGTGGGACAATGCAATATGGCTCTCAAAGCCCCGTTTCTCCAGGACCGATGAACTCGACTACCGTTATGATGAATCGATCGCCTTCAATGGTGGGAACCAGTTCCGGAACTTCGACACGAAAAGCCTGGTAGCCCAGTCCGAGCGGATCGCCCACATCACCTATGATACCGCCTACCAGGTTTTCCTGCTGCCCGATCAGCCGAGAACTTTTAAACAATATACTTTTGAAAAGGACCTGAATGGGAAGTATTATATTAAAAATGAGGAACATGCCGAGGATAACGCCATCGAGGCTGATTATGCCTGGGTCCATTTCTTCCTGCCCTACCCGGCCCTGCTGACCATCGGCGATTTTTACATCCTCGGGGCGCTGACCGACTGGCAGATGAACGACAGGAGCAGGCTTCGGTTCAATTTCGACCGCAAAGGCTATGAACTCAACCTGTTTCTCAAGCAGGGATATTACAACTACCTCTATGCCATGAAGACAAAAGACAAATCAACAGGCGATGTTTCCTTCATCGAAGGGGCTCACTGGGATGCCGAGAACGATTACAACATCTATGTCTACTTTCGTGAAACCGGATCCACCTTCGACCGCCTCATCGCCGTCAACTTCCTGAACACCCTGCAACCCTGATTGTTCCCCGGTAACTCATCATTCGTCACTTGTCACTCGTCTTTAGAACGGGTACCCGATCCCAAAATTCCACACAATGTCCTTCAACTGCATCTTGTTGAAATACCACCGCTGTGAGGCGGGATAGGTGGGGTCGCGCAGGGGGATTGCTGGATCGAACCTGAAGATGAAGAAATCAAAATCCAGCCTGATGCCGATGCCCCCGTCGATTGCAACCTGGCTTGCAAATCCCGGGAAGTTGAATTTTCCGCCGGGAAGGTCCTTCGAATCCTGCAGCAGCCAGATGTTCCCGGCGTCGAAAAACAGGGCACCCCTGATCCACTGGTATACCGGGAAACGATATTCCACGTTGGCCTCCAACTGAATATCCCCGATCTGGTTGTAGTTGAAATCGCCGTAAATGTTCTTGTAGGTGCCCGGGCCCAGCGAATACATCTTCCAACCGCGCATGCCGTTTGCCCCTCCCGCAAAAAATGCCTTTTCAAAGGGCAGCAGGGAGGAATTCCCATAGGGAATCCCGATACCGCCAAAAAAGCGGTAAACCACCGAATGGTTGTTTGTAAAGACGTTATAATACCTGAAATCACAGTCGGGCCTGACATACTGCGAATAAGGCAGCCCGAACAGGGTATAGGAGGAACCCGGATTTTTCTGAGCCTTTAGCATCTTGTCGAAGGCATAAATCAGGTTACCCCCGGTTTCGGCATTGGCCCTGATATACATGAAGTCCTTCACCTTGTTGATTTTCTGGTTGCTAAAGGTGAAGGTGTATTTCAAGCCGGCCACCATATGGTCGGTGTACTGGTTTTTCACCCGGACATCCTGCGTTTTATTGAGCGTGTCGTTGAAGTAGGCATCGGGGTAAACCTTAACCAGCGAGACCTCCACCGGGTTCAGCACATGTTTGATGTATTCATTCTGAAGCCAGGAATAGCCGAACGAAATATTTGAAATGTGCCTGTCGTAATGTTGCTGATGCTGGTAATTGTAACCGATGCTGACCGTGGTTTTTGGTTTGAAATTTTTCAGGAGCATCTCCGGCTTGACGGGCAGGAGGAACTGGGGAAAGGTGATTCCCGCCGTGGCCCCCAGTTCGATGGTGTTAAAAAAGGTTTTAACGGTGGTCCCCTGGGTCGCCTGCATCTGGAGCGACCCGCTGAGGTTGATGCGGAACAGTTGTGCCCCCCTGAAAATATTTCGGTTCTGGTACCCCAGACTCGCCTGGACACCAAAAGCGCCGCCTGAGTTCGTCCCGTCGGTGGTTACCGAGAATGACTGGGCAGGGGCGCGTGAAAGCTCGACATGGCAATCGAGTAGGTCCTTTTCATTGGAGGCGTGGAGGGCAAGTCGCGGATCTTCCCTGAATTGTATGTTGATGTATTTGAAAACCTGGAGACTGGAGAGCTGGGCATAGCTTTGATCCAGGTCGTTGAGGTTATAGGCCGAACCGGGTGAGATGAAGATCGCCTGGGATATGGTCCTGGGTTTTACCTTAAGGGGTGTTTTGTACAAAAAGTAGTAGGTGTTCGGCAGGTGCCCCTTGACGGGACTCTGAAAAGTCTTCACCAGGGTGTCGTACGAGCCTGTGAAGGTGGTCAGGTGGTCGAACTCCGGATATACATAGACCTTGTTTATAAAATATCGTTTGTGGAGCGCCTGCCTGACGGTGGTGAAAAATTCGAACGATGGAACCACCTGGTTGATGATCTCCAGGGTAATGTCACAGAGATGACGCCGCAGGTTGGTATCGATGTGGTATTTGATATAGGCTGTTGAAAAACGGTAGAAGCCGTTGTTCTGAAGGTTCGAGGTTATCCTCGATCGTTCATTGTCAAGAATGTAGGAATCAAAATTGTTGCCCCTTAGAATCAGGCATTTCGATGTATCGCGGAACACATAGGCCGTCACCTGGGTATCGGCGATCGAATAGACCAGGTTCCTGATCTTGTATGGCTTCGCTGCCTGCACCCGGTATACAACCGTAGCTTTCTTCCTTCTGTAGTGGATGCTGTCGGTAATGGAAGACTGGAAATAGCCCTTGTTCCCAAGATACAGGTTCATCTGTTTTATTGAAATCGAGATCAGGCTGGTGTCGAGAAGGATCGGTTCCTTACCCACCTTTGTACGCAGCCATTTTTTGAATTTGGTGTCTTTCCCCTTGTTTCCAATGTTGTAAAGGGCGATCCCGGTATAAAATACCCCGAATTTCTTATTCGGGGTTTGCTGGATATAGGGCAACAGGTCTTCCGCCAGGATCTTCCGGTCGGATATCTGTATCTTGTTTTTAACGAGGAGGTGTTCTTTGGGTCCGAGGTTCTTTGTAACATTGCATCCGCCTGCCAGCAAAAGGAACAGACCCGACAGGACAATACCGGTAAGTGATTTTAACTTCAACCCTATTTTGATTTACAGGAACAAAAATAGGGATAAAAAATCTTACCGGTGATAAAATATACGGCCGAAGGTCAGAAACCGTTTTTGGAAAGAACCCCTTTTGTTTGTGCAATTGTCTGTGGCAAAAAGAAAAAGCCACTTACCGTATTATTGTAAGTGGCTGATTTACTGGTGGGAGCAACAGGATTCGAACCGCCTCCCGGATGGGTTGATTTTATTGATGTTTCAGAGTGTCTTTGAAAAACTTAGGCAAATATTTAGGCGGATTATTTATAAAAACCAGAACAGTGTGTTCATAAGTTAATCCCGGTATTCGCCTTTCAATTGCCGTAATATCCGGTAAATTTCATTTCCCTTTCTAAAAAAAAAATCAGAGAGCCAAAGTACATAAAATCTTTTTCAACCGGCTCCTCAATTCAGAATCATTTTACAGATCATTACGATTTCCTTGTGTATTCCACGGTTAAAATCAATAACCGTGGAATCGCTATTTAGACCCTAACAAATAATATTTCCCGACAAAGATTTTTTTTTCAATTTTTCTCAAATCTTTTCCAAAAATTTCCCCTTTTATAATTGATTAGATTATAGTCATTTTCGGTTCCAGAAGGTTCAAATAAGGTTACTTTCTGTTTACTCTAAGGTTATTATAATATTAATAATCAAATAGTTGTTAATATCTTTTTCATTCCGGTAACTATCGGTTTGATATTTTTGCCGCTTGTAAATTTTAACATCTGCCATGAACGAGAAATCAATTATCGAAAAACCGGTTACCGCCCCTTATATCTGCAAAATGATAGGGGTAAGCCGACCTGCACTCCATCGGTGGAGCAAGGCAGGTATTGTCCGCTCCCACAAGATCGGGGGTAAACTATTCTATTTTGAGAGCGAAGTGATGGAGGACTTGAAAAAATGTTAAAGAACCCATCAAACCAAGCCAATGCCGTAAAGGCATTTTTCATAATCAATCAACTAAAATTCATTAACACTCATGACAAACAGAAAGAAGTCAGTTGGAGAGCTGAGAAAAAAACTACCCTACGGAAGCTTTACCCAAATCAAGGGCAGATTGCAGAAAAAGGAAATAAAATATTCCCTTCAGTACATATCTCATTGCCTGAGTCCGGACCATCCTGCATACAATTATGATATCATGGAAGAGGCAATCCTTGTTGTCCAGGAAAATGACCAGGCCCTAAAAGATTTCCAAAAGCGAATTGATAATCTTAAAAACGATACAGAATGCGAACCTTCTCCAACATGAGCCAGCCGGATCTGAAGCTGACCATGGAAGCCATGGAATGCCTTCGGGACCGTCTTGAATTCGAATTAAAAGAATTGAACGCAAGTAATTCAGTCGCCTTCACAACCCCGCGGGTCAGGGAAGGCGGCCTTCTCCATACCAAGTTGGTCCGAGTGAACGAATTGATCGAGGCGATCAATCAGGAAATAATGGACCACGACCAATCCCATTAGTTCAATACCTGTTAACCAATGCATAAAGAAAGATGTAAATCAGCATGATATCAAACGCTGAAGAAATTAAGGATGCCATTCAAATCCAGGATATAGTCGGCGATTTTATCACGCTGAAGAAAAAGGGGGGCAATTTTACATCCGGTTGTCCTTTCCACAACGAAAAAACTCCCAGTTTTATCGTCAATCCCGTCCGGGGGAATTTCAAATGTTTCGGCTGCGGCAAATCCGGAGATGCCATCGAGTTCCTGCGCGAGCATGAAGCGATGAGCTACTCCGAGGCTCTCACCTACATCGCAAATCGCTACGGCATTCCTGTCCAAATGAATGGTGCAGATCAGTTGTACACTGATGCTGAGAAACGCCGTGACGGAATTTTCGCTGTTTTGAAATGGGCCAAAGACCACTTCAAATCGAATTTAGGGCGTATCCCGGGGGATATGCCCCAATCTGCCCCGATTGTCAATCAAGCTGTTGAATATTTGAAGAAGCGCGGCCTTGAAAATGGGATTGAGTTATTTGAACTCGGTTACGCTGAAAACGGCAACGAACTATTAGGTTCCGCACACAAGGCCGGATATAGCGATGATATCCTTTTTGCGGCCGGGCTGATCAAGAGAAACGATAAGGGGAACCTCTATGATGCCTTCAGCCGCCGGATCATGTTCCCATTCTTTGACCGCTCCGGCAGGGTGATCGGTTTTACCGGCCGGCTGATTACTGCAGAAAAAGATAAGCCCAAGTACCTGAACAGTAATGAAACCGAGATTTTCAAAAAGAGCCGGTTCCTGTACGGGCTTTACCAATCCAAAAAGGAGATCATGAAAGCCGGCGAATGCCTGCTGGTGGAAGGTCAAACCGACCTGATCAGCTGGCACCTGGCCGGAATAAAAAATGTCGTGGCCGGCTCGGGCACCGCCCTGAGTGAAGACCAGGTTAAAATGATCCTGTCGCTCACCGGTTGCCTGACCATCGTTTATGACGGGGATCCCGCCGGAATAAAAGCCAGCGTGTCCAACATCAAGGTACCCCTTCAAATGGGACTTGATGTTTACCTGGTCGTTCTTCCGGATGGGGAAGACCCCGATTCGTACGTCAATAAATATGGTGCTGAAAAACTTAGGGAATTCATCGAGGATAACCGCCAGGACATCGTTTCGTTCCGCATCTGGATGGTTAAGGAGCAGGTCGAAAAGGACCCGCTTCAGAAGGCCCGGCACGTAAAAGAACTTGTTTCGCAGATATCGCTCATCGGCGACGAAGAGACCAGGGAATACCTTATCGCTGATATAGCGAAAAAACTCGAAGTCAAACTCGAAGACCTTCAGCGAAACCTAAAAAAACAACTGCCGAAGGTCGAACATTCCGAAAAGGGATTTTATGGGATGGATGCCTCGGTGGATATGATCGTGGAAAAGGGCTTTGCCATTCTGCTCAGTGACCCGGCGCTTGTTGTTTCCTATCATGCTGAAGGCAAAGAAAACACCATCAGTTTACCGTCAGGACCCCTCAGGAAGGATGATCTTTTCAAGTTAGCAAAGGTTACCAGGAACGTTAAGATCGAAGGCCTTTCAAAGGTCGTTGATGAAAATGATGTCGAACTGCCGCTGGCCGAAGCCGGAAGGTTGCTTACCGAGCAGGGACTGCGGGTCGAAGTCCGTGAGGATGGAAGTGTGGATGAAACCACAGAAGATGAGAAGGAACCGGTGTTCATCGACTTTTTGGATTTCTATGTCTCAGGACTGTCATACCGGTTGTTCCGGCATCCGGATACCAAGCGGTCCAAAAAGTTTGTGGAGATGACTGCCGAGTTCCTTTCAAAGCTCGACAACACGATCATCCACATCAAGACCAATGAGATTGCCAAAAAGTTCGGTCTGACGCAGGGAGCCTTTTCGAAGGTACTTCGCCCCTTTGTGGAAAAGAGAAAGAACCTGGCCGTCCAGCATCAGGAGCATGTGGTCATCGATGACCAGCAGTTTGTCTTCGATATAGCCCACCTTCCGGATTACGTGGATCAGGGTTTTTTCCAGAGGTATGGTTTCTTTCCGGCGCAGAATAAAACGGGGAACAAGATTTTCTATGTCTTCCGAACCCTGGATAACACTCTGGTCAAAGTCGGGAACTTCTACCTTGAGCCGTTGTTCCAGGTGTATGACCTTGACCCAACAAAGAACAAGAGGATCGTTGAACTGTTCCATTCTGAACTTAACACGGCCGAATATGTCGAGTTCAAAAGCGGTGACATGGTCGAGCTGCAGCAATTTAAGAAGTTCCTTTGGAACAATGGAGGCTACATCTTCACCAACGGCAAGCCTTTTCATCATGAGAAAATCCTGGAGAGCATCGCCCTTCGGTTCCCCAAATGCTGGGAGTTTTCAACCTTTGGCTGGCAACCGGAAGGCTTTTTCGCCTTTGCAAACGGCATCATCTCGGACAATTCATTTATCCATGTCGATGACCTTGGTCTGGTAAGGTTCAAGGAGGTAACATACTATTCTCCCTCGTTCAGCAAGATATACAAGGACCAGCGTGCCGATAACGACCGATACGAGTACGACCGGTACCTGGTATACCGGCCACAGCAGAAAACCTCCTGGTCGCAATGGGCTGAGTTGATGTACAAGGTCTACCAATACAACAATAATGGAATGTGGGCGCTGCTGTTCACGATCCTGTCGGCCAACCGTTCCATCATCTTTCCGATAGAGCGTTTTTTCACTTCCCTTTTCTTTATCGGCCCTACTGAATCGGGCAAATCCCGGATTGCCGAAAGCATCCGGGCGCCCTTTATGCACGGAGCTCCGTTGTTTAACCTGAACTCCGGCACCGATGCTGCCTTCTTCACCAGCTTGGAAAGGTTCCGGGATATCCCGGTGATCTTCGAAGAGTACAACGATTACCAGATTTCCGACGTGAAGTTTCAGGGGTTGAAGGCGGCGGTCTATGACAATGAAGGCAAACAGAAACGCAAGGATGCATCGAGCCGGGATATCGATGTTTCAAAAATTAACGGCTGCCCGGTACTGCTGGGCCAGGAAGGTCCGGAACGGGATGATGGCGCATTGGGTAACCGGGTAGTCCAGAAGCATGTGCCCAGGAAAGAAAACTGGACGGACGAAGAGGTGACTATTTACAAGGACCTGAAAACACGGGAAAGCGAGGGACTGAGCAACATTGCCATGGAGATTATCCGCCGGCGTGGGATCGTACAGAAAAACTTTGCTGCCTATATGCGCGATGCCCAGAAGCAGGTGAAAAGCGATATTCAACGGGAAGGCGGCTCCTACCAAACCAGGATCATCAATACCGTTAGCCTGTTCCTTGCCATGGCCAGGATGTGGGAAGACCATGTGAAGGACCTTCCCCTGCCTTTCACCTTTGATGAATTTTATGAAGATGCCAAGCGGCAGATCATCCGCCAGAGCGAGGATCTGAGCTCCAGCAATCGCCTGGCTATTTTCTTCAACACCATCGGGATGCTCTATGCCCAGGGGCAAATCATCAGCGGAAGAGAATTCGACATTTCGGAGGAACAGAGTGTGACGATCATCAAATCGAAGACTGAAAGAGACCTTATCCCCATGGATGGCGGCTCGGGCCCTGTGCTTTTCCTGATCGTTAACGATGTCATCCAGATTTACCAGAAGCTGCACCAATCGGAAAGTTTAAAGATCAACGCACTTCGGATGTACCTGAAAGATCATCCGGCATATATCGGGCAAGTGAACAGCCACAGGTTCATATACCAGGTCGAATCCTGGGAGACCGACCCGGCATCCGGATACAACCAGCGGGTCATTAAAAAGGCCGAACGAGTCACCAGCTGCATAGCACTAAAATATAAACTCATTGAGGCCATGGGGATCGATCTGCAGCGGTTCAAACCTGCGGAACAAACCTCCCTGGAATTGGGAGACACTGCTAATTTGTCACAACAACCCGGAGAGCAAAATGAGCTGCCTTTCTGAAAATTCATATGGGAAAGTCTGGCGGCAATACTGCGCCCTACGTCCCTACAGCCCTACAAATAAATCAATAAAATAGTAAAATATCATGTATCAGTATGTTATGGATGGATGTGTCTGTAGGGCGGGTAGGAATTCCGTAGGGAATCGTAGGGCGGTAATAAACCGGGATGACTGTGTAGGTAGGGCTGAATTTTCAGCCCTACACGCCTTACGAGTTTCCCTCAAAAATACGAATCTTAATAATCAGGTAGTTAAAGCTAAAAAAGAGCCTTTGTAGGGCTGTATGGCTGTAGGGACGGAAAATGACCACTACCCCCAAGCAAGAAAAAAATGTTGAAAACGGACCGCAATGGTTGGGAGTATTATGACAAAGTGCCAGAGGGATTTCGACTGGCCACCATGGATGATTTTCACATCCGGGGAAAGAAGAAAGTGGGGATGCAATACCTGATCCAGCGCGCCGACCAACAACACTTCGAGGTTCATTACATCAGAGATTTTACAAGGAGCATCAATCTGAAACCATTCCTGGATCACCAGATGGTCTTTGTCAAAGGCTGATGGCCTTTATTTTACCAAGCAATGAAAATACATTTGCCCATGATTGAAAAAGAACGCCCCACCATCACCATCAAATTGAAGCCTTACCTTCAGGAATACCTGATCTGTTCGTTGAGTACCAACACAGCCTCGAAGGGAAACATCATCGGAAAGCTTCTCAAGCCACTTCTTGAGATCCGCCCGCCGCAGGTCGTTCCTGAATTCCCGACGGGTCCGGAGTATATCACCTTCGTGCTGCCCTATTACAACGACTTTTGGGTCAAGTCAAACCTTTGGGTCAACGAGCGGAACCAGGCCATCTTTGAGAGCTACCTGGAATGGCACTTCAAAGACCTTTTCTATCACTACATGAATGACAAGGTCCGGTTTTATAAATCTTTCAAGAAGTGTATCCTTCAATTTTGCTACGACCACAACATCACATTTTCAAACCTGAACTACGAAATGCTGAAAAAAGACTATTACCGGAAGCGAAGCCGTAAAAAGGACGAAAAAAGTTGCTCACTTTTTGTCCCTGAGATGTCCCCGGAGTGTCACTGCGTTTTTCTGAATAAAGACTGAAATGGGAACTATTCAACGGCATACCGGCATCAATATCGGCGGACTGAATTCCATCAGCTGGATATTCAGGGAGGATGTTGGGATTTTCAAACTGTATCCGGCAACGCTCAGTTGCCTGATCACGCCCAAATCGGGCAAATCCTGGAATGCAGTCTATGGCACCCCGGAAACCATCCAGCTGGAATCCGAACAACAGGATTCTCCTGCAGGCATCAAGTACATTTACAAACTGAAGATTCTTGTTCCCAAAGACCGTTCTCCGGTGGAGAGCGAGCTTTACGCCATGACCGGCCGGCGGTTGATCGTTAAATCCGGCGACAAGAATGGAACCGTCCGGATTTTCGGGACTATGGACAGCCCGATGAAGGTGACCAGCAAGCTACTGAAACCGGCCGTCATTGAGGGCTTCAACGGGTATGAGCTTCTGTTTGCCGGGGAGTTTTCAACCCCGGCTGCTTACTACCTCGATCCGAACAGCCCGATCCCTGATGATGGGAACCAGGATTAAAGGGTGATCTTTTCAGTCCTTTATTTACCAGAGCCACCATGATAATATTGTATCCTCGAAACAGGATACAATGAATCCACTCCTTGCAGAAATCCTCTCCGGCCCCTGGCTGATCAACACCGAAAGATCGGCAGCTTACGCTTCCGTGCTTCTTTCGTTGATCAAAGGGGAGCGAATCTTAGAAGGAGATTCTTCCCTGGCCCGGGAGAGGAACCGACCCTATATCCTTGCCGGCTCGGGAGATCAGAATCAACGTATTGGATTCTCCGATTCCAACATCCCTGCCGGGTCTGTCGCCGTCATTCCCATTCGGTCGGAAATCCTCAAGTATGACCAGCCTTGCGGACCCAGGGGAACGCAGTCGATCCTGAATGACATAAAAGCAGCCAACCAGAATCCTGGCATTAAAAGCATGGTTCTAATAATCGACAGCCCGGGCGGACAGGTCTCCGGAACCGACCTTCTGGCCGAAGCAATCAGGAACTCAACCACACCGGTCGTCGCCTTTATCGACGGTTTGGCAGCCAGCGCCGCCTACTGGATCATCTCTGGTGCAAGTAAGATCATCGCCAGCTCCGACCTTGATAGGATCGGTTCCATCGGCACCATGATGATGGTCGAAGACCTTCAACCTGCCCTTGAACAAATGGGCGTCAAATTTCATGAGGTCTATGCGACCCTCTCTGCCGACAAGAACGCCGATTTCAACGAGGTCCTGGATGGCAAGTATGACAGTTATCGCAAGAATGTCCTGGATGTGATCAATACCAAATTCCTGGCTTCGATCCATACCAACAGGCCATCTGTTGATGAATCCACTCTCACCGGCAGGATATATTTCGCACCCCAGGCCATCGAACTAGGACTGATCGATGAGATCGGCTCTTTCGAGAAAGCGATCGAAATGGCTTTCTCCTTGGGAAATTCTCCATTTGAACAGGCAAAATCGAATGAATCAAACAATATCCAACCCATGAAAATCAAAGACACATGGAAAGCGATCCAGAACTTTTTCAAGCTGGATCCCTCTAACCTGGAATCCCTGGAACTGACTTCCGATCAGGTACAGCAGATCAATGACCAGCTGGCCACCGTTTCGGCACGCAACGAAGAATTGGAATCGCTTCTTGCCGATGAAAAAGAGGCTCATGCAGCAACCCTGTCAGAACTTGAAAAGCTTCGCGGCGAAGATGCAGCAGGGGAATCCGTCGCGGCCAAAGCCGCCGACAAGTTTCCCGGGGAAGGGGAAGAAACGGTAATCTATGCCCACGACAAGATCGCCGATGATTTCTGCTCGAAACAGTAATAAGTATTCACAATAATTTAAAAAAGCAATGGCTGAATCAATTTCTTTAGAACAACTGAAAGCTGCGTTCGGCACCTACGTCGGGACGAATCAGAAGGATATCCTAAGGCTGCTCACCCAGCCGACCTATTCCGAGACGTTCATGACTACCAAGCAGTCCCAGGAGCTCGTTTACCGGGCCACCAAGGCGGTGATCTCGGATCTTGTCCAGGGCTTCCAGGAAGGGTGGACACCCAAGGGCAAGGCTGCCTTCACCCCAGTTGAGATAATGCAGCGCCGGCACAAGATCGATCTCTCCTTTTACCCCGACGAGATCATGGATTCCTGGCTCGGTTTCATGGGGGATGAGTCGATCGACCGCAAGGCCTGGCCGATCTCCAAGTACATCATCGAGCAGCTCATCATTCCGAAGGTTGCCGATAACCGGGAACTGGCCCTGATCGGCAAAGGAACGTACGTTCCGCCGGTGGAAGGAACTGCCCAGGCGCTCGGACTTTCGATGGATGGGTTTGTCACCATTCTCAAGCACAAGCATACGGCCGGAAATTCCAACATCAACTTCATCAACCTGGCGGCTCTGACCGTTGACAACATCTTTGATCAGTTGGAATCCTTCGGCGAACAGGTGGGCGACCTTTACAAGGATATGTCGATGAACATCTTCCTTTCTCGGAAATGGTTTTCAGCCTACCACCGCAAGCGCCGGGACCTCCATGGCACCGACACTAATTACGACGGCATGAAGACCATCCTGGAGGGAACCAACCTGACTCTGACCCCGCTGCCTTCGATGGCCGGCGAGAATGTGATCTTCACCACCCCGAAGGAGAACTTCATCCGTTTGATGAATCGCAACAACGGCGCTTCTTCCATCTCGGTAGAGAGCGTTGACCGCCAGATCAAGGTCTTCGCCGACTGGTACGAGTCCGTGGGATTCGGCATCGAAGAAGCAGTATTCGCGTATGTTCCTGCCACCTAAAACCCTTCAATCATGTCTATACCACTTTTTGACCTTTTTAAGCCCACCGTGAGAAACGCCGGTGGCGGCGGCGGAATAAAGTCCGAGATCATCCTGATCACGGAAAGCGATATCGACTGGTCCACCTTCCCCGACCGGGATGCTGACGGGGTGACAATCTCTACCGATATCCCGCTTCTGACCGGAAAATTCATGCACAGCTTCTATATGACCCAGGGAACGATCAAGCCATCACAGAAAAAGCTCAAAGGTTCCAACCAGGACTGCGGCGGCTTCGAAATCGGGGTGGAAGGCTTTTATCCCGGCATTGAAAAAGCCGTGCAGAAATGGATCGCGAATTTCGGTATTGATTTCAAAGGGATCGTCATTATCCAGAACTGCGCTTCAGCCAAGCGCTACCTGATCGGTGAACCCTGCAACCTGGTGCACATCGAAACCATCGAGACGACCTGGGGGGAAGAGATCGACAAGGACAAGGGGCACAAATTCGGTTTCCAATGCAAACAGGGATCACCGATGGCTTTCTACGAAGGTGCCCTGGCCATGGATCCCAACCCTCCAGTTGGGGGTTAGTTAATGAAGCTTTCATAGCATGTTTTCATAAGTGTTGATTAGTTGAGTCTGCCGGAGCGATCCGGCAGACTTTTTTATTATGTTCGCTTTTATGATTACTTTTATCAATGAAAAGTTCCGTCTGCTGACGAAATGGAAATATGCAATTATCCTAAATGAACATTACAATGAATTCCAGAGACATTATTTCATTAAAAAATTTCAGAACGCAATTTCCACATTGCTTTCAGGAATATCAAAAAATGAAGGGCGATACTTTTAATACCCTAAATTCAGCTCTAGATTCTTTACTGTTTAATTTTGGAATTGGAATTGTCGTACAACCAGTGTATTCAAATAATGATAAGTTTCTGGGAAACGTATCTAGTATCAAATATTATCCTTTTAATAAAATAGGCGAACAAAGTTTGGAGAACAAGTATATTGAAGACTATAAAAAATTTAAAATTGCAGAAAAAGCAACCAAGTTGACAACCTTAAAAGCTTTGGAAATATTGGAAGATGCCTTTGTTTTCGGAAGAGTGAAATCACAAGATTGAATATTTGCAACTTATAGCAAGTAGTTTCTTTTGTCCTTTAATCCCTGCAATTGCAGCGATACCTTCGCTGCATGGATCATGAAATCTTTTCCTGGCTGAATTCCGACCAGGATTATCCTTCAGGACTTTTACTATACGACCTATACTACAAGAATTCCAAACTTGGCAGAATCTTGCGTATTGGGGGAGCAACCGGGAAAAACCGGTTGACCCTGGCCTACGAACTGGGGAAGGTTATCGGCCCCATGATTTCCAATCATCCAGTTAAAGCCGACGAATCACGGGTACCGGAGGAAGAAAAACCACCAGTCAGGATACCTGCAATGCAGATTGAAGATCTCCGCCAGCGCCAGAAGATGATCTACAAGATGCTGGATAACCTCCATGCGGTTCTTGAATACAGGTCGGTCCAAGAAAGAAAGGAGATCGCCTTCCAGATTCTTGACCTTGACGATCAGCTAAAGGAACTCGTCAATCAGATTGCTCACTACGAGAAGCATGGGGTGATTCCGGTAAAACAGGTTCCGGAGACAAAGCGGAAGATTTCCGAACTCAATGAGGTCGAGCTTATCCAGTGTCAGCATAACCTCCGAACTTACGTTGCCCGGTATAAAAGACTGGTGGCCGGTTCGAAAACCCCTGAAACCCTTTCCCGGAATCAGCAACTTTTAGATCAATACCAGGCTGAGTTGGATGAAATCGACAAACTCCTGCAACGATGAGCCTTTTCTCTACCGACGATCTCAAAAGGAAAAAGGCTGATAAAGCCGGTTCCGGATCAATTACATCCGGGGTTACGACCTTGCTGACAATTGGCAAAGCGAATGCAAAACTGCACCAGGTATTCGGGCAGGTTGCCCAGCAGCAGTCGGTTCATTACGTTTCCCTGGGTGACTGGTCCACGCATGACCTGCTGTTCTTTCTCCTGGAACAGACCGGCCCCGCCCGGGTCTATTTCACCACCTGGGCGATATCGGAATATGCCATCCGGCAATTGTACCTGTTCATTGAACAAGGGATGATCCTTGAACTCAAAGGCATATTCGATTATCGCAACGGCATCCGCAAGCCCGCCGAGCTACAGTTCCTGCAGAAGATCACCACCGACATCAAAGCGGCCAAGTGCCATGCCAAGGTCACGGTTATCGAGAATGACCGGTGGGGGATCAGCGTGGTCGGATCAGCCAATTATACCCGTAATCCCCGCATCGAAGCGGGGGTGTTGTGCTGCGACAAAAATGTCGCTGTATTTCACCGGGATTGGATATTAAGAGAACTTTCAAACTCAAGTGTCTTTGATGGAACTGAATGAAACCCTGCTCAGCGATCTGGAAACCTATGCTTCGCTGATGTTTACCAAAAGAGAGATCGCCGTGATCATGGAGGTGGATCCCCGTGATCTGTCCGAGTTGATTGATGATCCGAACTCTTCGGCCGGAAAAGCTTTTCAGCGCGGCCGGCTCAAACGCGAAGCAGAACTTCGCAAGGGGATCTTCGACCTGGCGCAGAACGGCTCTTCGCCGGCACAGACGCTGGCCCTGAAACTCGTGGAGAATGCCAAAGCAGACGACCTATGAAAAGCCTGATCTCAGAAACCACCATGGAGCGGATCAAGCTCTATTACCTGTCGGATAATGTCGAACTCACCTCTCATGACCAGCAGCTGCGCGAGCGTTGGGAAGCTGCTTATTCCATGCTGATCAATCAGAACGGCACCAAGCGGGAGGTGGTTAAAATGCTCATGAAGGTGTATGACATCTCCGATGTACAGGCCTACCGTGATGTTTACAATTGCACCCGCTGCTTCGGCCCTATCCGGGGGATGGACCGCTATGCCCTGCGGGATATGGTTACCCAATGGGCCATTGAAGCCTACCGAAAAGCTTCAGTGAAGAATGATTTCAAGGCCATTGGAATGCTCCTGGACAAAATCATCCGGGCCAACAACCTGGATAAGGAAGACCTGGAGCTTCCAGATCCCTCAAAGATCCAGCCGCCGGTGCAACTGCTTTCGATCAATTACAATTTTCTCAACACCGATTATTTCAAACTCATTGATCTGAAGGCGCAGCAGGCGCTATTGGAACTGAACGAAAAAGTAATGGCCCTGATCGATGCTTCCCCCATTGCCGATTACAAGAATATCCTGCTGGCCGACGAACCCATCCTGGAAGATGCCCGAGATTAAGGTACTACCGGCGCCCTACCTGAACGATCCACAGGTGGCCGTTCAGCTCTCCCACAGTCCCCACAAAGTGTTTATTGGCGGCCGCGGAGTGGGCAAGACGACCATCATTGCCGAGGATATCATCCGCTACTTTGTCGCCATGCCCAGGGGAAAGATATCCCTTAACGGGTTGACCTATTTCCACATCCGGACCAAATCGCTGCCACCCATCATCGACCACTTTGAACGGCGCGGCCTTTACCGGGGCATCCATTATTTTGTCGGACACCGGGCCCCGAAAAGAAACGAATGGCCGGAACCGTATGCCCCGCCATTGGATTATTCCAACTGCATACATTTTTACAATGGCTTCGTTGTTGAGTTCAATTCCTTCGACCGGCCGGAAATGGCCCGCAGTGGATCCTATGACGGGATGATCTTCGATGAATGCACAAAGCTCAAAAAGTCAGCCATCGAATCTGATGTACTACCCGCAAATCGCGGCAACCGGGACCGCTTCGGGCATCTGAGGTTTCACCATGGCACCTTGTTCCTGGGCACAATGCCACTAACCCCGGATGGTGACTGGGTGTTTGAATACCAGGAGCTGGCCAAAGAGATACCTTCCCGGTATTGTTACTTAGAAGCATCAGCCATGCAGAATGTCAGTATCCTGGGAGAGATGTACTTCCGTGATCTCAAGCGTGTTCTGCCAAAAATCGTCTATGATCTTGAAGTGTTAAACATTCGCCGCAAACAGAACACCAACGGCTTCTACCCGTTGTTGAAAGCGCCGGTGCATGGTTATACCGACTCTTACGAATACAACTACATTGACCAGGCAAGTCTGCCTGCAGCCGGGAGTGTCTTTGACTGGCGGGCAGACCGGGACTGCATCGGCAGTGAACCGCTATATGTCTCCTTTGATTTCGGCACATCGCAGAACTGCATGATCGTGGCCCAGTGGGACCGACTGCTCAATGAGATCCGGATCATCCGAAACTTCTATGTTGAGAATGAAATGCTATCGGTGCTTGTGCAACAGTTCATCGACCACTACAAATGCAAACCGGTCCGGTATGTCTACCTCTATGGTGGATCCGACGGAAACCGTAAGAACGATGCAGCCTCGCGCAACTCTTACTTTGATGATGTCAGGGAACAACTGTCGAAGGCTGGCTGGGAAGTCCAGCTCCGCGCCGAACTGTACGAGGCGCACCACATGGATAAATTCCAGTTCTGGTTCAAGTTCCTGGCAGGGGAGCAACCAGGACTTCCCACCTTTCGTATCAACATGAACAACGCCATGGAAACCTTCTTTTCCATGGACAATGCTCCTATTCTTCCGCAGGAGTTTAAGAAAGACAAATCGTCCGAGCGCCGCAAAGATCAGCCCAGGTGGAAAGCCACCGACCTGAGCGATGCCGCGGACAATTTGTTCTACTGGCTGCTCAGCCCCCTGGTAGGGGAGCAATATCCCACCAATGAGATGATCCTGTTCCCCGGAAGGTAGGGGAGCACGGATGGCCGGTTGTTTTTCCGTTCGGTTTTTTATATTCAATTTATCATATATGTAGCCTTGATTCATATA
>Ga0118677_10006391_pt1 | contig 19970 bp, 14 predicted proteins | sample AliMusrvi5mmetaG_FD_86154 | JGI IMG/M metagenome (GOLD analysis project Ga0118677, IMG submission 86154)
GCACACCACGCTCTATATTGGTATATATTCATATCAACCTTTTATTTCAGCTCAAATTCCTGTTTCCGCTGTTTCAGGACTATGCGATCCGTCAATACCTTCGCCAGAACAAAACCGGTATCACCCACACTCTCACCAATTTTTACGAAATATGTCTTCGAATCAACTCTACTCTTAATGATCGCCATGGACTCCGAAACTGTGACGTTATCCACAGAAACCGCAACCAATTTGAAATCCTTCGTTAAACCTACCGTGGCAGGCACATCTTGGCCATCCTTGTTTTTTTCAGCCAATTTCGGAAAGAAAAAATTTCGCTTACTAACTTTCTCAAGAAATACCTCGACAGCAGGAACAGGCTCCTCAGATATTGCCAGTGGGACAACCGACATCTCCCCGGCCCCGCTAATCTGCCGCTGGATCTCTTCATCGATCCCCCGTTGAGTTCCCGCCACACTGTAAAAAACCACAATAATCAATAACATTACCATCACCGCCAACACCCGGTTCGTGATCGTCACCCCCGACACACGAATCGTGGGGAACAATAAAGGTTGCGGAGTTGCGGAGGCAGAAGAAACTGCTGCGGAGTTGGCAGATGACTGGGTTGTTGAGGAGAGACGCGGCACAGCTAAAGGCACAGGGACAACCGTTTTAGGCGCGTCAACAACAAGCGCGGACTTGCTCTGTGTCATCACCGTATTCTGGGCGGCGGGCGGTAACACCACCAGTGGCGTTTTTTTAACCGCGACAGGGGCGACCGTTGTTGGACTGGCGGGTTGCTGGGCCGGGGCAGGAGTAGCGACCACAGCAACAGAGTGGACCTTTGCGGAAACCGGCTTCGAGGCAGAGGGGGGGGGGATATCAGCCGCAGATTTTACAGGCTCCGTCGGTACAGCCTCAACCGCTGTCGTTTTCACTGCCGCAGGAATAGGCGATGGCTTGACTGGAATCGGAACAGGCACCGGTTTGGGGGCAGGAACAGGCGCAGCCATCACAACAGGCGACAGCGGAAGGGATGGCTCCGCTTTCCGCTTATCCTGCTCGATCAGCGCCAACAGCTTCTCCTGAGGCGTAACGGACCCCACTTGTCGCTTATCTTGCTGGATCAACGCCAGAAGTTTTTCCTCTGGTGTCATTTGCTGAATAGTACCCTCATAATGATCGTCACTTAATACACCATCGGAACCGGCTCGACAACCCCCGAAACAGGGCGCAGTTCATCAGCCAACAATTCCCGCACCAAAACCTCATCAATCACCGACCGCTCTCTCATCACAAGCATCTCTAAAAGGTTATGACAGAGAATGGACATTTGCCGCGGATAGCCTCGCGTATGCGCATGAATCAAGCGAATGGCATCCTCCTTGAACAGTCCAGACCCGCGATATCCTGCTTGGAGAAGCCGGTAATTGATCAATTCTTTGGCCTCCTCATAATTCAGGGGGTTAATCACACATTTTAAGGCAATCCGATCCCATAAATTCGGCATCTTACTCAGCACCGGCACCAGTTCCATTTGCCCGACCAACACCAACTGAAGAATTTTGAACTCATTCGTCTCATAGTTTAGAAGAATGCGCAGGATTTCCAGCACATACGGCGGCAAAAGCTGGGCCTCATCAATCAGCAAAACAACCCGTTTTCTTTCCTGTACTCCAGTCTTATAAAGAAATTGCTCCACCGCCTCGATGCAATCCAAACCCGACGTTTTTTTGGGATCAATGGGAGCATGGAGAATCGCAACCAATCGTGTCAAAAACTGCTTTTGTGTTCTGAAATACGGATTCAGAATCATCGAAAAACACACATCATCCTCATTACTAAGCACTTGCGACAATTTTCGACTAAGGGTCGTCTTTCCGGTTCCAGGGTCGCCGACAATAATACTAAGTCCACGCTTGAGGTTGAGCGCAATACGCAACCGTGTCAGAGCCGATTTATGCTGAGCGGTTTGAAAGAAATAGGAAGGATCAGGGCTCGTAGAAAACGGCTCATCATTCAAGCCTAATAATTTGTAATAGCTCATACGCCACCACCACCCTGCCGTACGCCGTGAATTGATTAGTCGATAATTATGAAGATCTTGACATGAAAATTCAAGTCCCATTAATCACAAACGATCCTCAATCTTCCTGAGCCTTGACAGACTTTCGGACTTTGGGATCTTTTCGCAAGCGGACATTTTTGGGTGTGATCTCAACAAGCTCATCCTCGTTGATATAGGCAATACAATCCTCCAAGCTCAACATGGTCGGCGGCGTGAGAATGATGTTCTCATCCGAACCGGCCGCACGCATATTCGTCAGCTGTTTGCCTTTTGCCGGATTGACGATCAAATCGTTATCCCGGCAATGCTCTCCGACAATCTGTCCTTTTTGAACCCGAACGCCCGGCCCCATGAACAACTTGCCACGCTTCTGTAAATTGAAAAGCGCAAAAGAGACGGTGGAACAAGTATCCATAGAGATCAGCACCCCATTTCTCCGCTTGCGCATCTCCCCGGCAAAAGGGCCGTATTCAAGGAAAATGTAAGTCAAAACCCCCATCCCTTTGGTGTCCGACATAAACTCGGATTTGAACCCGAGTAACCCCCTCGTGGGAATCCGGTACTTGAGCCTGTTCATCCCGCTCCCTTTTTCCATCTCAAGCATGATGCCCTTGCGTGCCCCGAGCTTCTCGATCACCGTCCCCATGTATTGCTCGGCCACATCAATGGTCAGTTCCTCATAGGGCTCGAGCATCTTGCCATCCATTTCGCGAAAAATGACATTGGGACAACTGACCTGGAATTCATAGCCTTCACGCCGCATTTTTTCGATCAGAATGGACAGGTGCAGTTCACCACGACCGGAAACCCTGTGCCCGGATCCATCCCCCAGCACTTCAACCTCCAGCGCCACATCATACAAGGCTTCCCGCTTCAGCCGGTCCGCAACATGAATCGAAGTGACAAACGCACCTTCCGTGCCGGCAAAAGGGGAGTTGTTGGGAATGAAATTCATGGAAAGCGTAGGGGGATCAACCGGGATCGAAGCAACCGGCCGGGGAAATTCAGGATCCGTATAAGTATCGCCGATAGCCACCGTATCCATTCCAGCTACAGCCACAACCTCCCCCAACCCGGCCTGTTCTGTTTCCACCTTCTGATTGCAATTAAAGCGATATAGTTTCGTGATGCGCGTGGGGGCTAATTTGCCTGCCATGTTGGCGACCACCACGGGCATACCCACCTTAATGGAGCCGGAGGTGATCTTCCCAATACCCAGTCGTCCCATAAACGGCGAATGGTCAATGGAGCTGACCTGCAACTGGAGCGGTGCCTCAGGATCACCCGCCGGCATGGGAATATATTTGATGATGGCATCGAGGATGGGCCGCATATCGGTGCCCTGCTGGTGGGGATCAGCCAATGCAAACCCGCCGATGGCGGAGGCATAGATGGTATGGAAATCAAGCGCCTTATCGTGGGCATTCAGCTTCACAAACAGATCGAACACATGATTAACCACCCAATCGATTCGCGCGGCCGGTTTGTCAATCTTGTTTACGACCACAATCACCGGGATGTTACGAGCCAACACCTTCTTCAACACGAAAAACGTCTGCGGCATCGGCCCCTCCTGCGCATCCACCAGCAACAACGCACCGTCCGCCATCTGCAAAACACGCTCAACCTGTCCGCCGAAATCAGCATGTCCGGGCGTATCGATAATATTGATGGTGTGTTCCCCATACTGGAAGGAACCATTCTTGGAAGCAATCGTAATGCCACGTTCGCGCTCAAGATCCATGGAATCCATCAGTCGTTCGGCGACAGCCTGATTGTCACGGAACATTCCGCTCTGCTGGAAAAGTTTATCCACAAGGGTGGTTTTGCCATGGTCAACGTGCGCCACAATGGCAACATTTCGAATAAGGTCAGGTCGATACATATTTGCTTATTTACTTTCAGGGGGGATCGCCAGCGGGGACTACAATAACTCACCAGCACGACAAAGACATTACGCGAATTAAGAGGGGCTGTCAAACCGCTGAAAAACAAAAACCGTTACAGCATTTTATACAGCGGTCTTATCCGCATAAAACACCGTAACGGTTCTTTCAGGGAATCTGTGCCCGGCTTGCCAAGCTATATCTACATTTTACGCTTTGGCCTTCTTCGGATCGAATCCGTATTCCGCCAGGATTTTAACCACCTGGTCCGGCTTGACTCCAGCATAGACTTTTTCATCCACGATCATCACCGGCGCCAGCGCACAAGCGCCCACACAGCGCGCCACGTCGATCGAGAAAAGGGCATCCGGCGTCGTCTGGCCGATGTCAATGCCCAGCAGATCTTTCAGCTTGTTCAGCACAAGCCCCGCACCCTTCACAAAACACGCCGTCCCCATGCAGAGGGAAATCCGGTGTTTACCCCGGGGCGTGAAGTTGAAGAAATGATAGAAGCTGGCCACTCCCGAAACCTTGGTCGAGGGGATCTGCATCAACACCGACACAGCATCCATGTGCTCTTTGGCCAGAAAACCAAAATGATCCTGAACCTTATGCAGAACGGAAATGAGATGGCTGTCAGGATTTGTTTTCGCAGCACATTCCTCAATATAGCGAACCACTGTTTCAGGAAAAACCGCCTTGGCCTTATCCTGTTCTTTTTTAAATAAATCGGACTTCATTTCACACCTCTTGGATACTTGGGTTCATAGTGCGTATGCAACAGTTCATGGCAAAGATGGCTGTTCGGAGCCCCCAGGAAATTCTCATACAGGAACTCGATGGCTGGGTTCTCATGCGATTTCCTCAGAGATTTACCCCCATCAATCGAATAGAGGGCCTGGGCACGCAAACGGCCCAGTTCGGGATCCAGCACATGCATTCCTGCCGGTGGATACGGCTGGCCGCCACCCGCAACACATCCGCCGGGGCAGGCCATGATCTCAATGATATGGTATACTTTCTCGCCACTCACCACACGATCCAGAATATGTCGGGCATTCTTTAACCCATTGGCCACCCCGATGTTGATCGTCAATCCATTGATTTCAACGGAAGTCTCCTTGACCCCCTCCACCCCGCGAACCTGCTTGAAATCCAAGGCTTCCAATTCTTTACCGGTGATCTTTTCATAAGCCGTCCGGAGCGCTGCTTCCATCACACCCCCCGTAGCCCCAAAAATATCGGCAGCACCCGAGGAGACGCCCATGGGAGAGTCGAACATCCCGTCCTCCAGATTACGGAAATCCACCCCGAGACATTTCAACATCCAAATCAATTCGCGCGTGGTCAGCACAGCATCCGTATAGGGCTTACCCCACGGCGCCATATGCGCGGGACGACTGGCCTCGAATTTTTTTGCCGTACAGGGCATCACCGCCACCACGAAAATGTTCTTCGGATCAATCCCCATCTGCTGGGCATAATATGTTTTCAGCAGAGTGGACTGCATGCTCATCGGCGACTTACAGGTTGATGTGAGCGGGATCAGTTCCGGATAGAAACGCTCCATGAAGTTCACCCAGCCCGGCGAACAGGAAGTGATGAGCGGAAGCCGCTCATTTTTCTGCACCCGACTGATGAATTCCGCGGATTCTTCCATGATCGTCAGATCCGCAGCGAAGTTAGTGTCAAACACCTTATGGAACCCGGCACGGCGCAATGCCGTCACCAACTTCCCGGTCACCGGAGTTCCCGGTTTGAATCCGAACCCCTCACCCACCGTGGCGCGAATCGCTGGAGCCGTATGCACCACAACGTGCAAGTCGGGATTGGCCAAGGCCTCGAACACCGACTCGGTGGCGTCCTGCTCGGTGAACGCAGCCGTCGGACAAACATTGACGCACTGTCCACAATGAATGCAAACCGAGTCAATCATATTGCATTCATGGGCAGGCGCCACCACGTTACGGAAACCGCGGTTCTGTACTCCCAGATTATTGACCCCCTGCACTTCGCCACAGACACGAATGCAACGACCGCACAGGATGCACTTATCCGGGTTACGGTGAACTGGCGACGATTTATCCTCCTCGAAATGTTTGCGTTCCCCCTGGAACAATCGCTCACGCACACCAAGGTCATAGGCCAGCTTCTGCAATTCACATGTCCCATTACGTACGCAGGTTTGGCAATCCATCGGGTGATTATCCAGAATCAGTTCCACCACGTCGCGGCGCAATCGGCGCAACAGCGTAGAGGAAGTTTTGACCTTCATTCCTTCTGCCACTGGGAAGGAACAGGAGGCGACCGGATTACGTTGCCCCTCCACCTCGACCAAACAAACACGACAGGCCCCCAAAACGCTCAGATCCGGGTGATAACAAAGGCTGGGAACATCGATATTGATGGATCGGGCGGCTTGGAGCACAGTGCTCTTTTCAGACACTGTCACCTTGACACCGTCAATCCACAGTGTAACTTTTTTTTCTGTTGTCATGGTTATTTCCTCTTCACTGCGTCAAATTTGCATGCCTCAAAACATTGCCCGCACCGGATACAACGGGAGACGTCAATGGCGTGAACCTCTTTGGGTTTCCCACTGATACAACTCACGGGACACTTTCGCTTGCAGGCACCACATCCGATACACTTCTCGGGAAGAATGGTGTAGTTCAACAGGTGTTTACAAACCCCCGCAGGACAGCGCTTTTCACGGATGTGAGCCTCGTACTCTTCACGGAAGTGTTTGATGGTGCTAATCACCGGATTCGGCGACGCTTGGCCTAAGCCACACAAAGACGTCCGCTTGATCGTGTCGCCCAGACGAAGGAGCTTCTCGATATCTCCTTCCACGCCCTTGCCGTCCACGATACGTTGCAGAATCTCCAGCATGCGCTTGGTACCCTCCCGGCAGGGAGTGCACTTGCCGCAGGATTCATCCTGGGTGAAATCCAGGAAAAACCGCGCCATGTCCACCATGCAGGAGTCCTCGTCGATCACGATCATGCCGCCACTGCCCATAATGGAACCTGCCGCCATGAGTGATTCATAGTCCACCGGGGTATCGAGGCACGAAGCAGGGAGACATCCCCCCGCCGGCCCCCCCGTCTGGACTGCCTTGAATTTTTTGCCATCCCGGATTCCGCCGCCAACCCCGTAAACCACATCTCGCAACGTGGTGCCCATGGGGACTTCCACCAAGCCGGTATTGCAAACTTTACCCGCCAAGGCGAACACCTTCGTGCCCTTGCTCTTTTCGGTACCAATGGAGGCGAACCACTCGGGCCCATCCAAAATCACCACGGGAATATTTGCGAAAGTCTCAACATTGTTGATGACCGTAGGCTTTCCCCACAGTCCGCGCACCGCCGGGTACGGGGGCCGCGGCCGGGGCATCCCCCGCGCTCCCTCGATGGATCGGATCAGCGCGGTTTCCTCACCGCACACAAAGGCGCCTGCCCCAAGCCGGATCTCGATATCGAAATTCCAATCGGTTCCGAAAATATTTTTCCCAAGGAATCCTGCCTTACGGGCCGCTTCAATAGCAACCTCCAAGCGCTTGATGGCCAGCGGATACTCCGCCCGGATATACACATAACCCTGAGTGGCACCAATCGCATACCCTCCAATAATCATCCCCTCAATCACCGTGTGGGGATCCCCTTCAATAGTGCTGCGATCCATAAACGCGCCCGGATCACCCTCATCGGCATTACAGATGATATATTTTTCTTCACTCTTCTGAACCGAAGCGAAGTTCCATTTCACCCCCGTAGGGAATCCACCGCCACCGCGCCCGCGCAGGCCGGATTTGGTAATCGAATTGACGACATCCTGCGGCTTCATCTCCGTCAGCACCTTAACCGCGGCCTGGTATCCCCGAACAATAAGGTATTCATCCAAGCTCTCAGGATCAATCACACCGCAGTTCCGCAACGTCACGCGCATCTGCTTGCCAAAAAAATCCACATCACCGAACACGGAGGAAAAACGATCCGTAAGCCGGGCATCGGCCCAGAGCTTCTCCTCATGGAAAGTCCCCCCTGGCCGCTCCGCGTGAGGCATCGCGAGAGATGGGACGGGGGTGCCCTTGAGAACATGCGACTCAAAAAACAACCCGACCTTGTCGGGATTCATCGCAATGTATTTGACTGGCGCAACACCCTTGGCAAAAACGGTCACCACCGGTTCCATATCACAACGACCGGTACATCCGACGCGACTCAGGGTGACATCCTTCACTTTATGCTGCTGAATCAACTCCTCAACCCGCTTAAAAACCTCATTGGCACCGGCGGCATTTTCACAAGTAGCCGAGCCCACCGTGATTCTGATTTTTGAACTCAACTTCTCTTTTTGAAGCCGATGTTCGGCTTTCCGTCGAAGTTCAAGCAACTGTTCCATTGGTTTAGTCATATGTTTACTCGTCTCCAAGCAAATTACTTTTGATTCTGAAAAATAGCTGAATATCGTATCTAGGCGCGTCTTGTCAAACGATTAACGTTAAATAATTAACATTCCTTGACGCTATACAGTAATTCAAGCGTAAGTCGTGAAAAAAATCACGATTAAATTGTGGTAATTTCCACGTTTTAATCGTGATTTAATCACCATATTTCTGTGCTCTATTTGGACCCAACCCATCTTCGGAATGGAGTTCCAAAGCACCCTGGTCATCAATATAACCCTCCAGATGTAACCGCAAATTTGACTCATACCTTGCGACTAGGGCGCTGCACACTGCGGCAACCAAGGGACTGACCGCCCTACCCACCGCAATTCCATTTATGCCTATCCATCTTGAAGTTCATCCTCCCCACATTCAGACTTTCTTTCACATGCTATTTCCGTTATTCATTTTCAACACTTATATGGAGAACACCAATGGCCAGAACTGCACGATTGAATAAACGCCCTGAGTGGAAGGCATTGAAAAAACATGCCGCGATCATCAAAACCACCCACCTGCGCGACCTGTTCCGGGATGATCCCGCTCGCGGCAAACGCTTCGCCATGGAAACCTGCGGGCTCTATATTGATTATTCTAAAAACAGGATCACCGATGAGTCTCTGAAACTCCTGCTCGACCTCGCCCGCACCTGCCACATTCAGGAAGCCGCCCAGGATATGTTCACCGGCAAGAAAATCAATCAGACCGAAAACCGCTCTGTCCTCCATATTGCCCTGCGCAACCGCTCCAATATCCCCATTCTGGTGGATCGTAAGGATGTGATGCCCGAGGTGAATGCGGTACTCGACAAAATGGTCGCCTTTTCCCGCAAAGTGCGAGCAGGAGAATGGCTGGGCTACACCGGTAAACCCATCCACACGATCATCAATATCGGTATCGGCGGCTCGGACCTTGGCCCCGTAATGGCCTATGAAGCCCTGAAAGCCTATTCCGATCGCAACCTGACCTTCCGCTTTATCTCCAATGTGGACGCCACCCATTTCGCAGAATGTACCCGTGATCTGAATCCGGAAGAGACGCTCTTTATTGTTGCATCCAAAACCTTTACCACACAGGAGACCATGACGAACGCCGCCACAGCGCGCGCCTGGTGCCTGAAGACGCTCAAGGATCCTGCCGCCGTGGCCCGTCACTTCGTGGCCCTCTCCACCGCCGCCAATGAAGTCAGCACTTTTGGTATCGATACGGCCAATATGTTTGGATTTTGGGATTGGGTGGGTGGCCGATATTCCCTATGCTCCGCCATCGGCCTGCCCGTCATGCTGGCCATTGGCCCTGATAAATTCATTGAGTTTCTTGAAGGCTACCATGCCATGGACCGGCATTTCATCGAAGCCCCCCTGGAACAGAATGCTCCCGTTCTGCTGGCCTTGCTCGGCCTCTGGTACAACAATTTCCTGGGTGCCGAAACCCATGCGATCCTACCTTACGACCAGTATCTGCACCGGTTCGCAGCCTATTTCCAACAGGCAGACATGGAAAGTAATGGCAAGGGATGCGACAAACAGGGCAAGCCGGTGCAATGGCAGACGGGCCCCGTCATTTGGGGAGAGCCCGGCACCAATGGCCAGCACGCTTTCTATCAGCTGATCCATCAGGGCACCAAGTTGATCCCCTGTGACTTCATCGGCTTTAGCCAAAGCCTGAACCCCATCGGGGATCATCATGACAAATTTATGGCCAATTTCTTTGCCCAAACAGAAGCACTGGCATTCGGTAAATCCGAGGCGGAAGTGATCGCCGAAGGAACACCGGCCAAATTGGTTCCCTTTAAAATTTTTACCGGCAACCGACCAACGAACACCCTTCTTGCGGAAAAATTGACGCCCCGGATCCTAGGCTCACTCATCGCACTTTACGAACACAAGATTTTCGTTCAGGGCGTAATCTGGAATGTTTTCTCATTTGACCAATGGGGCGTCCAACTCGGCAAGGTACTGGCCAACAAAATCCTGCCAGAACTTAAAACCACAGAGGCGACCCTGACACATGATTCCTCCACCAACGAGTTAATTAGACGGTACAAAGCCGGAAAATGAAACCAATATTACTGATTGGGAATGACGGGCAGGTGGGGTTTGAATTGCAGCGGGCACTGGCCCCGCTGGGGCATGTCACCGCCATCTGCTACCCCGCCATTGATTTCTCAAACCCCGACTCCATCGTCCGGGTCGTTCGCAAAACGCAGCCTCATCTCATCATCAATGCCGCCGCCTATACCGCCGTCGACAAAGCCGAAGCGGAACTGGAACTATGCCGCAAACTCAATGCGGTGGCCCCGGCTATTCTAGCGGATGAAGCCAAACGGCTGGGGGCAGGCCTGATCCATTATTCCACTGACTTTGTCTTTGATGGCGCCCAGCAGCAACCTTACATCGAAACTGATCAGCCACATCCCCTCAGCGTCTACGGAGCCACCAAACTGGAAGGCGATCTTGCCATCAAGGATTCCGGCATCCCCCACCTTATTTTTCGGCTCGCCTGGGTCTATGGCTTACGGGGGAAAAACTTCCTGCTAACCATGCAGCGCTTGGCTGGCGAAGGCAAAACCCTACGCGTGGTAAGTGACCAAATCGGATGTCCAACCTGGTGCCAGACCATTGCCAACGCCACGGCCACCGCCCTCACAAAGATCCGGGCCGAGGATGGCACCTTCAACCTGAATGAAGTCAGCGGCCTCTACCACTGTGTATGCGCCGGGCAAACATCCTGGCACGGCTTTACCCGCGCCTTTATTCCAGCCGACATCCCCGTCATCCCCATCACCACCGCCGACTATCCTACCCCCGCCCGCCGGCCTTCCTACTCCGTCATGAACTGCGGGAAATTCGCCCAGACTTTCGGCACGCCCCTCCCCCATTGGGAAAAGGCGCTCAACGACTGTCTTGAATCCAAAAACACCAGTACTTAAACGTTTAAGCAAAACTCACCCGCTGAAGTGTCCCGCAAGAACCTGCCACGTGCGGCAGCCAGTAAGACTATCGTCGCTCGGGAACACAGGACTGTCACACCGCCGCCAGGACGGTACTCTTTTATTGCCGGACTCATAGTCATGCAGATCCCTCGCGCACCCGAGAAGGAACCTAACCGCGCTTTGACAAAACGTCCCGCTCGTACTGTCCAACTTCATCCAACCAAGTCGGGCCCACAGGCACATCCTTACTGAGGCAGAGCCAATCCCACACGGCACCAAACGGCAGGGTCTTCATCTCCTCCATCAATCCCATCCGGCCACCATTGTCGCCCTTGCGTTCCAGCTTGGTAAGGCTCGACACCGGATCAAGGAGGGCGAACAGGATCGCCTTGCGCGTCGCCCGCAACCCGATCACATACGCCGCAATACGATTGATGCTGGCATCAAAATAATCCGTCGCGATCGCCACCCGATCCCAGACATTGCCGCGGCCGATTTCAAGGAAAAGATGTTGCAAATCATCGCCGAATAGAACCACATGATCACTGTCCCAGCGCATCGGACGGCTGACATGCAACAATAACCGCTTATGGAATAGCAACGCACTCGACACCTTGTCGTGAATGGTTTCCGTCGGATGATAATGCCCCATATCCATGCAAAGTCCCATCCCACGACTCAGGGCGTAGCCATTGTAGTACTCGGAAGAACCGACCACATACTCCTCGCTACCGATCCCAAAGAGCTTGCTTTCCACATAGTCCACACAGAGCGTCTTGCTGACGGACTTCTCATTGGCGATCGCCTTGTCCAACGACTCGGTCAACAACGCACGCGGGGTCCAGCGGTCCGCCGGAAAATCCTTGGACCCGTCCGGAATCCAGTGATTGACCAGACAGGGGGCCCCCTGCGAACGAGCCATGGCAGCGGCAATCTTGCGGCAGGCAATCGCGTGCTGGACCCAAAAAGCCCGGATGGCGGGATCACGGTGCGAAAGCGTATAGCCATCGTTGGCTTTAGGGTGCGCGAAGAAGGTGGGGTTAAAATCAAGGCACATCTTATGTTGCTTCGCCCACGCCATCCAATTGGCAAAATGCCGGGGCTCCAATTCATCGCGATCCACCACTTTTCCCGCCGTTTCCGCATAGCAGGCATGGATGTTCAGACGCAACGTACCGGGAACGAGTTCCATCACTTTCTCATAATCGGCCCTGGCTTCCGCAGGGGTCCGGGCGCGGCCGGCATGATTACCGGTGGCCATAATGCCACCCCCGTTTAAGGCGCCTTCCTTCACTTCAAACCCGCCCACATCATCCGCCTGCCAGCAATGCATCGACACCGGAATGTTCAAAGCCTGCCGAATCGCCTTGTCGGTATTGATCCCCAACTCCGCGTAACGGGCTTTCGCCATGCCGTACATCTTTTCTAAATTTTTTGAATTCATAGTTCTCCTTGAAGGTTGCGCTGAAAAATAACTTACCTTGTGAATAATGCCAAGCGATTATGAATGCCCCTAATGCTTCACCACAAACCAGTCACCATTCCGCTCGTACAAATCATACCAGATCCGATCATGATCACGGATCTGGTGGCGCAGGGTAGCCGTCTTAGCGATCTCAATGCCATTGAGATCCTGATTGAAATAATAATTACCAACCTGGTTGACTTCCGCGTAACGCCAGCGTTCTTCGGCCCCCGGTGCAGGCGGTGAGACTTCAGCATGGTTCAATTTGGCAGGATGCACCGGCGTAAAACACAGATGATAGATATACCCCTGCAGCATGCGGGGGAAATGGGCTGACCGGACATTGGGCTGGCTTGCCAAATAGCGCATCGTATCCGCCACGCCTTGCTGCAGGTATTCTTTAAAAAAGCGATCATTCCGCGCCAAGCCCTTGAATGTCTTGACCGTTGATTGTCCGAGATAGATCGCAAGAACAATAGCAAAAATCGGCGCCGCTACTCTAAGCGGGAGTCGGCGCAGCAGGTACCAGAAGGCCGCACAACCCAGCGACGTAATCAGGAGAACCTGCACCAGCAGATGCGTCATCCGGGCCGTATACATCTTCTGCGTGAAGATGGCCCCCACAATCGGAGCCAAGAGAAAGCCCGCCAACATCCAGAGAGCGGCGCAGCGCCAATGATTCATATCATCCTGACCGTCTGGACGCCCAAGCAAAGCCAGAAGCCGTTTGGGAATCAACACTGCCGCAAACAGAACCACGAGCCCGAGCAGGTAGAAAGGCGCCAGACTGTGCTGAATATGCACCACCCCTGGAATTTGGTGAAGTTCCAACATCTTCGGAGCATGAAAGAGAAACAAAAAAGACTGGTAATCCCAATAGTTGTGCCAGAAATTGGACCCGATATGATCGGCAAAGAAAATACATTCTCGATGAAGCCGGCCAGCGGTAGACGGATTCTGAACGCGCGTCAGAATGGCAAGCAGCATGAACAGGGAATACACACCGCCCATCACCAGAATCCGGGGCCAGTTCTTCCGACTCCACAACAAAAGTCCAACCCCGATCATCAAAGGCGCAAAGAAATACTGCGAAAGGTATTGATGGGTCCATAGAAACAACACGAAGCCCGTCAGGATTGCGGCCCCATAGATGCGAACGCGCCCGGTTTGGGCGGTAAGCAGGCGAATCAGCAGCAAAAGCCCCGCGATCTGAAAAAAAGTGACAAAACCCGGGCTGACCGCCCAACGCGAAAAATAGATATTCCAGGGAGACACCGCTAGTAGCGCGGCTCCGAAAATCCCGGCGGCACGACTTCTGAAGAGTCTGAACAAAAGTAGTCCGAACAGGGGGATAGCGGCCACATTCAACAAGGCGCAAGGCAGCCGGGCGGCCAATTCCGTCGGGCCTAACAGAGCCACAAATGGCAGGGTGATATAGGACGGAAGTGTGGAGGGAGAATCCCCATATTGTCGTGAATTCAAAGGCCAGCGGTCACCATGATGTTCGGCCCCTGTGGTCAGCAGGCTCCAGGCATCATACAGATCCACCGCTTCATCCTGCCCAAAGCCGCCAGGGTATTCCCCGAGTTTGACCAAGCGAAGTCCCGCCCCCAACAGGGTGATCAGGGTCAGGGCGATGAAAAAACCGTTGGCGCGTTGTCTAAGAACAATAAACCATGATGAATAGAAACGCGATATCGCCGATTTCATGAATTCAAATTAGAACCGGCAGCTTAAACCGGCCCCGTAGGACACATAGCTCATGGTCATGATGAAGGGGCCACCACTGGAGCCATGCCCATGCCATTCACCGGTAATATCATCGACCTTCACCGTCTGTGCAAAGAGATCCGCCGACAGGTTCTTGTAAAGTCGCACTCCCAAACCGCCGCCTAACTCAAACCCTTTCACACTACTCGTGGCATCCACCCTCCTGCTCCCATTGTCACTCCAGGAATTCGGGAGAAATTTTGCCTGATAAAACGCATAACCGATCTGTGCATACGGGGTGAAGCATGTCTTATTATCCCAGGCGGCTTGCAAATATGGGATGAGACCCTTAATCTCTTCGTCCCCGTCACTTCCTATCATGTCTGGCACGCCGTCACCATTGCCATCATCCATCGTCCGGGCGGAAACGTGATCATAACTTACACCCAGCCAGATCGGCGAATGCGGGAGACGGGCTTGAAGATAGACCTTATCAGGCGCATCATCCTGGTTCTCTGAAATTTCCGTAATGGTCCCGAAAAACGACCCATTGTTCGGCGTACCACGAGTCGTATCCGACAACTTGACATGCGTCATTCTTGTCCCCACCTGAAAGGAGGGATGCTTCCAAGTATCCACAAAAAATTGCTCGCTCTCCGGCATCACCACCTCACTGGTGGGCACAACCGCAACAGGCATGATCGGAGCCATCACGGCATTGGTAGCCACAGGAACAGGACCATTGGTGGCCGTATGTGCAACCACCGGAACCGCCTTATGCACCGGAACATTCGTTGCCATGTGTACAGGAACAGGCGTCACTTCCGGAGCAGCCTCCTTCGCTTCCGGCACGGTGACCGGTACCACTGAAGCCGCCTCCGAAACAGGGGCTGTGGCGGGTGCCTGGATATTCAGTACCGGCTCCTGCGCCTGCAATACAAACGCAAAAGAAATGAGGCCCGTCAAAACCGCAAACCCAACCCGCATGATTCCACCCATAACAACGCTCCTATTCTTGAATAATTCAATTCGGCCTTACTTTTACCATAGTTTCAAACAAGAACAAGCCAGAACAGAAAGGATACGGCAGGATTAAAGCCGGAGTTGAACACCGGTCATAGAGGTAGTATAGTCCGCCAATTATTGATGTGACACTGCAAGTCTGCCTCTATGAAGAAAACATTAGTCTTTACCGCGACTTATAACGAGGTCGAAAATATTCCCCTCTTGTGCAAACAGATTCTCAACTTGGATTCCGGCTACGACATGCTGGTGATTGATGACAACTCCCCCGACGGAACCGGACGCGTTCTGGATGAACTTGCGGCCACTCATCCCCGCCTCAAGGTTGTCCATCGCCCCAACAAACTGGGCCTTGGCAGCGCCCATGAGTGGGCCATGGAGTATGCGGAAAACATGCATTATGAATCGCTGGTAACCATGGACGCGGATTTTTCACATAATCCGAATGATATCCCGCGTCTATTGACCGCTCTTGATGGCCATGATTTCGTCACCGGCTCGCGCTACATGAAAGGTGGCTCCTGCAACTATTCGGGATACCGTCGCATTATCAGCATCCTGGCCAATTGGGGTGCCCGACGTCTCCTAGGCGTATCGTTACATGAGATGACGACGTCGTTCAGGGTCTTTCGCGTGGATTTCCTGCGCCGCGTGGATTTGGGAGAGATCAAGGCCAATGGCTATAGTTTTTTCATGGAAATCGTTTTTCGGCTTTCCCGTGTGGGGGCACGTATGACAGAATTACCCATCTGTTTTGAAGACCGTCGTGCCGGTTCCTCAAAAATACCCCCCTTTGAGATTTTCCATGGCCTTAGCCACTTACTTTATCTGACTGGTCTCCGGCTGTTCTGGCGAAAAGCCCGATGCGTCGGATAAAACAGCACGGCCATAACGAATCAGCCGACAATTGTCCCATAATTCCAAAACAGGGTCGGGGTGCACTCGGCCATCGGAGGAAGCACAGGAAATCACCATCGGCAAAGACGTGATATGAACCGGCGGCAACCATCTCCAGGATCCGTCCCCCCATATCAGTTTAGGCGTCACGTCTAACGCCCGCCCTTCTTTGGAAATCCCCACATCCATCCCGCCCGTCGTTCCGGGTTGGGGATGAAACCGAAAACGATGCCAGCCACCCATTACCGTGACCCGGGGAAGTTCCAACAACGTAGCACCAGGTTTGATTTCGGCAATCCCATCTTCACAAGTTGTGGCCGTGACAAATTTTGCCCGACGCAGTCCCGCCAGAGTCTCATCTTTATATTGTCCAAACGGGAAACAAAAGCCCTCCGGAGTCAATCCCCCCTTTCTCCTCAAATCCCGATAGCAGGAGGCAATCTCCTGTCGCGAGTCAGCCAATGCCCTGAGGTTCGGGTGTGTTCGACTATGCCCCCCGAACCGAATCGTACCCCGTTGTTGTATGGCCCGAACCTCCGGCCAAATCAGCAATGGAGTGCCCTCCCACTGTTGCCGTTTCTCCGCCGTATCCCCAACCCTTCCTGTGATTAAATACGAAACCCCCTTAAACCCGTACTTCCTCAGCAGAGGTTCCGCCTGCTCCATCAGATTCAAATACCCATCATCAAACGTCAGTACTATTGGTTTGGCCGGGAGCGGCCAACCCCAGCGTTGATGTGCCGCCAATTCCGATGGCCAGACACTTGTATACCCCTGTTCACGCAAACTCTGTAATTGGTTTTCGAAATCCTGAACCGTAACCCACCAGGGGGAATCAACCTCATTACCAATCCGGTGATACATCAGAATTGGAACAGAGATAGGGCGGGCACGCTGTAAATAGAGCCACCTTCCGGTAGCAAATAGACATAACAGTCCTAATGCCAAACCAGCAAAAAATTTCAAATGGTTCCAAATAAACATTCTCATGCATTAAGGCAGTTGAGTCAGGCGAACCCGCCCATCACTGACGCCATCCACATGGAGGGGAGCGGCCCCCCATTCCACATCGGCTTGTACCCTGACATAAAGATCGGCAACCGGACAGAATTTTAACAAGGGAATGGAAAGGGTTATCCGCTCTCCCTTTTTCACAGATTGAGCAGCAATCAAAGCCGTATGGATTTTTCGAGGGCCCTGAAAATTCTTGCGATACACCAATATTTCAAGCGCGGGTATGGAATCTTTCAGCACTTCAAACTGCAATTCCGCCGCAGAAGCTTCCACTCCAGCTTTTACCAATTTCAGCCAGGGATAAAAAACGATCCCAGCCTGATGGGACGGAGCTTGATAATCGGTGACGTCCCGTTCCACCCTCTGCCACCCCTCCTCGTCAGGAACGGAATGCCGGGCCGCATCAAGCCACTGCCTCGCCTCCCGTGACTGTCCCCGCTGAACCGCATGTCGAATCAGAGCCCTGTATAACTCGCCGCGTTCGGCCGCTAACAAATCGGCTCCACTCCACCGGATCTCCAACCCCGAGAGCGCCAACCTTCCCCCCCGCTGATCCGAAGAGAAGGTCAAGTCCAATTCCTGCTCCTCTCTCACCATAAAGGAGTAACTCCATTGGCTTCTCTGCCCCGGCTCCACCACCACGGCCACCCTTCCTGTACGGACCGTATCCCCCACATTCAGATGCCAGGACTGATTCAATTCCGAAGAGGGAGCGGCACTGATCCTCCCCTGCACCGTATAACTCCCGGGAGCCAACCGAACAGGCAACGGAAGCGAGGCAGCATACGTTTTGCCGGTTTCTCCTAACTCCACATTCAAAAACCATTCGGGAAGATTCAAATGAACACCATCCCGGCCAGCATCTATTAAGGGGAGTCGTATTCTGGAGTGATCACGGAAAGCCGAACCAGTAACCCCATTCAGTAATATCTGTTCGGGTAGAATAGCCCGCGCTTTTTCAAAATCAGCAAGAGTCTGACGCGCCCAAGGCTCATAGTGTTCGGCCAACGCCCACTGCCCCTGCGCCACCGCGCAGGTATACCAGAGCCAAGCCTCTTCTGAAGCCACCGGCTCCTTCGCCAACCACTCCAGCGCAAAGTCGGAATAGCCTTTCTGATACAGCAACAACGCTACATCCCGCATGTCCGTCACCGCCTGGGCATAGCAGGGCAGATACTCCACATGCGGTTGTGATTGAACATAGAGGGTAATCTCATCATATTCAGAAAGCCGGGGCCAATACCAAGGCCGCCGCACCTCGACCACTTTTACCTCATAGGGATCCATCTGGATAACATGTCGATCCCCCATGCCGTCAACAACCACCTCTCCGGCCCGCTCTCTCGTTTGCAGAACCACATAAATCGACCGCCGCGCCTTGCTCGAGCCACTGACAACCAGAGAGCGAGGGGTCGTATCCACAAATAAACCCGCCGCGCTCCCCACTTCACTTTCACTGAGCGGCACCATCACCGAAGGTGCGTGATCAATTAATACGGGGCGGAACATGGGGGTACGAATAACCATCTCGGACTTGCCCTGCCGGGCATCCCACCATTCAATCTGGTGCCCCACAAACGCAAAATGAGGCTCACGCGGTCCCCATTCACATAACAGATGAGCCGACTTCTTGAAGTCCGCCAAATTGGCAGAATAATTTGGATACAGGGCCCCCGTACGGGGATCCATGGTACCCCGGCCACAAGCCGAAACATTGCGCAGAAAATAGTCCATGTTCATGCGGGCCCGACATTCGGGAGCCACCCACTCAATTTGCTCGACACTACAGCCCTCATCAAAAAGGCGGCAGGTAGGCACCGTGTACGCTTCAATCCCTGTTTTTTTCGCTAGCGGGGCATGACAATACAGCCACCGGAGCGCTTGCACACGCGGCTCCGGAACCTCGCATAAGCTGGTGAAGCGAAGTGAGCGCGCCAGACTATCCCCGCCCGCCACCAACACAACCATCCAGATGACTGATATCGATAACATCTGGAATCGCGCCCGATTCGCCCAGGCCACACTTTCCTTTACACCAATCGCCAGACAAACAGCCATATACGGGAAGAACACCAGACATTCCTGTCCCCTTATCCAAGGGGCGACTATCAGGCAATAGACTAAATATAGCCCTATCGGGAACAAGGTTACTGGCCAATATCGCCGATATTTTCTGAGAAACGACAAACCTGCGCCCAACATCATAAAAATCAACCAACCCAAGTGTATATCGGCCAGATTATTCGCCAGAACATTCCAGTTCGAGCGCAGCGTGGCAAAGGGATCCTCCGCAGAGGCACCAAGAATACCGTTCCGCTCGGCGTAAGTGGCCTGACCTGCCCGCTGGAGTTGACGCCAGAAATCCAATCCTTCAAAAACATGCCGGTTGGTGTAACACCAACCGCTGGCAATCAACAACAAACCGAAACCGGCCCACTGGACAGCCCGAAGTACCGTCTTTCGCTCTCCCCGCCGCCAACAGACCCACCCCCCGACTCCCGCCTGCAACAAAAGCAAAATGTTGGTATACTTTGTCCCGA
>Ga0118677_10006394_pt1 | contig 19965 bp, 13 predicted proteins | sample AliMusrvi5mmetaG_FD_86154 | JGI IMG/M metagenome (GOLD analysis project Ga0118677, IMG submission 86154)
GCCCGCCTCCATTCGGAACCGCCGGATCGCCGCGACGAGGCGTGCCTTTTGATCGGCCAAGGTGAGGCTGGTGCTATCCACGCCAAAAGCTTCCGCGATTCTGGCGTAGCGTTCCGGAACACTGTGGAAATTAAACTCCACCACATGCTCAAGCAAAAGGGCGTTGCAGTCGCCGTGGGGCAGATCCAAAACGCCGCCCAAACTATGGGCCATCGCATGAACCAGGCCAAGGCTTGCATTGGAAAAGGCGAGACCCGCCAGCAGGCTCGCCAGCATCATCGGGTTGCGGAAACCGACGTCCAGCGGGTGCTCAATCGCGCCCTTGAGATTGCGCGCCACCAATCGGATCGCTTCCAACGCGTGGAGATCGGTAACGGGAGAATTGGCGTTGGAAACATAGGCTTCGATCGCATGGACCAGCGCGTCAAGGCCAGTAGCCGCTGTCAGGGCCGCAGGCATTGTGAGCGTCGAGAGCGGGTCCACGAGCGCCAAATCCGGCACCAGGACTTTGCTGATGATCGCAAATTTCACCTTCCTCGTGGTGTCGGTGATAATGGCAAACTGGGAGATATCCGCCGCGCTCCCCGCTGTCGTGGGGACACAAATCAAGGGCGGACAGGGCGTTCCCACCCGGTCCACACCTTCAAATAGAAGGATATTCGCGCCATTGCTGACGACAATCCCGATGCCCTTTGCACAATCCATGGGGCTCCCCCCGCCCACGGCGACAATCACATCGCATTGTTCCCGAAGGTATAGCTCCGCGCCCGCCATGACTTCGGTGTCCTTCGGATTGGGCGCGACATCGGAAAACACAACGAAAGGCAACCCGGCTTGCGCCAGCGACTTTTCCACCTTGGCCGCCAATCCCGCGCGAATGACCCCGGGATCAGTCACCAGAAACACCTTCTTGGCAGCCAGGTTGGCAGCGTAGCGGCCGACAAGGTCCAACGCCCCTTCTCCCAGGATAAACTCCGGTGCGACAAATTTTCTCGGTTCCATCTATCCTATTGATTTCGAATGAGTATCGCATTTTGGGGGGAAGGGATTCAAGCGCGCTTCTCGGAAACTTTTCCTGTATGGAGGGCCTCTACGAGGGCAAACACCCCGGCGGCATGGGAACCAACGTTCTCGCATTTTCATAGCCCGTCTTTGCCGCCATAAGCCCGGAAACAATTTCCTATACGATTGGAAGGATTAGACGGGCCAACACACTAACGAATCGCAAGGCCAAAGCGGTCCGGTGGTCCGAAAATGAGCATAGAAGGAAATATATGAAACACAGTATCCAATTGGTAGCAGTCCTATTCACGGTTGCTTCGGCAGGCATGGCGTTTGGGTGCGGATGCTCCTCCGCGAAAGTCCGGGTCGAGCCGGTGCGGGAGCAAATCATCCAGACCAGCTCCTGCAACGTCAGTCAACCGATCGTCAGCAGCCGCACGGCTTACGTGCCGGAATGTCCGTCGTGCTACTGGGTTCCTCCATCGACCGATAATGCCGCCTACGCGATTGGCAATGTGCTAACCGCTCCGTTTCGGCTGATTACCGGCCGTTCGCTGGGACAGCCGGACGTCGTGTCGTCCCACAGCTATCTCGAGCCCGTTGGTGAGAAAATCACCAAAGTGACGACGAAAACAAAGCATCACTTCACCAAATGCGGGATGACCAAGAAGGTCACCATCAGCAGTGAATCGATGCTGGCGCCTGTGGGCGAGCAACTGACGACCGTAAAGGTGATCCGCACAAAGCCCATGCTGATGCCTGTGGCAGAGCAGTGCTCAACGGTGCGCCATATTGAGGTGCAGCCGGTTCTGGAACCCGTGAGTGAACGGGTCATCATCCGGAGCGCGCCGCTTTGCCCTCAAACATCGTGCGGCTGCGGTGACTAAACACAACACGGAACACTAAACAGGAAACAACGAATAGACATTGCGGCCGGAGAAGAGACACTCTTCTCCGGCCGCCGTTTCCATTTATGGAACTTACCGGGGCTCCGCTACGGATAGCGGGTTGCTTGGACGGGCTGCGGTGAGCCTTCGATCACAACGTCAGGGACTTCGCCAAAGAGAAGGAGGCGCTGGAAAGAGATGGCGTGCGACTGAAAATAGAGCGATTCCCCCTCGCGCCTCAAACGTCCATTCAACGCAATCGGGCCAAATTCCTTTGGAAACCCGATGAGTTCCGGTGAGATCAACGCCGACGTGTTCGACCACGTTTCAAGCATCCTCGGCCAAACATAATAGGACAGGGACGGATCATTATGCTCGGGATAGCAATGGCAAAGCTCCAATCGGGGCGGGCGTTGGGGAATATAATCCGGCGTAAAACAACCTGCTAGTTTCCCATCGGCGCGGAACTTCGCCCAATTAGCGCAAAAACCATTCCAGGACATCAGCAGGGCCATGGGATTCCCCGTCAGGATGCCTTGGTAAAAGAAGGCCTCGGCCTGCCAGATGTTCCAGGCATGGCCTGCATTGATCGCTCTGCCTTCGCCATCATTTTCCCACATTGTCTCCCAATAACGGAAACTGGCCCCATGCACTCGGACATCGGGAACGCGCAGCGTCCAGATACGATGGTAGTCCATGACTTCCACGGCGCGGGCCAAATAACGCTCATCTTGCGCAAGGTGCGCATACGCAAAAAAGAGGGAAAGTGCTGTGCAGGATATCGAGCCGTCTTCCGTCCAACGCATGTGGGCGGGAGCCCCTTCCGTAGGGAACTCAAACTCTCTCGCCATGAGGTGCTCCGCCACTTTGACGCACGTCTCTCGAAGCGACTCCGCGCGCGGGTCTTCCCGTCGCTTCATCTCCCGAAAGAGCTCGATGAGCGAAACGAGGGGGGTAATAACCGTCGTATAGTCAACAGCCAGGTTGTCCTCGCGCATGCATTGAATGCGACCGGAGTCATCCACATGATCCGCTATGTGGGCATTTGCGATCCGAACGGCTTGCTCGTAAAACAGGTCATTACCGAAGGCCCTCGACGCATACAGAAAGCTCTGGATCATCGCAAAAGCATCCTGAATGCGCTCCCAACGGAAGAGGTGAAAAGGCGAGAAACGGCGTCCCCCGTGCTGATGCCCCTCGGGACATGGCGCATGCAGATAGTATCCGTATTCAAAGCTGGGTATTACCCAGTCTTTTACGAGGCGCGGTTTGAGGTTCTCCTTTGAGATCTCGGCGGCTGGAGGTGACGGATTGCCCCCGAACGGAAGTCCCTGCATCCAAATATCCACCAACTGGTTGTAAAGGAATCCGTCGATGCGCGAATCCGGCGGGAGTTGCTTGTGAAAAGCGCAAAAGGCCTGGACCCAATACGAATCCTCGGCGTTGCCGCCCAGCGAGGGCTGATTAAGGGCACGGGCGCGCTTCAGCGTCTCAAGGAACGGCAAGGACGCCCGGATCACCGCATCGCCTCCAAGCCCGTTTTCCCCCAATGCCTTGACACGCCAAAAGCCTTCTTGCGTGAGGGCAAGAGTCGAGACGGAAACCTCCTCCGAGACCTTCTCCAAAGGGAGTTCGGAAGAATGACCGTCGGGGGCGATCACCAGGGCTTTTGAAACGCGGCCACGGAAGCGCATGGGCAGTTGGCTGCCGGTCTCGGCATAATAGCTCGGGCCATCCACCATCGGTAAGCCCGTATACGAACGCACCATTTGCATGGCCTCATCAAAACTCTCCGGGAAAGAAACCCGCACCTTGAAGTCAATCGACCCCGCGTTAAAACCTGAGTGATCGAACCGGCTATCGAAGCGTGCAAGCATTTGCAGAGCCCGAATGGGCCATTCCGGTCCGTAAACAAGGCGCCACCCCGCACACGGGGCCAACGCTGTAAAAAGAACTCCCGGGCCCTTCCGCCGCTCCAGCAATACATAGCAGAGATCTCTTTCATCACTCCGATGGAGAGAAGTGGGATTAAACTGAAACGCGTTATCGTCGGCTTGCCGCAGATCCATGAAGGCCATCGGGAAAACGAGGCCACATTGATCTGCGTAGGCCAGATCTCCTTTGAGCGAAATATCAAAGAATGTTTCGTTGAAATGGTATGTAATGGAATGCCCGCTCTGTGCGTTTCCCAGGCGCACGGTCGAGCCTGATTGCTCCAATATCGAAGCAAACTCCCGCCCCTCTTTCAGTTGCCATGATTTGAGCTTGATGGGGCTCCACAGCGTTTCATCGCGCTGGGGCGGGCCATCCTTACGCGTGATGCACAGGTTGCCAAATCCGTAATCGTTGTCGATGTTGACAAGGTTCACTCCTTCGGGATCAGACGGACATCTGAGAACTGAAATATGTCCCGCCCGGAGATTCAGGCTCGCGGAGTATGTGGCGCCTTTGTATTCAACGTTACTGTGTTGAGACATCGTTGGCATAGGGGTGCAGCCTATGCGGAATAGACTGGCGAATCCAACATTTTGATGTTTTTCCGGCCTCTGACCCAATAGACACCTATTGAACACTACCAGCTAGGGAATCGCTGATGAAAGCGACATGGGCTTCGATGCGATGCCAAGTTTTGCTGGATGCCGAAGCCGGGAGCAGCGGCCCTGTCAGAAGACAGGGACACTGCGAGCGGCGATGGCAGACGGCAAAAATCGCTCGCAGATGGCCCGTGGCGATTTCATTAGCGGTTCCCTAAAGGGGATGCTTCCCTGTTTTCTTCCGCCTCCGACAACGGCGGCACGAAATGCTCGGTCCCGCCCAGCTTCTTCCATTCACGGTACACCAGGAATATGAAGAAGGCATACCCCGCGCTCCACGTAATATTCCAGAAGGGAAGATAGCGGTAGCAGTAGTCGGGCGAGGGATTCAGCTTTTTCACCAAATCGAGATAGCCGCCGCACAGCACCCCTCCGACAATGAGTGCCAGGGAGCGAATGAGTCCATTGGCCGATCCAAATTGGCCGTAACGACTCATTGGAAATAATCGCATCATCGTAATCGGTTCCGCCGCCCCATTGAGGGCCGTGAAGGGAAGCCACAATGAACAGAGGGAGACGAATGCCAAGGCGACCGCATCCGCCGACATGATCGGGCGCGCCATTGCGAATAGAATCCCCATCGGCCCCACCACGAGCACCTGGACGGCGCTGGAAAACAACAATACCCGCAGCGGGTGAATGCGATCGGTAAGCACGCCGGCGGGATAAAGCAACAAAAGGCCGACGATCCCGCAGATTCCGTTCACTTTTCCCACGAAACTGAGATCGAGGCTGAGGTAGCGCGTTTGATAGAGCAGCCCGTAGGCACCGGAGACCCATCCCATCGCCACACACGCATTCGCCAGAAATATGTACCAGTAAAAGCGGTGGGTAAAACACTCCACGGCATACGTTTTCGCCGCCGCCATGAATCCCGTCTTGTTACCGATATTGGGAGACGGAGGAGGATAGTCCCCTTCCTTGACCTTTCGGCACATGACAATAAACGTCACGAGATAGAGCAGACCCGCCCCCAAAAAGATCTGCTGCATGTGGGTATTGGCGTATTTGAGAACGAAATAGTTATACCCAGCCCCTGCGCCTACGCCGACCATTCGGAAGTTCACCATAAACCGCGCCAGAAACGCGTGTGGCACCACGTCGTTAAACAAACAGTAGTAAGCCGAGGAGACAAACAGGTTAAAAAACTGGAAGCAGACCATGAACAGCCCGATCACCACCAGCAGCACGGGGGTCGTCCCAAATCGTCCACCCAGCATGACCTTTTGCACCCATAGACCGATCGGTTCCGAATATCCCAGCAGGATCAGGAACAGGACGAGAAAGGGGGTCGCCCCGGCCAAAAAAGGAATGCGCCGCCCCCATTTGCTGCGGAATCGGTCGCTCCTGAAATTGATGAACGGGCTGATCGTCGCGCTCATCAAGTTGGGGATGGTGATCATAATCAGCCCCAGCGCCCAGTTGGGCGCACTAATCGCCTTGAGCTTTAACGGCAGGATATTGGGCACCACCGTCTCCATCAGCGAGAAGCAGAAATCCCCCCACAGCAAATAGAGGAAGAGGGTGATCAACCCCGCTTTGGTATAGCTGAGCGTCCCGACCTTAAACCGGTTCGGGTCGTGGGTACCGGTGGCGGCGATTTTTAAAATGCCGGGCAAATGAAAACTCATTCATTGGGGGATGGCTTGATTTTTGGCAACTGGCCCCCTCCCCCAAAAAAACAGGGAAGGACGGCAGGGATCACGCCAACTTACGGATTTGTTGTGATAAGCAAATCATCAAAATAGGCCTTCAGCGCGGGATCGCTTCCAGCAACCCACCCCGTGGCAATGCGGAGGCGATCCGCACTCAACTTCACAGCGGCCGCCTCCTCTTTGGAAAGAGAGAGCACCTCTTTGTCGTTCACCGATATGGAAAAAGTCTTCTCCGATTGATTATACTTATAGCTCACCTTATTCCACGCGGTCGGGTTATAGGCAATGGCGCTGTCCGGGGTTGCCTTAACGACGGTCTCGCCCGATTTCAACCAGAAGCCGACGCTTCCCATGCCCGGCTGGAAACTGTGCCCCACCATAAAATTCACCCCTGCAGCCCCCGCAAAGTCGATGCGAAAGCTGGTTTCCGCGGCAGCCATCTTCACATAGAAGGAAACCTCCGCATTTTCCAAGGTTCTGCCCTGGAACCGATGCCAGGCGCTGGGGACGTCCGCCGTGTCTTGATCCGATTCCACAAGGCACTGCTTGCCGCTGTGGCTGACCTCATCCGTAATTTGCAAAAGAATCGACGTGCCGTTGTTGTTGCCTACCCAGCCGTCAATGGAAGCCTGCGTAAACCCCTGGCCCGAGGAAAACGCCGGAGCCTCGAAATCTGTGGAATAAACGACTTCCGACGCCAGGACACAGGAGGTAAAGGCGAGGGATGAGATAACACTTAGTATCACGCTGCTTTTTTGGAAGAAAGGGAATGCGGTTTTCATAGGGGTGGTGGGGCGGTTCAATCAACCCAAGGGGAGGATGATGCCGCTAAATTAATCCCGGCATTTAAAACCACAATGGCCGTGTTTACTTACTCGGTTAAGCTGCTTGGATGCCGTTTCTGGACAGTGGTGCCTTCTATCCACTGACCCTCCGTGTAAAGGTGCATCGGCACATCGGGAATCCCGGTTTCTCCGCGTTGCATCATCCCATTGAGCAAATCTATGGCGGCAACCCCGGAAAGACAGGCGTTTTGGCTCATGCCGCTCACCCTGCTTTCGTCACGGTTTAACGCAAGATCGGCATACCCCAAATCTTCCGGAACTTGCATCCCCTTGTCCCTCAGTATCTGAAGGAGCCAATAGCCCTGGCCAAGCACGCAATCCACTTTGTTTTTCGTTAACCAGCGCGCAATTTTATCCGCCTCATGAGGGTTCAAACTGCACGGAGGAATGCGGCAGCTTTGGGGGAGATCCTGCAGGGCCGCGTTGAAACCGCCCAGAAAATTCCATGCGGTGCGCTTGTTGACATCTTCGCTGAGAACAAGACCTATGCGTTGATACCCCAGGGCCATGAGGCGCTCCGTGGCTTGCGTAGCGGTACGGAACTGCGCGTTGGTAACGGTGTGCAAGGCGGGAAACCGGTAACTATAGCCCAAACGCACCGCGCAATAGCGGGAGAAATCAATGTGCAACTCGGACCCCGTGCGCTCGCACGGCGCCAAAACCAGGCAGTGAATCCCCTTGCTGCGCAGCACACGCGCGATGGACTGAGGATCGTAGTTAAATTCGGACAGGTTGACACTTTCCACGATGTAGCCAAGTTCCTTTGCCCGCTGAAGGGCTCCGTCATAATATTCACGGTATTCGCCGACGTAGAGATCGGCCGGGTTTTGGTGGGCATTGATCCATCCAATATTGCTTTGATATGCGGCGGGACGCACACTTCTGCGATAGGCGGAAAGGCCCACCAACATCGGGTCTGGCGCGTAGCCGATTTGATCTGCAATCGCTTTGATCCGATCCCGCGTTTCCTTCGAAATGGAATGGTGATCCCGTAAGGCAAGGGAAACCGTGACGTGAGAAACTCCGGCGGTTCGTGCAATGTCGCGCTGGGTGATTCGGGGGGGCATTTTAACTGAGTAAGTTGTATGGTTTGTTGCCGGGAAGAGTCAAGTGCCACATTCTCCATGCCGCTGCTATTTCTCCCGCGCGTTTTTCCCCACAAACTTTCATTCCCCAACCGGCGATTGCGGTTTACCAACCAGCGTTTACAGAGGTAGCATCGCCTCCCCTATGAACCAGTCACGCTGAGGAGGCCACTGTTTTGTGACCTCCCCCGCAAGCTCACGTTTATCTTCTTTTTCAAATGCTCAATAACACCCATCTCTATTATGGCGGCGACTATAATCCCGAACAGTGGCCGGAATCGGTTTGGACGGAAGACGCCCAACTGATGCAGGTCGCGGGGGTCAATCTCGTGAGCGTGGGTATTTTCAGCTGGGCCAAGCTGGAACCCGCCCCCGGCGATTATCGCTTCGAGTGGCTGGATCGGGTCATCGACCTCCTGCACCAGCACGGCGTGGCCGTTGACCTCGCCACCGCCACCGCCTCGCCGCCCGCGTGGCTTATCCGCCAACACCCGGACGTCCTCCCCGAGGATGCAAACCGGACCGTGCTTTATCCCGGCTCCCGCCAGCACTATTGTCCCAACAGCCCCCATTACCGCAAGGCGGCCGCTGCCCTCACCCGGCAACTGGCGCAGCGCTACCAGCACCACCCGGCGGTGGTCATGTGGCATATCAACAATGAATATGCCTGCCACGTGCCCGCCTGCTACTGCGACCGCTGCGCTGCCGCGTTCCGCACCTGGCTCCAAGCCCGCTACACCACGCTGGACGCGCTCAACGAGGCCTGGGGCACCGCCTTCTGGAGCCAATCGTATTCGGATTGGGAAGAAATCTTCCCGCCCCGCAAAGCCCCTACGATGGTCAATCCCGCCCAGCAGGTGGACTACAAGCGTTTTTACAGCGACTCCGTGCTGGCGCTCCATCGGCGGGAATACGCCATCATCAAAGAGTTCACGCCCCAGCTTCCTGTCACCACCAACTTCATGGGCTTCTTCGGCCCGCTGGACTACCACGAATGGGCGAAGCATGTCGATTTCACCTCGTGGGATGCGTATCCAGACCCGAACGAAGGCATCCAAGGCCTGGCGGTAAACGCCGCCGCACACGATCTGACCCGCTCCCTGGGAAAAGGCAAGCCCTTCATCTTGATGGAGCAAGTGACCTCTCAGGTCAACTGGCGGCCCATCAATAGCCTCAAGCATCCCGGCCAAATGCGCCTGCATAGCTACCAAGCCCTTTCGCGCGGAGCCGATGGCATCCTTTTCTTCCAATGGAGAGCCGCAAAGGCGGGCGCGGAGAAATACCACGGCGCGATGGTTCCCCACATCGGGACGGATCGCAGCCGGATTTTCCGCGAAGTCACCGAACTCGGCCAGGAACTCAAAAAGCTCGACGCAATCGTCGGCTCCCAGGTTCAAGCCAAGGTAGGCATCGTCATCGACTGGCCAAACTGGTGGGCCCTGGAGCTCGAGTCCAAACCGGCCCAGCTGAACTATCTCGCGCGCCTCTTTGAATACCATCGCTTCTTCTATGACGCGAATATCCCCGTCGATTTCGTCGCGGCCGACGGAGACTGGAGCCCCTACAAACTCATTCTTGCGCCCCATCTCTGCCAGATGCGCGAAGGGACCGACGAACGCATCCGCAGCTTTGTCAAAGAGGGCGGAACCTTCCTGACCACCTATTTTTCCGACATCACCAATGAAAACGAACAGATAGTCCTGGGCGGTTATGCCGGGAGAATCGGCGATGTCCTGGGCCTTCGCGTGGAGGAATGGGACCCCCAGGCGCCCGACCAAAAACTTCACGTGCAATGGGCCGATGGGAGAATCTCCGAAGCAACCGATTGGTGCGACCTCGTTCACCTGGAAGGCGCCTCTGCACTGGCGGTGCTGAGCGATCATTTCTGCAAGGACACCCCGGCCGTTACCCAAAATACCTACGGAAAAGGGCAGGCCTATTATCTCGCCACCCAACTCGACGCAACCGCCCGAAAGGCATTGCTGGAATCCATCTGCCAGGCCCTGAAAATCACCCCACCTGTCTCCGCACTAGAGGGAGTGGAAGCCGTGGTCAGGGAAAAGGACGGCAGGCGCTTCCTCTTTCTCCTCAATCACTTGAGCGAACCCGCAACCGTCGATCTCAAGGCTTGGAAAGGGATCGACCTTCTTTCCCACAAAACCAGAACAGGCCGTTGTGAAATGGCCCCTGCGGAAGTCTGCATCCTGGAACTCCAGCCATAACGCCTCGACCTATTCGCATTTTCGGAAACACCCATTTATCAGCAATGACCACCAGCACCTCATCACGTTCCATTGAAGTGAACGGATTCGTTTACCAACTTGAAGGAGACCTCGGCGCATTTCAAGCCTCTCTGCATGCCGAAGAAATCGAGCCGCAACTTTATCTCGTCCACCTCGAATTAACGGCTGATGGAGAATCGACGCCCGCACCGCTCAAACTAACCTGGAGTCGTCCGATTATCGACACCCAGTATGAGTGGACGCCCGCATGTGGCCGCAACCGCTGGCTTGAACTCCCCTGGGAAGCCCCGCTGAAGTCCAAAGCCACCGAACTGGCACCGGTCATTTGCCAATACAACCTCTCGCAAACCAATCAGCTCACCTTCGCCTGCTCTGATGTGCTCAACCACATCGAGATGGGCGCACGGGTTCATGAGCAGAAAGCAACGTTCGATTGTTACGTCCACTTTTTCGTGCAGCCCGTTGCGCCGCTACGTGAATATAGGGCCACCTTGCGGGTGGATCTGCGTCCCCTGCCCTATTACGAAGCGTTGAACCAAGTCCAGGAGTGGTGGGCTTCGCTGCCCGGGATCACTCCGTCTCCCGTTCCCGACATTGGCCGGATGCCGATGTACTCCACATGGTATAGCTTCCATCAAAATTTGACGGATGCGGCGGTGGAACATCAGTGCAAACTTGCCAAACAATACGGATGCGAAGCCGTGATTATGGATGACGGATGGCAAACCGAGGACAATTCGGGGGGCTACGCTTATTGCGGCGATTGGGAAGTGACTCCGTCCAAGATCCCCGACATGGAGGCCCATGTTGCCAGGGTCCATGCGCTTGGGATGAAATGCCTCCTCTGGTTCTCCGTGCCGTTCATTGGGGAACACAGCCGTGCCTATGAGCGCTTCCAAGGGAAGTATTTGTTCAAACTCGACCACCTCGGCGCCCATGTTTTGGATCCCCGCTTCCCCGAAGTGCGCGAATATCTCATTTCCCTCTACGAAAAAGCAGTGGGCGCATGGGATTTCGACGGCCTCAAACTCGACTTCGTAGACAGCTTTGCGCCGACAGAAGAGAACTACAAACAGCGGAACAAAGCGCACGACATCGAGTCCGTTCCCGCCGCCGTGGACCGCCTCCTGCGGGATACGATGACGAGGCTCCGGCGCCTGAAACCGGACATCCTCATCGAGTTCCGGCAAAACTACGTCGGGCCCCTGATGCGCAACTACGGCAACCTCTTCCGCGCAGCGGACTGCCCGAACGACGCCGCAACCAACCGCACGCGCACCCTTGATATCCGCTTGCTCGCAGGCAATACCGCCGTGCATTCCGATATGCTCATGTGGTCGCCCGGCGAGCCCATGGAAAGCGCAGCCCTTCAGTTTTTGAACATCTTATTTTCCGTCCCGCAGATTTCCGTCAAACTCGACGAAATCCCCAAAGAGCACCAGCAGATGCTCCGCTTTTGGATCACTTTCTGGCGCGAGCACCGCGGCATTCTGCTCGATGGAAAACTGGAGCCTCACCATCCCGAACAGCTCTATCCATTTATATTGGCCAAACAGGATACCCAATGGCTCGGTGCATTTTATGCCGACGTCGTCGCCCCCCTTCGTGGAAAACTCCCGGACGAACTCTGGTTCGTCAACGCATCAGCACAACCCCGGGTAGTGATGGATCTCGACACAGATTCTGGAGCCTACCAAATCGAAAGCTTCAATGTGCTGGGCGAAAGCCTGAGCCGCACGGTGTCTACCTTCCTCCCCGGCATAAACACCCTCACGATACCGCGCTCGGGCTTGGTCCATTTGAAGCGGACAGCGCCCTGACTTGGGTTCACATCGTGAGGACAGCGATCTTTCGCTAACGTTCTAAAAATTAACACAGCTAGGTGGAAGGGGGCTATCGTATCTGCCTTGATGAAGTTCATTTTTATTGTCGTCGGAGGATTATTCGTTGTGCTGCCCTTCGCCTGGCTAGTCTGGAATTCTCGAGCCCACACTCCATCGGCCCCCTACACGGTGGTTCGACATGAAGGCGCATTGGAGTGGCGAGACTACCCCGCACTCACCTTGGCGATAACGCCCATGAACGACGAACGGGGCTCGGATGCCTTCGGCCATCTGTTCGGGTTTATCTCCGGCAAGAACGCGACGCGGGAGAAAATTCCGATGACCACACCGGTGTTGATCGACCCGGCTGCAGGAAAGAGAACCATGAGCTTCGTAATGCCGGAAGCTATCACGCGAAAAGGCGTGCCCGAGCCGAGCGGGAGCAACGTACGCGTGAGCAAAACAGAACCGGGCCGCTATGTGGTGTTGCGCTTTAAGGGAAGCGGAAACGAAAAGAACCGGCAAATCGCCGCTGAAAAGCTGAACGCGTGGTTGCGACAGCACAACATCAACCCGGAAAGCGAACCGATCTTCGCCTATTACGACCCGCCCTGGACACCAATCTTCCTGCGCAGAAATGAAGTCATGGTGCGGGTTGCGAGCGAGGCAAAGTAGCTGCCATGGTAATGCTCGAGCGGTAGGATTCGAGCCGCCGGGAGGCTTTTCCTAGGCCATTTTGGCCCTCTGTAACAGAGTAGTGCGCCATTGCTTTATATTGCGTCAACACTGCTAATTCGCGCCCTGCTTGGCATCCCCCTTTTCCAGTTCGGCGGTGACGCGAGCTATGTAGGATTCTCCGACCTCGCGGACGGTCGCCGGGCGCGGGATGATGGAGATCACCTTGCACCGCGCGATGGCTTCATCCACGAGCTTCCCGTAGGAGGGGATGTTTTCGCCAAAGACGGTTTTGAGCCTGGTCACGCATTCGACCTTCTCGACGGCGACAAAAAGCAAGTTACCCTCCCCATGCACACCTCATTTGAGAAGTACTCTCTGTTTTTCAAAACGCATAAGACGTGTTGAGGCAGCAACTTAGGCAAGTTCGAATCCGATCACTTACCTGATCTACCACTTCGAACTTTTCTCTCTTGTTAACAGGGACCGGTACTCTACGTTCGAAGTGGCATACGAGGGCAGGGAGGCACAGACACAAGCGAAAATCGCTGCGAAAGTTTTCCTTTGCCTAAAAAATGAACGAAAATGGGAAATCCGGATTAAAATACATTGACACGTATATGTGCATATTGAGAATGACGCGGCAATGAAAATAACCGCCTTTCGTAACACGTTCAAACTACTTTGCGGCCTTTTCGCCGCAGTGTGCGGAATCCTTCAAGGCTCTTCGGCCTATGGTCAAATTTTTGTTTCCAATGAATATAGTTCCAGTAGAGGCACCATCGGGGAGTATACGATGAACGGAACGGCGGTAAACACTTCCCTTATCTCCATGACCCAATGTGTGCCAATGGGCATCGCAGTATCAGGCTCTTATGTTTTCGTCTCAGATGATTATGCTGGCATTGTTAGAGAGTATACGACGAGCGGAGCGACAGTAAACGCATCCTTTCTCAATTTTGGTCTGGCGGTATATGGCATAGCGGCATCCGATTCGTATATCTTTGTGCAGCATGGTAGTGCCACTGTCGGGAAGTATACGATGGCCGGGGCGACAGTGAACGCTTCCCTTATTACCAATCTGCCAGCCATTTCTCGCTTGGCTGTATCCGGTTCGTATATCTTCACCGCGTCTGCAAATGGCACTATTGGGGAGTACATGACGGATGGAACGGTAGTGAACGCTTCCCTTATTACCGGGCTGAGTAACCCCGAGGGAATAGCGGTATCAGGCTCAGATATCTATGTCGCGAATAATGGGAACGGCACTGTTGGGGAGTACACGACGAATGGAGCGACAGTGAACGCTTCCCTTATCACCGGGCTGAATGGGCCTTGCGGCATAGCGGTATCCGGCTCGAATCTCTATGTCTCGCTTAATGGGAATGGCACAATTGGGCAGTACACGACGAATGGAGCAACAGTGAACGCTTCCCTTATCACCGGGCTGAGTACCCCTCTTGGCATTGCAGTCAATGCTGTCCCAGAGCCTTCCACGTGGGCTTTGCTGGCAGGCGGCATGGGGGCGCTGTGCTGCCTCCGCCGCCGGTTTCTTCGAGCTTAACCATTTCCCCCTTTTCGCAAAATCCCCGGAGACACTCGTGTTACCGGGATTTTTGTTTTTTGAAACCACTAGTTTGCTCGGCGACGAAGGAGGAGATCAAGGCAAATGCATACCAAAGGCGCGATTCATCCGCGTGCGATTGGCAACGGGAAAAAAACGAGAACCCGCGTTGGGGAGCATATTCCGAAGACAGAAGGCGTATCAGTAGAAGACACTTCCCTCCCCATGCACACCTCATTTGAGAAGTACTCTCTGTTTTTCAAAACACCTAAAACGTGTTGGCCCAGTTACTTGTGCTAGTTCGAATCCTGCCGGTTAGGTGATCTACCACTTAGCGAACTCGCTCCCTGGTTAACAGGCCGGTACTCTATGTTCGAAACTCACTAAATGGGCGGCCATTTATGCAGGTGCGAAAACTCCCTCTCTCTGGTTAACACACCCGCCCGCTCCTTCCCTTTTATCGTCCGTGACCGAACAACGCTTCGTCCCAAGTTTGTGCCCTATGCAAAAACCTTGTTTCACTCCCTCGTTCCCTCTGTAATCTCCGTTTTTCGAGGGTGATAATCTTCGTATAGAAAAACCGCCCGATTGACCATCTTTTCCCTCACTTTTTCGATGTCCAGAGTCCGCCAAAATCCGCTCCTCGTTTTCCTGCTCCACATGACACAGTCGCCCCTTATGCGCCAGGTCTCCTAACCGACGGAACGGATTATCGTCTCCCCTTGCAAACCTAGTTTTGAGAAGGTTATTCCCTTTCTCTCCTCAGTTTCTCTTGTTTCAGAGGGCTTTTGCGGTGGGGAATCAATAGCGGCGGCGGATGCGATACCCTACCAAGCCTGCGCCGAACAACACCAACATGGCGCTGGTTGGTTCTGGAATGACCGTGAAGGTTTGGCTGGGGTTGTCCACTGATTGTGAGAAATGTCCATTGTAATCTGCCGACGTGGTGATTTGCATTTGCAACTGGCTGGACACCGATGTCTGCCCCTCAAAAGTTGCAGCAGTATCCCATGGGCCGTCTGACAACGTAACGGCCCCTGCGGAGATGCTCAGATCATCCACCATGCTAAAGGTGCCCATGGCACCGAATGAGGTGCTCCCAAATCCCGCATGATATTGGGGATTAACCCCGGTGATGGAGAAGGCGGGGCTGGTCGTCGTCACCGAATATCCCAATGTCATCGCGAAAGACTGGCCCGCCAAACCGGGACTAAAAGAACCCCCAAACACAATCCCCGTCCCATTCGCATCGGTGAAGCAGTTGACGGTAAACGCACCCACTTCGATCGTGCTGCCGACATTCGTCGGATCATAAGAAAGCGTGAAGTTGCTAAAGATCAAATGATCCTGGGTGTATGTCCCTCCGCCCAGCAAATCCGTCACTGTGATGGCATGGGCGGGTGCGATGAAACCGAACATGGTGCCAGCCACTAAAACAAACTTTCTTAATAAGGTGTGCATTTTGATGTTTTTAATATTATTGGAAGCTTGCTTTGCCCCTCCGGGGTTTTCATTGGAGCATGAAGCCGCTATAAGCTGTATAAATATGATATAAGAGATCGCCCACTGCCCGAGTCAATGCCATTTCCTATAAATATCGCGCCGTCCCCCTCCTTCAAATCCTGAACCGTCACCTGACCGGCCGCCTGTCTGATTTCGGAAAAGGATACGGGTCGGCTTCAAGGGACTCCTCCCTCCCCATGCACACCTCATTTGAGAAGTACTCTCTGTTTTTCAAAACACCTAAAACGTGTTGGCCCAGTTACTTGTGCTAGAGAGTACGACTTTCACAAGTGCCTCTGGCTCAAAATGAACCCCGAGTTTGAGAAAAACATGGTGTCATGTTTTCGGAGTCTCGAAATTGCGCTTCTCGGTTTACAGCGCGTGAGCGCCACTACAACACCGTTCGCCCCCACCAGGGGCTGCAGACGCACGGACTTGGCCGAATTCACATGCGATTCCTGCAGCGATAATCCACCGGAGCCGCGATTTCCGAGCGACATGGCTGCTAGGAATTCGCTTTTGGGGTGAGCGCCGTTGGAAGGGTCGGTGGCCTGTGCGCGCAAATAAGTCTGGATCGAGCAAGAAACGGCACATATATTTTGCCGCAATGGATTCTCCCGCATCAAACGCAAGGAGGTTTACCCAAGCGTTCACCGACCGCCGCGCGACGGTGATCCTTATTACAGGCTTAAGTGGCTCCGGGAAGACCACCTTGGGACAAACACTTTCACTCAGATTGCAGGAATGCGGGAAGCCGGTGCTTCTACTCGACGGGGATGCTTTCCGACGCGACCATGCACCGGACCTCGGTTTCTCGCGGGAAGATCGCGCAGAGAATCTTCGGCGCGCGGGATTGATCGCACGAACGGCTGCGGACGCCGGGTCTGTCGTGTTACTCTCCTTCATTGCGCCGTATGCGGCGGACCGGGCGCGATTGCGCAAGCAGATGACCCCTCATTGTTTTTTTGAGGTCTGGCTGTCGGCACCGGTGGATGTCTGCGAGCAGCGCGATGCCAAGGGGCTTTACAAGCTGGCTAGGAATAAAGATCTGGCATTCTTCACTGGTGTCACGGACAGCTACGAGCCGCCGGTGAATCCGGACCATGTTCTGCCCACCCACCTGTGGTCGGTGGACCAGTGCTGCGAATCGCTGCTGAATTTTATTCAGAACGGCGATGTTCGATGAGGGTGATTGTCGCGTGCAACACCTCGTCGACCGAGGAAGCTCTCCCTCCCGTTTGCGATGCGCCGTTTTGAGAAGAAGTAATCATTAAAGGCAAAAAAAGGCTGAGACTGTGTAACGACTACAAATATTAATTGAACAACATGCATGTGTTTTGCGCTATATTACAAGATAAACATATTTCCATATAAACAATACATTTACCCGGAATTAAGGGATTGTTTTTCACAGCCATCCCATAACACGCAGGCGTGAGTTGTCGAGCCTCTGATTTCCAGGGCTGGAGCATAGCGGAATGAGAATCGAGATTTAGGATTTTCGGATACTCTCTGACACAATCAGGAATGTGGCTGTCTCACAGGAATGTTCAGAATCCGTTGTAACAAGGCTGTTGTGGGGTGGCGATGAACCGGAAGGCACCCGATGCTGTCCCATAGGATTGAAGCAGGCTGGATAAATCCCATCGATGCCAAAGAGCACTGCGTATCAGGATGAAGATGCAGGTAAAGCTGTGATTCCACCCATTAGTAAAAGCAAGGAAACGCAGGAGCACATAGACCAGCAGGGCCGTCCATATCTGCCAGCGGACCGCGCTTGCGCTGTGGCCCAGAAAATCGGACAGTTGCAGGGTCTGTTTGATCTGCTTGAAGAAGGCTTCGATTGACCAGCGGCAACGATAAAGGTCGGCAACGCTAGCGGGACTCCATTTCATGTTGTTGGTGAGGAAAATCATTTCCTGTTCACGCCCGTCTATTTCAACTAGTGCGGTGATGCGGCACATTACTTCCGGGTAGTCCCTTGCCGCAACGGGAGTCGAAAGCACGATCAGTTCGTCGTGCAGGATGTTGCCACCGGAAACAGGCAGGGTTGCAATGACCTGGTACGCCATATTGTCCTTGGCGCGGGTCACCCAGAAGACGCCACGTTGGAGAAGGTCGAACTGATGGGCAAAGTCCAGATAAGACCGTTGAGATTGTTCAGACGTCCCGCAATAAATCATGGATGGTCGAAGGAATTATCTCCTTGTCTCTGCTGCATCGAGTTCTAAAATTCAAAGCTACCAACCATGCGTCGCCATCGATACAGAAAGAGGAAGAAGAACTCATGGCCCTTCACACCGCAGATCATTGCGCCGGATGGCACCCGGATTTACCATACACGCCAGATCCCTGAGCGCTCTCGCCGCATCGGATTGATCTGGTCTTTTTGAACGTGTGAGCCCAAAGCAACGCCTCCTCCTCGTCGGCTGGGACAGCGCGGACTGGAAAATCATCCAGCCGCTGGTCGATGCCGGACAGATGCCCGCGTTGCAGCGCCTGTTGGAACAGGGCACCTCGGGCAATCTCACCACGCTGGACCCGCAGCTTTCGCCGATGCTGTGGACGAGCATCGCCACCGGGAAGCACGCCTACCATCATGGTGTGCCGGGTTTCACCGAGGTGAATGCCGCCGGACAAGTGGTGCCCGTCTCCGCCGCCACGCGGCGCTGCAAGACGGTGTGGGAGATGCTGGGAGAGCACGGGCTCAAATCTCATGTGGTGAGCTGGTTCGCCACGCAGGGGGAGCAGCTTCCGCAGGGCTGCATCGTCTCGAACCTCTACAGCAGCTTCAAGCACCGGGAGGAAGACGCGCCGGAAGACTGGCCGCAACCCGCGCCGGGCACCTACTGGCCGGAGGACCTCGCCGAGGATCTCAACGAGCGCCGCGTGAGCCCCTGGGACATCGATCCCGATGAAGTACTGCGTCTTTTCGTGCCGGATGCGCCTTCGGTTGATCAAGCGAAAGATCGGCGCCTCTGGCATCTGGCGCAGCGGCTCGCGGAGGCGAGCAGCGTCCACTCTGCCGCGTGCTGGCTGATGGAAAACCGGCCCGACTGGGATTTCACGGCCGTCTACTACCGCGCCATCGACGAGATCTGCCACGCGTTCATGCCGTTCCACCCGCCGCAAATGAAAGGGGCGCCGGATGCCGACTTCGCGCTCTACCGGGACGTGGTGAAAAGCGCCTATCGCTTCCACGACCTGCTGCTGGCCCGTTTGATGGAACTCGCTGGCCCTGCTGCCGCGATCATGCTGGTCAGCGATCACGGTTTCCACAGCGATCACCTGCGCCCCACCTTTACGCCGCGTGTGCCGGCCGGCATCACCGTGTGGCATCGGCCCCAAGGGGTGTTTGCGGCGATGGGGCCAGGCTTCAAACAGGACGCGCTGATCTACGGCGCACGCCTGCTCGACGTGACGCCGACCATCCTGGCCTGCTTCGATCTCCCCGTCGGCCAGGACATGGAAGGCCGCGTCCTGCGCGAGGCATTTGAGGTGGCACCGGAGGTGAAGACCATTCCGACTTGGGAAAGCGAATCCCAGCCCCGTCCTTCTAAACCGTCCCAGCTCAGCGCCGCCGACAACAAGACGCTGCTGCAGCAGTTCGTCGATCTCGGCTACATCAACGAGATCTCTGCCGACCCCGGCGAGGCCGCCGCAGAAACGAACCGCGAGAACACTTGGAACATGGCCCGCGCCTGCATGGACACCGGTCGCCACGAGCAGGCACTGCCGATGCTGGAGGACATTTATCATCGCTACCCCGAGCGTCTCGATTACGCTCAGGTGCTCGCCATCTGCTACCTGCGCCTCGGCCTGCTCAACGAAGCGGAAAAGACTGTCGCCGCCATCCTCGAAGGGTTTGGTGACAAAACGGCCGCGCACATGATCCGGGCCAACATCGCCATCGAGCGCAAGGAGTCCGCCAAGGCGCTCGATCACCTCACTATCGCCGGGCTGCATCCGCGTGATCTGACATTCCTCAGCCTGCGTATCGAGGCGCTGCTCAAGCTGCACCGCTGGGAGGACTGCCAGCAGACCTGCCATACCACGCTGGAGGTCGATCCGCACAACGCGCTCGCCCAC
>Ga0118677_10002686_pt1 | contig 19960 bp, 16 predicted proteins | sample AliMusrvi5mmetaG_FD_86154 | JGI IMG/M metagenome (GOLD analysis project Ga0118677, IMG submission 86154)
AGAGAGTACTGAATATTTTTGTTCTCACAGCCTCCCCCCTTCAGAATAAGTTTGACCTCTATCTCATCTTTTTCCCAAGGTTCGAAATGAATAACAGGAAAATGAAAGCCGAGATTATTACCTGAGTTTTTGCCCGTGATGGCATCTACCGCATTAGGACGGAGTTTACCGGTGATTGAAGCTTCCTTTATTGCCTCTTCTATCTCTCGCTTCATTTGAAGCTGATCAACACCTTTCGGCGTGTGGATGAAAAAGGTTGGCATACCGGTATCCTGGCAAATAGGCGAAACATTATCGACTGCCATATCGATATTGACTGATATGGTTGACATGGCCAGGCCTGCCTGAGAGTCGGGGTCTTCCCGTTCGATGGCGTCTGAAATGGAACACCGGACGTCGCTTGGAAGATTTGCCGATGTTTCTGTAACAAGAGCGAGTATTGAATCCCTGAAATTTTTCATAGCCGGTAGCAACAAAATTTTATATAAAAAAAAGTATTGATGGTCAATCGGAAACGATTTTCTGGACGGCATCCTGTTTAACCAGAAGAACGGGTACGTCGGATGAACGGAATACCTCTTCAGCAACACTGCCCATAATAAGCCGATGCAGGCCGCTTCTGCCATGTGAGCCCATAATGATGAGATCGGCACCCCAGGAGGTAGCCTGCTGGGCAATAACTTTAGGCGCATCCCCTTTGAGAACGCGGATATCTGCATTGAGCCCTTTCTGCTTTTCAGTCATAAGGATGCGGGAAAAACTTTCGGGAAGCACATCGTCCTCTTCAACGGGAACTATGGCCCCTTCCTGGCTTCCGGTAAGTTTTTCAAGAGGATTCGCTGACGAAATGATATGAACAAAACGGACATAGGCACCAACTTTTCGTGCAAATTCTACAGCATAACGTACAGCATTATCCGATGTTGAGGAATAATCAGTCGGACAGAGTATCTTGGAAAGATGGATCATAGGCGTAAGTTTATTCGATAAGAATGACGAACAGCATTGACCTGCAACAAACTTTTAATTTACATTTTTTTTCAACCTAATCCATTCGATTGTTAAGGCATACATCAACCAAAGGAGCACTATGGAGACGTTAGCTGAAGCCTTAAGCCACAAGGAAGCATATCTTGATTCCACAGAAACAATCGAGGTGGTTGAAACCCATATTTCGTGGATATTTCTCACTGAAACCTATGCTTATAAAGTAAAAAAACCGCTGAATCTTGGTTTTGCTGATTTTTCAACTCTGGAAAAACGCCGACACTTCTGCAATGAGGAGCTAAGACTCAACAGGAGGCTGTGCCCTGAAATTTATCTCTCTGTCGTACCTGTTGTACAATCAGGGAATTCGTTTATTGTGGAGGGTTCCGGCACGACTGTCGACTATGCCGTTAAGATGGTGCGTTTTGAGAGAACCATGGAGCTTGACAGAATGCTTGCCTCAGGGTTGCTTCATACCGATCATATCGATATTATTGCAGGTCTTATATCAAAATTTCATCAGGGAATTCCCTGTGAAAAAGTTGAGAGTGGCTTTGGACATCCTGACAATCTTATAAAGCCGGTTCTTGATAATTTCAGCCATAGTGAACCGGTAGCATCGAACAGGAATGAAGCGATCAGGCTTGCTGCGCTTAAAAAGTGGACAATCAGGGAACATCAACGGTTATATCCTCTTTTCCTGGAGAGACAACGTGGTGGATTTATCCGTCAATGCCATGGCGACATGCATACCGGCAATATGGTATGGTGGAAAAACCGGATATTTATTTTTGACTGTATTGAGTTCAATGAGAATCTCAGCATCATTGATGTTATCAGCGATCTCTGTTTTCTTTTTATGGACCTTGAACATGCCGGATACCCCGAGTTTGCCTGGAGAGTTCTGAATAATTATCTGACGAATACCGGTGATTATGGAGCAGTTCCGCTTCTCAGGTTTTATGCTGTTTACAGGGCTATGGTGAGGGCTAAAGTAACCGCAATCCGTTACGTACAGACGACAGAAGAAAAAGCAAAAAATGAAATTGTTGAAGAACACTTTACGTACCTCCAACTTGCAGAGCTATTCGCCATAAAACAACAGCCCTTACTGATTTTGACCTGTGGAGTTTCTGGAAGCGGGAAAACAAGCTCATCTCGCGAGATTGCTCAAGCAATAGAGAGTCTGCATATCCGATCGGATATTGAAAGAAAAAGAATTGCCGGACTTAAAGCGCTTGACAGGAGCGACAAAACAATACAAGCTGCACTGTATTCGGAAGAGATGGGGCGTCTGACATATAAGCGACTGCTTGATATTGCAGAAATCTGCATTAACGAAGGAGTGAGGGTGATTGTGGATGCAACGTTTCTTAAGATTGAAACCCGGCGTCTATTTATTGAACTTGCAGGAAAGCAGAATTGTTGCTGCAGGGTTCTCCATTTCGATGCACCAAAAGAGGTACTTCTGCAAAGAGTTCAGAGTCGCTATCTGCGGGGAGATGACGCTTCGGAGGCTGACACCGCAGTACTGGCATCGCAGCTTGAGAGGTTTGAACCATTTTCAAAGGAAGAAAGAGAAATATGTATAAAAATCAACACTGCTGAACGATACGACATCGGAGAGATTATCAGAGAAATAAACAGCTCACTGCAATCATAACAAAACCTTTATGCAGGAACAAAGCACGTGGATTATTGGATTCGCAACACTGGGTTCTTTCTTAACTGCGATATATGCAGTGTTTTTTGTGTTCAAATTTTTCTTATACAGAAAGGGCAAGAACAAAACAACCGACACTCTTCTAACAGAAAACGGTAAGAGAAAGAGCGTTTCGTCACGTTTATCAACATTTATATTCAACGCCCTTACCGCCCTGTTCGCCACTATTGGAGCAATTGTCACTGCCGTATTCGCTTTTTTGAGTTTGGCTGCTCTGTCAATCCATACCATAGCACCTCACTGGAATCCAGTAGAAAGGCTCCAAAAAAGAGTCGCATCAAGCTTTATTGCGGTCATCGCTCCAAGTTCAGGGGCTGAACCCTTTACGCAGCCTGTATTGAATCCTCCCGATACTGTGTTCAAAACAGATCGTTTCACGGTTTTGCTCTATCCTGCAACTCATGATGAGAGTATTCATGTGAGAGCAACGATAACAAATATTTCATCAAAAAGACTTTTTCTTGCCCTCAACAACTCTTCCAAATCATTTATCATTGATGATAAGTCGAATATTACATCAACGCTGATTACTCATTATGGAATCAAGGAAAGCTCAGCTAACAGAGGCGGATTGGAATTTGAAGAGAGCAGCTATACACAAATCCTGCCCGGTCAATCGCTGGATGTAGGATTAATGTTCTCTTCATATCGCCCAAAGCCTCAAGGAAATGGCAATATCCATGTAGGATTCGAATTCATTTCATTTTCTGATGGCCAAATAAAAAATATTCCCGTATCAATAGGAACATCGCTTCGATAGGCACTTCCACGGTTCTGCTTATTGATAAATCATAATCATAGGCCGCCATAAAAACTCTCTTTGCTATGCAACTTTCCATGAAAGACTTCAGGGAAGGGATGACAGAGCGTATACGGTCAGTGGCTGAGAAGTTCGGTTATCAGATTGAGGAGTTCGATTCTGTTTATGGGTTTAGTGATGTAACTGTTGCAGCCGGCTTCTATGGCCTTTTGTTTATCTTCTTTGGAGGTGAAAGCTGACTGGGCGATCACTGGGAGGTCGGAGCGATGCTGTTTAATTACTTTTGCAGCCTGATATCCATTTAACAGGGGCAGTTGAAGATCTAAGAGGACAAGACTTATTTCGGGATGTTGCAGAACCTGATCAATGGCATCTTGTCCATTAGTGGCTGTGAGAACGGTCATACTTTCTCTCTGCAGGGTTTTTACAAGAAGAAGTCTGCTTACCGCGTCATCGTCGACTATGAGAATACAGTGTTGAGTGCTTATTGCTGAAGGTTGAGGGTTGAGTACTGAGGGCTGGTCAGCAAATGAGAGGTTTGCTATACTCCCCTGGTTATACGGCAGGGTGAAGATGAAGGTGCTTCCTGATCCCTCAACTGATTGGACACTGAGTTTGCCGCCAAGCATTGCTACATACGCTTTGGTGATGCTTAATCCAAGCCCTGATCCTTCATGGTTTCGGGTGAGGGTGTTGTCGACCTGGTGGAAGCGGTCGAATATTTTCTCCTGCATCTCATCAGGAATGCCGATTCCGGTATCGGTAACATAAAATTGGAGTGCCGTACCTTGTCTGGTATAACCGAAGTCGATGGTTCCTGTTCTGGTAAATTTCAGGGCGTTCTGGAGGAGGTTCGTCAAGATCTGTACCAGCTTTCCGTTATCGGTCTCAATGATGCTTTCAGTATCAGGAAGTCCAAGGGTACAGTGTAACTGCAACTTTTTTTTGCTGACTGCGGGCATGAAAAAGGCATGGAGATCGTGCAAAACCTTATTGACTGGTGTTGGTGTAATCTGAAGCTTGGTTTCGCCGGCTTCTATACGCGAAATATCAATGAGGTCATTAATGAGATTGAGCATGCGCTGGCCGCTTTGCTGAATAAGGTCGACATATTCTGCCTGTTCTTCTCCGGTGAGGTGTGGCTCTTTCAACAGCTCTGAAAAGCCGAGAATGCCGTTCATCGGGGTGCGTATTTCGTGGCTGATATTGGCAAGAAATGCTGATTTGAGGCGGTCGCTCTCTTCTGCGTGCTCTTTGGCGGCAATGAGTTCTGATACCATTTTTTTCTGTCGGGTGATATCTTCTTTAACCGCCACGAAATTGGTGATTACGCCTTCTGGATTTTGAATGGCCGATATGACAACGGATTCCCAGAAAAGCTCTCCGTTTTTCTTTTTGTTTTGCCATTCACCATGCCAGATATTACCTGATACGATTGTTTTCCAGAGTTCGTCATAGACTGATTTTGGCGTCAGACCTGATTGAAGAATCTGTGGATTTTTACCTTTTACTTCTTCTAAACTATATCCGGTAAGCTTGGTGAACATCGGGTTGGCATATTCTATAATGCCATGAGCATCCGTAATCATCACTACTGCCGGGCTTTGTTCAACAGCAGCGCTCATTTTTCTTAGCTGATCGTTAGCCTGCTTACGCTCGGTGATGTTTTCGCTGGTGCCGACAATTCTGTAGATATGACCAGCCTCATTTCGAACCGGGTTAAGTATCGTTCTCCACCAGGTCTGCCGGCCCATAAACGGTATAGACTCTTCATACTGTATTGCTTTACCCTGCTGAATACAGCGTTCATAATTATGGATGACTGTTACGGCCACTTCCGGCTCAAGAAACTCTTCGGGTGTTTTCTCTGCTATCTCCTTATTTTTTATGCCTGTCATTTTTTCATGAATGGGGTTAATGCCTTTGAAGCGGAAGCCCCCGTCAGACCGAACATCAACGACGAAAATAGAGAGATTGACTTCTTCGTAAATACAAGCGAGAAAATGCTGTTTTTCCTTTAATTCCAGCTCATATTGTTTTTGGAGAATTTCCTGATGTTTACGCTCAGTAACATCATGGATAATGCCGATCCCTCCGGAAATCTCATTGTCCTGATAGTATTGAAAGTGAACTTCACCGAAAAAATAAGAATCTCTCTTTTTGCAAAATTTTAATTCACCTGTCCGGTTATTCAACTTTTGTAACACTGTTTCGTAAAAGAGAGCAAGAGCTTTTGAGATTTCCTCTTCGGCCAGAAATTCGGTAAAAGAATGACCAATCATCTCATGGGATAGATTGCCGAAAAGGTCTTCAGAAGCAGGAGATACATAGGTTAATGTTCCGTTTGAGTCAGTCAGAAATACCATCGCATTCATTTGCTCGGTAATGGAACGAAATTTTCTTTCACTCGATTGTAATGCCTGCTCGGCCTGCTTGCGTCGGGTGATGTCGATATGTGTGCCAAGCATACGCAATGGCTTGCCATCCGCTGTGCGACTCATCAAGCGACCACGGTCAAGAAACCAAACCCAGTGACCGTTTTTATGCTTCATCCGGTACTCGATTTCATAATAGGGTGACTCGCCATTAAAATGTTTTTCTGCAATGGCTATGGACTCTTTGAAGTCATCCGGGTGAGAGATATTTATCGATGTCTGAATGCTTTCTGGTGCAAGTTCTTCGGGGGTGTATCCTACAATTTCAAACCAACGGGTATTAAACTTCACTTTACCGGTTTGCAAATTCCAATCCCAGGTTCCAATCTGCGCAGCCTCAATAGTGGCCTCATAGTGGTCACTGGCTTCCTGTGCTCTTAAAGCCGCCAGCTTGCGATCACTGATATCGCGAATCAAGCCGATCATTCCTGAGATATCCTGATCCTGATAGTATTGGAGACGTATTTCTCCGTCAAAAAGAGAAGAGTCTTTTCTCCTTAACCTGACTTCAAAGGTCTGATTCGCAGTTTTAAACTGCAGGGTGTTGTTGAATACCTGTAAGGCTTCAGGAATATCTTCTTCCTGTATGTAGTCGGTAAAGGGGTGACCAATGACCTCATGGGGCAGATAGCCGAAAAGTTGCTCAACAACGGGTGAAACATAGGTTAAGGTGCCAATGGCGTCGATCACAAATACCTCATCTGCCATTTGTTCTGTAATGGAACGAAAGTTACGCTCACTTTTTCGCAGCGCAATTTCCGCCTGTTCTCTCTTTTCACTGTTTCGCAACATCGTGATTCCATAGGCGAGGTTGTCGGCAAGTGCAGTGAGAAGCTTAGTTTCTTCAGTATCAAAGGCATTGGGTATTTCAGAGCATATGGTAATTGCCCCAAAGACATCCTTATTTGTTTTCAACGGTATACTCTGCACTGAAACACAACCTAACTTCAGTGCTTGAGGTAACAATAGCTTGAAGTTCGGCTCTTTTCGAATATCGCGAATGATGAATGGCTCACCAGTGCGAATAGCCTTGCCAGTAGGAGTCTGACCAAGCGGAGAATCTGACCAGACTGCCTTGGCTGAGTTCATGTAACCTTCGTCGAACCCAGCGTGAGCAACTGCACGAATGTTTTTTGCCTTGTCTTGTTCTGCATATCCAACCCATGCCATCCGGTAGCCGCCGACTTCAACCATGATGCTGCATATCTTTTGAAGTAACTCCATTTCATTGGCGGTATGAATCAGTGCCTGATTGCAATGGTTGGTTGCCTGGAGTGCGCGAGTCAGCCTGCGGAGTTCACTTTCAACCTGCTTCTGCTCAGTTATATCGGAGAGAATGATGAGGCATTCCTGACCATTTTTGTTTACTGTGGCATCTAGTCGAACGGTATACGCTGTCGGGGGATGATGGTTTTGAAGGTGCTGAGTATTGAGGACCAAAAGCATAAGCTCGCATGATCCACGCTTTTTCTGTATGAAAACAGCATCGAGCATTGCTTTGAAAAGAGAGATATGGTCTGTGATAAAAAAATCCTGCAACTGATTACCCAGTAACTGAGAGCGTTCTACTCCAAGTATCCGAGCTGCCGTCAGATTTGCTTCGAGTATCCGGCCATCAGGCTCAAGGGTGAGATAACCCACTGGTGCAAAGTCATAAAGTTCTTTATAGCGTTCCAGACTATCCTCCATCTTTTTATAGGACATAACCCGTTCATCTCCTGCTGGTATTAGTTCTTCATTCTGCATTTCGAGCTTTATCTTCTTAACCTCCAGTTCATGGGCCATCCGAATCATTGTATCATATGAAGTGGATAGATCAGGTGTGGTCAAGGGCTGCTTCTGCAAACGCTCTTCTGCAAGGGAGCTTAGCTCTGAAGAAGTAGCGGGTTTGATGCTGTGCTGTTTTTTTACCATGTGGGGATGGTGAATGGTACAACGAAACAGGAATTAAGACGCAACAATAATATTTTAATATAACGCTCAATTACTAGAAAAGCTGTTAAAGTTCTGCATATGCCGATTGGCGTCCGACTGAGGTCATATTATTAAGAGGAACTTATCTTCATATATATTATTATACACAGAACAGGTAATTAATACACAGAATAAATATGAAATGTTTATTAAATTAATTAAGTAATCTTTTTCCTTAAGAACACATTTGGTCAATTTAACTATGATAAAGGCTTTTTTCACCAAGTGGCAGTATAGGATTGTACATGATCCAGAATGGACAATGCAGCTATCAATTATAACAAACGCATGTATACGCAAAGGGAGTTTTATGAAGTTTAGGCTTATGATAATGTTGATTTTCACAATCGTGTTTTTGAGTAATTATCAAACCGCTTGGGCTGAGTTAACAGGTAATATTCCAGAACAGATTAAGCCGGTCAATAATGAAAACACTTTAACGAAAGAGTTTTTGTTGCAAAAGTACAATATTGATGCGGGTAAAAAAAGCTATGAAACATCTGGTTGTGCTCTATGTCATAATAATGCGATTATGGGAGCACCCAAACCGGGTGACAAAAAATCATGGGCATCCCGATTAAATAATGGATGGGATCAAATTGTTAAACATTCCCTTTTTGATTTTAAGGGTATGCCAGCTAAAGGTGGTAATAACTCTTTATCCGAAAAAGATATAGAAAATATTGACGCCTATTTAATTTGGCTGGTTTTGAATAGTTAACTGCCACTTCTCATCTATCTGACATTTTGTTATTATTTTTTGCTAGCAGGCTGGCAGATAATTTTTTTCGTTCAAAAAGGGAACCGAGCAGAGCTACTCAGTAAGAATCTGCAGTTCAAAAATAGTTGTATACGTTGACCGGAACGTCGATCAGAAAGAGGTACGAGCTTCCTTTTTCCTCATGTTTCAGGTAATAGATAATGATTGGGGAAGTTATTAACAACCTTGCACCTGTTTAAACCCAAGTGAAATGGTGTTAGAGATAAATAAATAAAATGCTTTTGAATTACGAGGGATAATCATTTAAATTTGCTGTTGATATTGTGATGGTACTCTAATCACTCTTTTCACCCTCCCGATGACTATTCAACGAATTTTGCCCATTTGGGCGCTTTCTCTTTTGTTGCTCGGTTCATGCACCAAGGAAGCTCCGCTAGATAAAGAGGAACTGACTGAGTCAAAGGAAGAGGCTGCTGCGGAAAAGCAGCTTGCTGTTGGCAAATCAATATACGAAACCAACTGTGCTGGCTGCCATGACTCGGATGTCGCTGGTGCTCCGACTCCTGGCGACAAATCTGACTGGAAAAATCGTATCCCTCAGGGTGTAACTATCCTGGCTAAAAAAGCAATTGAAGGCTACGAGGGGAAAAAAGGTATAATGCCTCCAAAAGGAGGAAATGACGTGCTGACCGACGAAGAGGTAACTTCAGCAGTCAAATACATGATCAGCAGAACAAAATAGCAATCCCACTGTTTTGCGTCCCAGCTATAACAACTGATGAAAGAGTAATCTGTACCATTGACACAAGCATTACTCTGCCATATTCCATGTGGAATGTTTTGTTAAAAATTAAAACAGGAGAAGGATACATGTTTGGATTGGGTGGACAAGAACTGCTGCTTATTCTCTTTGTTGTTCTGTTGTTTTTTGGTCCTCAAAAACTGCCGGAACTGATGCGAGGTCTCGGAAAAGGGATGAAAGAGTTTAAAAAAGCTCAAGCTGATTTTGAAGATGAGTTTCATAAAGTAGCTGAAGCCCCTGAACAGAAAAAAAGCTCTGTTGACCATACGGTTTCAAAAAGTGAAGCAAAGGTTGAGACTGGTAAAAAATCTTAGGCTGGCATGAGGTTGCCTGACAATTATGTTCTGCATAGTTAATCCCTTCCGCCAAAAGCTTAGACAACATTCGCCAAAAACCAGTCATCACGTCAGCAAGCGAAGCGGTCAGATATAACGTTTGCTGGGTGTCCCTGCCAACGTGCCGCGTCCGGTTAAGCGACGTTCATTTTTCAGGCTCTTTTTTCAGGATATCCTGGACGATTGACGTGAATGATGTGGTGGAAAATGGCTTTTCGATAAAATTCATCCACTCATCTCCAGTAAGGTGCTGGCCAATAAAATCAGCCGTATAGCCCGACATATAGAGCACATGAAGTTTTGGACAACTCTTTTGCAGCTTTTTATATAAATCATTTCCGTTCATCTGAGGCATAAAAACATCGGTGACAAGCAGATCTATTTTGCCAGAATTACGCTCAGTAAGCTCTATAGCCTCTACAGGACCTGCAGCGGTGAGTACACTGTAATTTTTATGTTCAAGCAACTTTCTGCAAAGGCGCAGTATATCCGGTTGATCCTCAACCAGAAGGATCGTAGCTGTTCCTTGCTGCAAGGGCGATTCATCAATTACTTCGTCTCCCGGAACTATATGATTGCGCTGCAAAGGGAGATAAATGCTGAATGTGGTTCCTTCGCCTATTTTACTTTGGATGTCGAGGAAGCCGTTGCTTTGTTTGACAATACCGTAGACCGTTGCAAGCCCCATACCGGTTCCTTTTCCAACTGCCTTTGTCGTATAGAAAGGTTCAAGTATATGAGGCAGATCCTTTTTGTCGATCCCCTGCCCGTTATCGGTTATGGTTAACGATATATAATCACCAGGGATGGTGCAGGGGTGACCGGATTTACACATGGCTTGCTCAACATGGATTTTATCTGTTTCTATCGTAATCTTTCCGTTTTCAACTATGGCATCCCGCGCATTGACACAAAGGTTGGTAAAAATCTGATTTATCTGTGCAGGGTCAAGTTTGACAAAACCATCCTGTATCTTGGGTATCCAGATAAGCGAAATATGTTCACCGATTAACCGTCTCAGAAGGGGAAGCATTCCCTCAACCGATGCATTAAGATCAATAATCTGTACCGAGACGGTCTGCCTTCTGGCAAAAGCAAGGAGCTGCCGTGTCAGTTCAGCAGAGTGTATTGCGGCATTCTGAATAGCTTCCAAATCATCGAGCGTGGCGTCTGCTTTGGCCAAAGCCAGTTCAGTATGCCCGAGAATCACTGTCAGCATATTGTTGAAGTCGTGAGCAATACCACCCGCAAGCCTTCCGACCAGTTGCATTTTCTGTGCTTGCTGAAGCTGCAATTCAAGACTTATTTTCTCTTCCTCCTGGTGCTTGCGTTTTGTGATGTCCTGGGTAATACCAGACACAAGACGAATCTGGTTGTTTTTATCAAACTGATATCCTCCGACAGCCCAAATCCAGCGTACCTGACCATCTGCACGACGAATCCGGCACTCTATGTTCCAGTCGGCATGTGTCGCAACGGCTTTTTTAAACTGTCTGTCGACCTCGGCACGATCCTCAGGTATAACGTGATCAAGAAACGTCTCGTACTTCCAATCCTCTTTGTTCGAGTCATATCCGAAAATACGGGCATGTTCAATTGAACGATGCACGGTATTGCTTAAAAGATCCAGCTCCCAGTAACCTATGTGCCTTATTTCTAAGACGGTGTTGAATCCCGCCTGCCACTCCAGGAGTTTCTCGCGATCAAGCTCTATCTGTTTGCGATCGGTTATGTCAATACATGTCCCAATATATCGTACAGCATCTCCTTGATCGTCAAATAAAGGCATACCTTTTGACATCAGCCAGTGAACAGTTCCGTCAAGGTGAATAACACGATACTCGATATTTATCGGGATTGCTTTTTGAACTGCGTTTGCAACGAGCTGGATTACCTGTTTCTGATCATCGGGGTGTATGGAGGTTTGCCATAGTTGTATGGATGACTTTGTCTTACCCCGTTCCAACCCATATAATTCCCATACCTCATCCGACCATATATTTTCGCCTGTCTTCAAATCCGCATCCCAAACTCCGGCATGTGCAGCTTCCAATGCCTGAGTGAAACGTTTCTGATTTTCAAGAAGCTTCTGCTGTGCTTTTTTGCGTTCAGTAATATCGTTGACAATAGAGTAAAGCAGGGATTTATGCTCAATGGTAATGGGAGCAGAATAGACTTCTACATCGTGGATAGAACCGTCAGCAAGACGATGGCGAAAGAGAAAGTAATTGCGTTTTTCAGCGGATGCCTGTTGCATTTCAGCCTGAATTTCATCATCTGACAGTTGATTGATCTGCTTGATGTTCATCTGACACAGATCCGCATGCGACCATCCATAGTAGCTGACCGCTGCAGGGTTGGCGTCAACAATTGTGCCATCATGCTGGTTGATGATGAGCATAATACTGTGCTTGTTCTGAAACAGGCTACGGTAACGTAACTCACTTTGTCGCATTTCTTCTACGGCCAGTGCATGGGCTTTCCGGGATCGCAGCATGGTAATGCCATAGGCCAGATTGTCGGCAAGTGCAGTGAGGAGCTCTGTCTCTTTGGAATCAAAAGCTTCAGGAGAGGAAGAATAAATGGTTAATGCTCCAAACGCAATTTGGTCGGCTTTCAAAGGTAAGCTCAAGGCTGAAGCGTAACCACGCATCAATGCCTCTTTCGACCATCGTGCAAAAAGGGGATCGGTCATCACATCCCGCGAATAACTTGAGGTACCAGTCCGTATCGCCGTTCCCGTTGGACCTCGTCCAGAATCAACATCAGCCCAGGAGATGTGTATAGTCTTCAGGTATCCTTCATCAAAACCGGCCTGTGCAACCGGACAAATGCTTTTTTCCTTGTCGTGCTCTGCATAACTAACCCATGCCATTCGGTAACCGCCAATTTCAACAACAATCCGGCATATTTTGTTGAGTAATTCCTGTTCATCAACAGCATGGATCAGCACCTGATTGCACTGGTTGATTGCGCGCAATGCACGGTTCAAAAGCCGTTTTTCCTCTGGTGACACAAGTGTATTACTATTCTTCATGGTTGACATAGTGCACTTGCCGGTTCAAGAGATATAGAAAATTATTACCGGGGCTGGGTTAAGTTATTGTCATTTATATTATAAATATATTTTTTAAAAGAATAATAATGAAATCGACATTAACGCAGCACATATTATATACCAACCTTATATACCCGTAAGTCGTAAGCAAAAAAGGAGATTATAAAACCCGCCATCACCTGATTATGGGATGTAAACCAGTCGGAAGCCAACGGTACTGCTGCGGTTGTCGGGAGAGTCACAGGCACGACTTGCCGACCGACAACCCCCTGCATTACCGCCCCAGCTCCCTCCACGAAGCACACGGCCAGAACCAGCTTCTGGAGGTGGACCATCAGGGTTTTCAACAAGACCTTTTGATTTGCATTCGTCATAATATTTGTCACCGTACACATCATCGCACCACTCCCAGACATTACCGTGCATATTGTACAAACCCCAGGCATTGGGAGCAAAACTGTCTACAGCGACCGTCTGTGCCCGGTACTGACCTTTTCGATTCTTTTTGTAGGGGTAGTTTCCGTCATAGTTTGCCTGAGCAGTCGTCAGATTATCACCCTTATTGAACGGTGTGCGGCTCCCTGCACGACAGGCATACTCCCACTCCGCTTCGGTTGGCAACCGATACCGTTTTCCTGTTTTTTCCGACAGCCATTGGCCAAAGGCTACTGCATCATTCCAGCTCACATGCAGCACGGGATGCTTCTCTTCATTCTGAGGCCGCAACCTGCCCAATACTCCATGACGCCAGTTTACTGCTTTTTTCAGTGTTTCTTCACTCCCGTGTAAAATCCAGCTGCCATCTCCTTTTTCAGCATCTGTTCGATAACCCGATTCTGCGACAAAGCGTTTGAATTCGGCAACAGTCACCTCATATCTGCTCATATAAAAGTCACTCACTTTCACCTGATGCTGAGTCTCATCAGAAAGTCTGCCAACTTCTGTTTCAGGGCTCCCCATCGTAAACTCGCCACCGCGTATCAAGACAAAATCTGCACGCAATACCGCTGCTGCAGACGCCGGCAATGCTGCACTGAAAAACATCAGCACTGCAGCATAAAAGGCCGGAACGAGAACACGAAGCGACAAGGTATGGCACTTTAACAACGGAGCTTTATCTTGAATACTCTTTGTTTTCATCTGGTACAGCAACAGTAATACACCCCAGAGCAGGACAAGCCGGCTGTGGTTGGAAAATATGGCCAGCAGGCAGTGCATCATCATACTGCACTGTAGGAAAAGTTAAGACAGAATACTTTGCTGAGCAAACTGAATGTGGCTGAAACACCGGCGCAGAGAGGTTAGAGAAGGGAATACAGAGGGAATCTAAGCGTTAGATTAGTATATTTTAGCTAAATAAAGTAAGTTATGTGAAATGGATTTTTCTGATCTTTACATTTTATTTACAGCACATTTCTTAATAACCTTAAAATAGTAAGAATCATGGCAAACGAAACGAACAACGATTTTGGTGCTGCACTCAGCAATCTTGTCAATACCAGTGGCACACTTGTTCAGCAATCTTTTGAACTGGTGAGCACTGTGATTAAAAGTGTTGTGCAGATTATTGGACCTCTTGGCAAATCCGCCATTGATCTTGTCGGCAATGTAACCTGTACATTAGGTCAGGCTGTACAGAATGTCACTTCATCTCTTGCTCCGAAAAAGTAAATTGTATTTGAATGTTCCTGCAAAAAGCACCCTGCTGCAACTTCTGAGCCGGGTGCTTTTTTTCCTTTGGTCTGTTGAGATTCATTTTTTACCTGAAGTAAATCCTGTAACGCCGACAGCACAACCCGGTATTTCTGGTATTGTAAAACTGGCTCCTGTCCTTGCTCTTCCTTGAGCGGTTCCGTTAGCTCTTCTGCTGGCTTTGCATGCTGTACCCGGTATTTCTGTGGGTGACATAGGAGGTAAAGTGCTCTCCAAGATACTGCCTGTTGCTGGAAAGAGAGGTGCTGAGAAATAATACAGGATAGAACGAGTAAAAAAACATTGCAGGTTGAAAATCGCGGTCAGGTATTTTTAATGAGAGCATACATGACACTGTCAGTGAACTGACCGTCTTTGAATACACTCCGTTTCATCACTCCTTCTCGAATGAAGCCTACCTTCTCAAGGACACGCATCGAAGAAGGATTCCAAGCGAATACAGGCGCTTCAAGCCTTTCGAACAGCGAATTTGAGAATGCGTAAGCGGCCATTGCACGAGCTGCTGTAGTGGCAATGCCTTTACCCCAGTGTGCTTCACCAAGCCAGTAACCGAATTGACCTGTATGACGAGCAATGCCTTCGCCAGCAATAATCCCAATCCCGCCGACGGCGGTACCGTCAATATCAATGGCAAGATGAATACTTGGTGCTGCCTGGTTAGCAATGGTTATCCAGAAATCGGCATCGGCCTCAGTGTAGGGATGTGGAAAGAGATCAGTGAGGTTTCGCCAGACATGTCGGTTGTCTGCATTGTGAACCAGGGACGGCTTGTCTTCCTTTATCCATGAGCGAAGAGTGCAATCGGAGAGATTTGTGTGTATAAGCATATACGTTCTGATTCAGAATATCAGCAGATCATATGAGTGACAAGGTCTTTACATTCTATTATAAAGTATCCCGGGAATTCTTGTTAAAATTGCAGCAATAAATCGCCAGCGTCTTGTAACATAAACGATTTGCTTTTTAGCTATGATAGCATCATATATTTGCTGAGCTGCTTTCTCAACAGATGCAACCCAGAAACGAACCTCCCCTTTTGCCATACCGGTGTCCACAAAACCTGGCCTAACATCGGTTACATCAAGGGGTATTTTGAGGAATGCGGCTTTCTGTCTCAAAGCTTCAAGATAATTAATCTGAAACGCCTTTGATGCGTTGTATGATGGTGCGAGCCTGCTTCCACGAAGGCCACTGACAGAACTGATCGCTACTACATGACCAGCCTTTTGTTTTTTGAAGAAATTAAACGCCCAGTCTGCAACACAGGTAAAACCAAGAACATTTGTGTCAATAGTCAGTTTTTCAATGGTAAAGTCTAAATTATCATTCAAGTCACCAGTCCCTGAGCAGATAACAATCAGGTCGAGCCCACCAAGTTCTGTTGTCAACTCTTCCATCTTTTCAACAGTGGATGTGGTGTCTGTTATATCGAAAGACTTTGTTACAAACAAATCGGGACTCTCTCTTTTCAATCTGGCAAGCAGTTCTGAACGTCTTCCAGTAATTCCAACTTTGTAGCCGTTCTCAACGAGCAATTTTGCAAGTCCTCTTCCAATACCTGACGATGCGCCAATTATTATAGCTTTTTTCATTTTCAATTAGCCTGGTGTTGAGCTTATCAACAACGACTATAATAAGTTGTAACAAAAACAACCTATATTAAATTACGAAAGCAAAGCTTAATTGTTAATTTCTAACACTATTTTTTAGTTTTCTAAATTCTCTGATAAAAAAGCATTTCATCGCCATTTTTACTTTTCTTCTTGTGCATATGTCTCTGCCCGCCCATGCAGAGTCCTTTCAATCGATCCGTATCATAAAAAGCGAAATCCTGAAGCAGACAGAACTACCAAGAGTCATATATGGTTATCCTCTCTCTTAGAGGATTATAAAAGGCAAATACTATAATCATCAGGAGGCTCAAAACACATGCCAGCCAAGAAGAAAAGGGGAAGTAATAATTCAAGCCAAACAACACTGAAAAAGGCTAAGAATGTTCTCCATCGTAACCTGGTCTCCTATATGCAGCACGGTTACGCTTACTACCGGATGATTACCGATGAGGACAACAATGTTGATTTTATTTATGAGGAGGTTAACGAGAGTTATGGAAAGCTGACTGGGTTAAGGAACGTTATAGGCAGGAGGATGACAGAAACTCGGCCAGGGCTGGCCATGTCAAATCCAAGGTTTATCGAAAAATATGCAAGGGTAGCTAAAACAGGGATTCCAGACAAGTTTGAAATCTTCATTGAAACAGAAAACCACTGGTATGATGTCTCGCTCTACAGCCCGCATAAAGGCTACGTCTTGTCCATGTTTGATGATATAACTGAACGCAAGCGATCTGAAGAAACTTTGAAGAAAAGTGAAGAGCGGTTCAGGACACTTTTCGAAAACCATTCAGTAATCATTCTTCTTGACCCTGATACTGGAAATATCATTGATGCTAATCATGCGGCTGCGGATTTTTACGGCTGGTCAGTTGAACAGCTGAAACAAATGCATATCCAGCAGATCACCAACGTTTCATCTGATGAGGTGATGGTGAATATGGATAAAATAAGAGCCTCGAAGCAAAACCAGTTTTTATTCCGCCACCGCAGGGCAGATGGATCCATTCGTGATGTGGAGGTATTCAGCAACAAGATAGAGCTTGAGGGTAAAGATATTCTCTATGCCATTATTCATGACGTTACCGAACGCATACTGGCTGAACATCAACTTCATAAATTAAGTGTTGTTGTTGAACAAAGTCCCGCTATTGTTGTGATTACTGATCCTGATGGCAATATCGAATATGTCAACCCGATGTTTGTCGAGGTTACAGGATATTCTGCTGAAGAGGCAAGAGGACAGAATCCCCGTATTCTTAAATCGGGCCTGATGTCCAAAAAAGTTTATGAAGAGCTTTGGCAAACAATTCTTTCAGGCGGTGTGTGGAGTGGAGAGTTGCAAAACAAAAAGAAAAACGGTGAATTCTACTGGGATCAGGCGGTTATCTCAGCGATACGGAATAAAGAGAACGTGATAACTAATTTTGTCGCCGTAAAGGTTGATATTACTGAACAAAAGAAAATATTTGCTGAATTGACTACCGCAAAAGAAAAAGCAGAAGAAAGTGACCGATTAAAATCAGCTTTTCTTGCCAATATCAGCCATGAAATCCGCACGCCGATGAATGGCATTCTCGGCTTTGCACAACTCCTGAAAGAACCTCATTTGACCGGGGAGGAAGAGACCGAATATATCGACTTGATTCAGAAGAGTGGAGAGCGCATGCTGAATCTCATTAATAACCTTATTAATATTTCGCGGATTGAAGCTGGCGAGACCATGCTGCAGGAAAGCGAAACGCCGGTCAACGAACTTATGCGTGATCTCTATGCCTTTTTCAAACCTGAAATCGACAAAAAAGGGTTGCGTTTAAACCTTAAAACTGGTCTTCCTGACAATGACAGCGTTATTGAAACCGACAGTGGTAAGCTGATTCAGATTTTGACAAACCTTATTCAGAATGCCCTTAAATTTACGAGTTCTGGAGAAATTGATTTTGGTTATAACAGGTCAAACAGCACTCTTGAATTTTATGTTATTGATACAGGAATCGGTATTGCAGCTGACATGAAAGAGAAGATTTTTGACCGTTTCCACCAGGTTGATAATACCTTGACAAGAACCCAGGAGGGCTCAGGTCTCGGATTAAGCATCTCACAAGCATATGTTGAAATGCTTGGCGGCACCATACGCATTGAATCGCGAGAAGGATGGGGAAGCGAATTCTATTTCACATTACCTTACAGGCCTACCTTTTTACAGCAAAAACCGATACCTTCTCCCGTCAATCAGAAGCCGATTATAACTGCTCCATTCATAACGATTCTCATAGCAGAAGATGATGCAGTCAGCCGTCTGCTGCTAAAAAAGAACTTGACCGATGAAAACATCAACACCCTTTTTGCTGTTAATGGAAAAGAAGCTGTAGAAATGGTTCAGCAGCACCAAGAGATCAATATCGTTCTGATGGACATTAGAATGCCTGTGATGAATGGATTCGACACGACCAGAGTGATAAAAGAACTTCGACCCGACCTGCCAATCATTGTCCAGACAGCCTTCACCTCAAAAGATGAGAAAGACAAATCCCATGAAGCAGGATGTGATGGCTACATTACCAAGCCGATCAACAAGGTGGAGCTGCTTGAGCTGATAACGCTGCTGCTGCATCGATAGGTGCAGCTGATCATAATAGCTCTGCAGCTATGTCAAGCAGAAAAATCCATCAAAACCACTGACGACCACAAGGGTCGGCAGTACTTCACAATACGATGAGACCCCTCACAGGAGTCCGGGGTGACCGAGATGAGGGGTGGTTACAGTGGTGATGGGGGGAATCGAGTTGCATTTAAATTACTATGCCGAAGGCGTAGCGGATTGCGTAGCCGGCGAGAAAGCTGAGGGCGGCGACGGTGAAGCTGAGGCCTACCATTTCGAGGAAACGGCTTTTGAAGGGCAGATTACGGGCGACTGAAATGTAATAATTGAAGAAGCCTATGATAATGACGGCTGCAAAAAATGCCAGGCCGAGACAGATATAGAGATCTGATAAAAACAGATAGGGGGTTATCAGAAGCAGTACGGTGATGATATAGGCTATGCCGGTATAGAGTGCGGCTACAAATGGATTTTTTCCGCCAGGATCTGATTTTGTTGACAAGTATCCAGAAGCGGCCATGGACAGTGCGGCTGCAACGCCGGTAATTGCAGCAGTGAGAGCTACAAGAGAAGTGTTCTGCAGTGCGAAGGTCAGTCCGGCCAGAACACCCATAAGCTCTACAAGCGCATCGTTCAGACCGAGAACTATGGATCCGGTGTATTTGAGCCGATCTTCATCCAGAAGAGTAATAAGAGCCTGTTCATGCTCCTCTTCATCGCGGATGATGCCGTTGATCTCTTTTATTGATTCGGGAATCCGGCTATAAGAGTTGTGCGCACTTATTTCGCCGTTTTCCATAAGCTTGATGCCGAACGTAAAACCAAACACAAGACTGACTATGGTGTAAAACCATATCTTGATGCGGCTTGGCTTGACATCTTTTTGTGTATAGGTTTTCCAGACATTGTAATGCCGCAGCTCATCATCGGCAATCTGGAAGAGTATGCGGCGGTTTTTGACGCCGCGTACTCTGGTGGAGAGATTTTTGTAGATGTAATGTTCGGTGATTTCATTTTTTTGAAAAACCGCGATTTGTCTGACCTCGATATCTCTTCCCTTTTTCACAGATGATGAAGTTAAAACGTTTGAGAATCCTTTTATCTGGAGAGTGTGGCTGCTTCGATCAATTCGTTCATTCTTGATAAAAATGCAGTGGTCGAATCCAGTCCTCCCTCAAGCAGCAGTGCTCCTTCATAGAGCTGTTTCATGGCTGTTCTGATAAGTGGCGTTGTTACA
>Ga0118677_10006396_pt1 | contig 19957 bp, 13 predicted proteins | sample AliMusrvi5mmetaG_FD_86154 | JGI IMG/M metagenome (GOLD analysis project Ga0118677, IMG submission 86154)
GCAGGAGGTAGCGATCGAGGCGAAGCTGAATGCATTGACCGACGATCTTGAGGGAATGAAGCGGCTACTGGGCTATGATTGGATATTGGAACAATGTGGAAGGGTTTGTTAGGGATGGTATAAGGGCCGCAGCGTTCGTATCCGACGGGGACTTCTTTGATGGTTGCGGCGTATCGTTCCACCAACGCTTTTTGGTCGGAAAAGTCGGTGGTTCTGAAGTGCCACAGCGCATCGTGTATATCGCCGGTGATGATCTCCGGGGATCCGGTGAACATGGTGTATTTGCAGCTCTGTCGCCGCACAAGGTGAGGAAAGACGAAAGCTTTTCCTCCAAAACCGGCCGGATCTTCTGTCCGGTATTCAGCCACGTTGCATGAGCCGGATCCTGTGAACAACGGTTTGCGCGCCTCGATCACGGAGAAGTGCCCAAGGTAATTGTTGGTGAAGAATAGCGGCGGTTTGGTACTCGTCGTGTAGGTACCCTGGTAATACGGTTCGCCGTCTTTTCGAGCAAGTCCCATAAGATAGACTTCTTCTTTGCATCCGACATACACGAAGCCTCCGTGCGGGATGTGCCGGGTCTGTCCCAGAAACAGTTGCTTGGCGCGTCGATGAAAACCGTCTTTGTTGTGCGGCGGTTTGAAGTGCGTCGGACGGTTCTCCAGAAACGGCAGCACCGCATAGTTGAAGTAGTACGGCGTGGTGATGGCCGCAAGCGTTCGGTGTATATCTTCCTCGTCGGTGATGATGCGCGGATGCGATTGTTGCTCGATGACGCTTTGGTCGTAGAGTTCTGTGAGCGGGATGCTCAGGAACGGACTTCCGGACGAAGACGGCAGATAGACGCCGAACTCCGGATCACGGACGAATTCAATGCGATGCGTTGTTCGGATGAACATGCTTCGGTGCACCAGAGGTCGCCGCGGTACTGGGCGATTATCTCGGCGCGCCAGCAAAGCACTGCCGTCGTGGATCAGCCAGTGGCCATCGCGCCACAGATTGCCCGGCAGAAACTCGGTTTCCCAACCGTCGAATTTCAGAAGATGTATTCTGTTGTTGGCGTGTATCACCACGTTCGCTCCGAGTGCCAATCCTTTGAGTGGTTCCCCAAGTTCGATCGGATCGGCGAAGTATTCCGGGCATTCCCGTAGCGCTCGGCGGACGCTTTCGTGGTCTGTGTACATGAGCGGTACTCCTTACTTTACTGTGAACGTTCTTCTGCTTTCATAATGCATAAAAAGTAGCGAGCACACAATAGTGGGCTTGGTTTGGGTTTGACCTCCATCCATATCTATCCTACAGTCATATATATGAATGATACTCAAAAAGTAGTAACGAGGTTTGCGCCGAGTCCGACGGGGTGGCTGCATATCGGCGGGGTGCGGACGGCGTTGTATGCGTATCTTTTCGCGCGGCAGCAGGGCGGGACGTTTATCTTGCGCATCGAAGACACTGACCGCGAGCGGGAAGTGCCGGGGTCGGTCGGGCACATCCAAGAGTCGCTGAAATGGCTCGGCATCGAATGGGACTTCGGGCCGGAGAAGCCGGGGTCGTTTGGTTCGTGCATACAGTCGGAACGCCTCGAAACCTACCGCGCGGCGGCGCAGACACTCGTAGACAAGGGGCTTGCGTATGCCGACCCGTACTCGCATGAGGAAGTGGAGGCGATGCGCCGGGAAGCGGTCGCAGACAAGCGCCCGTTCCTCATTCGCGAACACCGCCCTGCGAACCCGGGCGTTTGGGACGGCACGCGCCCGCTCCGATTCCGTGTGCCGGACATCAAACGTTCGCGCTGGCACGACGAAGTGTATGGCGATCTCGAAGCCGGCGAGGAAGCGCTCGACGATTTCATCCTCATCAAGAGCGACGGCTATCCAACCTACAATCTCGCGCATATTGTGGACGACCATGCGATGGGCGTCACGCATATTTTCCGCGCCGACGAATTCATCTCCAGCACTCCGCGCTTTTTAAGTCTGTACGAAGCGCTGGAAATCACGCCGCCGAAATTCGTGACACTTCCGCCGATCCTTCGCGCCGACAAGACGAAAAAACTCGGCAAGCGCGACGGCGCAAAAGATATTTTGGAATATCGCAACGAAGGCTACGAACCCGACGCACTGTGCAATATGCTCGCGCTCACCGGCTGGAATCCGGGCACTGAAAAAGAAATTTTTACGCACGAAGAGTTGCTCGCTGCATTCTCGCTCGGTCGCATCCAAACGCACGGCGCTGTCTTCGACGAAGCGAAGCTCCGCTGGTTCAACAAAGAACATCTGCGGCTCTTGCCCGACGAAGCCTATGCGAAAAAACTCACGGATCTTTTGCAGAGTAGGGGAGCAGAGGTGCCGGACTATCTCGACCGCGCCGTCTCCGTGCTTCGCGCCCGCGCCGAAACGATCGGTGACGCCGCCGCGCTTCTCGCTGGCGACGAATGCGCCTTTTTCCGTCCCATTACGACACCGGGAGCCGAACTCCTGCTCCAAAATGCAAAAGCAACGAAAGAGGAGGTTGCCGCGCATCTCGCGAAAGTGGGCGAACTGCTCACGTCTGTATCGGAAAACAACTGGAATGCCGAGACGATCAAAACCGCCGTCTTCCCGTATGCGACCGAAGTCGGCCGTGCCTCCGTGCTTTGGCCGATGCGTGTCTCCCTCTCCGGCCAAGAAAAATCCCCCGACCCATTCATCATCGCCGGCCTCATTGGCAAACAAGAGACCCTCTCCCGCATTGAAGAAGTACTCAAAACGTTCTAAAATAGAGAGATGTTCCGGTCAAGATTTTTCCAGGCGCTCATTCTTGCGCTTTTTGTATCTGTTGCCCCCCTTGCGCACGCGGATACTGCCGATACCCAAGCGCAGATTGATGACCGCTCGCAAAAAATCGCGCAGCTGCAGAAAGACATTGCCGCGCTGCAAATCCAACTCAATAATACAAGCGAACAAAAACAGACACTCCAAAGCACGCTCAAAGCGCTCGACCTTTCCAACAAAAAACTTTCCATACAGATCACGCTCACGCAAAATCAAATCGACCGTACCAATTTCGAGATCCAAACTCTCTCCACGAATATCGCCACCACCTCCAGCTCCATCTCCCGCGAACAGGGTGGCATCGCGGCATCGCTCCGCGACCTCGATAAGTCAGATGCGTTTCCAATCGGTCTGCGCATTATTTCCGGCTCCACACTTTCTGACGCCTTCAATGAAATGAACGTGCTTGCGGAAACGCGCGACGCGCTGCAAGGTCGCATCCAGCAACTCTCTAAACTCAAGACCAATCTCGTGGCGACCAAGACCGTCGCCCAACAAAAGCACGACGAGCTGGCGGCATTTAAAAGCGATCTCTCCGGTCAGAAGCAGGCGCTCGCGCAATCCATTTCAGACAAAAACCAGCTACTCAAACAAACCAAAAATCAAGAATCGTCCTACCAAAAAATAATCGCACAGAAAAAAGTGCAGGAGGCTTCTTTCGAGCAAGAGCTTGCCGATTTCCAAAATAAACTCTCCGGCAAGGTGGATATTTCAACGCTCCCGCACGCCGGCTCGGGCGTCCTGTTGTGGCCGCTTTCCACGATTCGCGTCACGCAATATTTCGGCAACACGGCGTTCTCCGCGGCACATTCGCAAGTGTACAACGGGCACGGTCACTCCGGCGTCGACTTCGCCGCGTCGGTCGGCACGCCGATACTTGCTGCGGATCCCGGCGTCGTGCTCGGCACCGGCAACACCGACCTCACCTGCCCGAACGCCTCCTACGGCAAGTGGGTGCTCGTCCGCCACAACAACGGCCTCACGACGCTCTACGGACACCTCTCGGTCATCAACAGTGTCGCCGGACAATCCGTTGCCGCACATCAAGTGCTCGGCTACAGCGGTATGACCGGCTATGCCACCGGCCCGCACCTCCACTTCGCCGTCTTCGCCTCCGACGTCGTCCAGATCTCCTCCTTCGCCAGCAAATCCTGCCACGGCAAAACCTACACGATGCCCGTGGCTCCTCTTGTTGGTTACCTCAACCCGATGGTATATTTGTAGCAAAAAAATCCCCTCACCGCGCGAAGCGATGAGGGGATGGGATGCACAAGACTTTTTTGTTCGGCCTACTCCTTTCGAAGGAGCCCTAGTTCGTTTCGTAATGTTACGACGCCATTGAGGTGCTGCATTCCGGCATTGAGCGCTTGCTCCCCGAGACGAAGAATATGTTCGCGAACCTCTTCCGTTTTCCAAAACGGAACCTGGTCGGCCGTACGCCTGAGATGACAGAACACGGTCACGCATTCCACCACTTGTTCAGGCGACAGCGTGCCGCCGATGAACGAATGAAGGTAGATAATTTCGGCCAGCACACACAGACGCGTCGACCACATCTCTTTGTCCGGCACTTGTACTGTATACTGGCAGACGATGGAAAGTGCCAGCACCATACCTCTGGGATCTTCTGTCGGATCCTGAAGCACTGACTCCCAAGCCAAGTCCGCATCTTGTCTTCTGATCATAACAAGTACTCCTTTTCGAGTTTCAGTGCCGGAAGCCGACGAGCGACCCCCAAGCAAAGAGATTCTTCAACTGGACGTCGAGGACGCGCCAGCTGACGCTGACGTGAGCCTTGAGGAGTGAGCGGACGGCCTCCTTACGAAAGCCGAACTCTGCGCACAAGATGCCGTAGCCACGGTAGACCCGGGACTGCTGGCACTTGTGCCAAATACTAGGCGCTGACTCGTGCATAATGATCCGAAGCGTTTCCATACCGCGGCTTCTCTCGGCGGGATCGTTGATGAGTCGAATCAGGCTGAGCCATAAGAGAAGTCGGGTATGCTTGTTCGGTTCATTCAGGCGGGGAATGCCGAGCGACCCGATCTTCTGTTCGACGAGACTGCGAATCACCGCAAGCACCTCATCATCCACCCAGCAATAATACCAGTGGCGCATTGCATGATGAAGATACAGGCACACAGTCGCAATCACGTCGACCTGATCCGGTGTGAACTGTGTATGCACAGTAACGCTGTCGTCCAAATTTTCTACCATATCGGCCGACAGTTGGGATAGGCGACCCTGCCACAGGTTCCTTTCTTCTTTACCCAATAGCGGCCAGCGAAGGTAGGAATAAATCGCCGACATTGCCGAAACAGTGTCATCAACACTGCCACCGCCCGTAACTTTCGCCCACGCCTTATCGGCAGTTGAACGCTTTCCGCCCCAGATGGTGATTCCAAGCATATTCGTTGTCCCTTTCCGAACAAGAAGTTAATGAGCCACTGCTTACAGTATGCACGAAATATGCTCGATGTCAAGAGTTACTCCTTGAGGGGTGGCGCTAAAGGTGTCGCCACCCCTCACCCCAACCCTCTCCCCCTGAGGGGCGAGGGGGCAGCTGCAAAACCATCGCTGCCTCAAGCTCCTCGCCCCTCAGGGGGAGAGGATGCCCGGAGGGCAGGTGAGGGGTGGCGACGAGCCGCAAAAAAACCGCACCATCTCTGGTGCGGTTTTTTGTTCGAGCTATCTGAACCCTACTTCTTCTTTTCTTTCGGCGCATCTACCGGAATATCGATCTCACACACGCCGCCCGTACAAGCGAGTTCTTTGGCGCTCGTGGTCTGATCCTGATTTTCGTAAAGCACCAGGCGGGAGAAGTCGATGACGGGGAATTGGGAGGCGAGCTGCTGGTAGCGCTCGGCGGTGATCTCTTCGTACGGCGCGAGGCGGTAGACGAAATCGTTGCGCGGGAGGAACGAGAGGCCGCCGACCATATCCCAATTCTTGTAGACCCAATCGCCGACGGACATCCATTCATCGTCGCTCACCGAAATGGTCGCCGACGGATTGTGCTCGCAGTAATTTTCCTTGAGCGTCTTCCAATGCTCCAGAAGCTGGTGCGCGGAAATATCTTCCTTCACGACGCCCTTCGTCGGCGCTTTCACCGGGAATTCCAGCACCCAGGTCGTCGCAGTTTCGGCGGACTGTCCAACCTCCGGCACGCACGGCACGCCGGCGTCTTTCATCAAGCGAAAGAGGGGATTGTGTCCTTCGATGCGCACGCGGCGGATGTAGTGTTTCGCGTGGCGCGGATGCATACCGGAAGAACAGTCGAAGAGCTGCGAGCCATTGCCGGAAGGCTTCACCGCGGTGATCGCGGTTGCCGGATTGATGCCAAAGCGCTTCGCGTATTTGCGGTTCGTATCGATGGCGACTTCCTTGAGTTTGCGGAGTACCTGCGGATTGCGCACTGCCGCATTGTCCCACTGACCGGTCATCGAAACGCCGAGCAGCGCTTCCTCCTCGCAGTGTTTCTTCCAGTCTTTCGAGAGGTACGGGAACTTCGTGAGCGACGCCTGATACGTGCCGAGAATTGTTGCAATGCGCACTTTGTCCATCAGCGTTTCTTCGGTGTCCTCCGGGCGCACGACGACTTCCGAAAGATTGCAGAACTGTTTGGATTTCAGAATAATTTCGCCGCACGGATTGAGGCCGGAAGACCAGTAGTCAGCTTCGAAAAGTTTCCAGCGACGGGCGGGGAGCTGTTTCTTGAGGGAGCCGCGATTGAAGATACCGCGCTCGCCGGAACCGCTCTTGATGAGGTTTACCCATTCGTCGATAAACTGACTCATTGTCGGCTTTTCATTATATGCCACTGAATTGTTCGCCATCGAGCGCTGCGGATTGTTCAGCCAGAATTGACCGTTCTTCGCTTCGCGCATTTCGATATCGTCGAGGTCGGAGAGGGAGATGAGCGCGCTGCGTCGGACGCCGCCGGCCACGACGATCTCGCCGATTTTACAAACGATGTCGTGCACGTCGAGCGTGGTGAGGTGACGACCTTGGCGCGCCAACATGCGCTCGCGGGTGAAGTCCAGAAGCGCGCGCAGCGGGTCGGGACCGGAAGCGCGGCCACCCATCGTTTTCAGGCGTGCGCCGCGCGGCCGAACTTTGCTGTAATCAAACTCCACATCCGCACCGCCCGCCCACACTTCCATACCGTGCGTGAGCGCCTCCGCCCAGCCTTCCTTGGAATCTACGACCGTATGCGTCGCCAATTTTTTGCCGGCCTGTCGCTGAATGATCGGCAAGCGCTCGACGACCTGGCGCTCTACCGAATAGCCGCAGCCGGTGCCGCACATCGAGACGTACATAATTTCCGAGAAGTCGCGCCACACCGCCGGGGCGACATATGCGCAGTTGTAGATGCAGACGTTGGAGGCGCGAGCCGGTGCGCCGGAGCTCCAGAGCGCGCGCATCGAACCCATCGCTTTCATTGCGAGCATATATTCGCGGATCTCGGCGTACTCCGGCTTCTTGAGCTTGTTACCTATGTTCTCGCGCATGAAGTCGAGATAACGATCTACGGCCTCTGTCCACGTTTCGCGGCGACCTTTCTCCGGAATCCAACGGGAGTAGGTGCTGTAGAACACGTACTCGGAAAGCTGATTCTTGAAATATTGCTTGCTTTCAGCGACCAGGTCGCGCACTTCCTCGGACACCGTCGCGGTGTCTTGGCGCAACTTTTCGTGCTCCTGGCGGTACAAGATATATCCCTTGGCGGAAGCGGGGAACTTTTGGAGCATTAGTTCCGCCTCGATGACGTCTTGCATACCTTCGACGGTCGGCACGAAATCAACATCCGCCGCTTTTCGGGCGATAAGTTTCGAGGTAACTGCGACGGCAATTTTCGCCGGTGCTTCTTCTTTAAATTCGCCGGATTCTTTCATTGCCTTTTCGACGGCGATCATAATCTTGGCGGCATTGAACGGCACGATTGAACCGTCGCGTTTAATAACAGACACGAGCGACGGCGTTTTTGCATTGGCTGCGGGTGACGTGATTTTAGGCATACGGATATGTTAGGCGGAGACGATAAAGAACCCGCGTGAATAATAGCAGTGAATAATGAAACCCGTTCCCGAAACATATTCGGAAACAGGCGGGGGAACGGACGCGAATGAACTATCGAAATACATTGTAACGTTCTCGCCCGACTAAAAACTGTGTATAAGTGACGCGGAAACGAAATGAAAAAAACGTCTACGAATTTCGCCCTGTAAACGCACTAGTTTCGTCTCCGTTTGCCAACCCGCCCCCGTGTTGCGGACTGATAAAAAATTCCCACCACCCGCGAGATGTGCGGATGGTGGGAACAGAACGCTCTCGCGTCACTGGCGAAGCACCTCTTGAATCTGTCGGGCAATGTCGCGAATCTGCGTGAGACGCTCTCTGAACTCCTTTGCTTTTACCACGACAATGCCGTAACCGTCGATGATGTCGTTGCCTGCGCGTACCTTCATTTTTTTCCACGCCGCAATCGGTCGGGGTACATTTTGAAACCCCAAACCCATCTTGATGCCGGTTTCGCTGACGGACTCGCAGATGGTGATATAGAAGTCTTTGCGGAGCGCCTGCGGATCCAGTAGCCGTTGTGTTTCCTGATGGAGCAGCGCCGAAGCTTTCAACACCTGCTGACCGGCAGAGCTCGCATTGCCGGTGCACTTTTTCTTCAGTGCATCAACGACGGTTCGTCCGGACGACAGTGCACTGATGCCCGCCACCACGCCATCAAGCGAATCTTCCGCGGCAATCGCCTGACTGATGCGCATCGCAAACGTATCGATGTCAGTTTTTTTAGGAGCGCCGTTTCGTGCTTTCGGTGCGCCGGTCCCGGTTCCAAAAAGTGTTTGCAGAAATCTCATTGCATCCTCCCTGCACGCTGTGCGTGTCCTCCAAGTTGCATCTGCAGATCATTATACCCCTCACTTTTTTCCGCGTACTATTTACACAAGCCTTTTTCCTGTGGTGCCGAAAAGTGCGGGCGTGTATTTTTAGAAATGATATACTGTCTCTATATGTTTAAACGCCGCACATTCTATATTGTCGTCGCGCTTATTATTCTTGCCGCCGGTGCCTGGTACTTCACGCATCGTCCCGCGCCCGTGTATCAATTTATCACCGTCACGAAAGGCGCCATCACCGAGACGGTCGCGATTACCGGCAACACGACGCCGACCCAAAGCGTCTCGCTCGGATTTCAAAACACCGGCGTCATCGCGCATAGCTATCATCAGTTGGGCGAGAAGGTGAGTGCCGGCACGGTCATTGCACAGCTCAACACCGCCAATCTTTCCGCCGCGCTCCAGCAGGCGCAAGCAAACGTGGCGGTGCAGCAAGCACAGCTTGATGGCCTAAAAGCCGGCACGCGTCCGCAGGACATTGCCGCATCGCAGGCAGCGCTCCAAGGCGCACAACAAACGCTCGCCAATCTCTATGCCGGCATCAGTGATTCGGTCACGAGCGGCTACGCCAAAGCCAACGACGCGACACGCACGCAGCTCAACACCATTTTCTCCAATGCGGAAACCGAGCAGGCACAGCTCACCTTTGCGACAGGGAATTCGCAGGCAGCGCTTGATGCGATTACGCTGCGCATCTCGTCCGCCACCGAACTCAATCTCTGGAAACAAGAGTTGAACGGCATCAGTCCATCCTCTTCCGCTGACACGCTGGTCGCCTCGCTCAGCAGCGCGCTCGCCCATCTCGCCATTACGCAAAAATTGCTCAACACCGTTTCCGCTACGCTCGACAGCAACATCAATCTGAGCGTCACATCGCTCGCGACCGACAAAGCAAATGTCACCACCGGCCTCACCGAAGTGAATGCAACCATCACCGCACTCAACACCATTTCGCAAAATATCGCGTCGCAAAAAGCAACCATCGCACAAGCACAAGCACAGCTCGCACTCAAGCAGGCCGGTTCAACGCCGGAGTCCGTCGCGGCGCAGCAGGCGCAAGTCGCACAAGCGCAGGCGGCAGTTGCCAACGCATTGGCTAATCTCCAAAACGCGCAGGTCGTCGCACCCATCAGCGGCACCATTACGCAACAGGACGCAAAGATCGGACAGCTCGCGACCCCTGGAACGCCACTCATCTCCATCATCGGCAACGGCGGTTTTGAAGTGGATGCGGGCGCTTCCGAAACCGACGTCGGCAAAATAGCAGTGGGGGACAAGGTGACGATGACGCTCGACGCCTTCCCGAACGAAACCTTCACTGGTTCGGTCTTCTACATCGCTCCCGCGCAGACCAACACGCAAGGCGTCATCACCTACCAGATAAAAATCGCCTTCGATAAAGCTGATCCGCGCCTGAAGAGCGGCCTCACGGCGAACCTGACCATCCAGACCCGCCATAAAGATGCGGTGCTCACGCTTCCGCAGTATGCAATCCTCCAAAATGATGGCGGAATCTTCGTCAAAATTCTCCTGCCCGACAACACCGTCACGACCACCCCGGTAACCCTCGGTATTCAAGACCAAACCGGCAACGTCGAAGTCCTCTCCGGCGTCACCGAAGGCCAGCAGGTCATCAATATTGGACTCAAATAGCACAGCGCTCGGGGGGTCTGCCCCCTCTCCCCTCACGGGGAGAGGGCTGGGGTGAGGGGTGAAGCCCGACATATCATCAACCACACCTATGATCAACATCCTAAACCTAAAAAAAGAATACACCGAAGAAGAAACATCGACCCTGGCACTCCGCGGCGTTACCTTCTCCATTGAGAAAGGGGAGTTCATTTCCATTATGGGTCCCTCCGGTTCCGGTAAATCCACACTCCTCCACCTGCTCAGTTTCCTCGATCGTCCCACCGGCGGCACCTACACTTTTTTAGGAAAAAGTATCGACGATATGGACGACCTGGAGCTCGCTCACGTCCGCAATCAAGATATGGGCTTCGTCTTTCAATCATTCAATCTGCTTTCGCGCTTGAGTGTGTTTGATAACGTAGAAATCCCGCTACTCTATTCCAATATTCCTCCCGCCCAACGCCGCGCGCACATCGAAGAAGCCGTCAGGGGAGTGGGGCTGGAAGAAAAAATGTATACTGAAGCCGGACGTCTCTCCGGCGGTCAAAAGCAGCGCGTCGCCATCGCTCGCGCACTCGTCACCGACCCGAACGTCATCTTCGCCGACGAACCCACCGGCAACCTCGACTCGCAATCAGGTCTGCAAGTGATGGAAATTCTAAAATCGCTCCACGAAAAAGGCCGCACCATCGTGCTCGTCACACACGAAACCCAAACCGCAGAATTCGCCGACCGTATCATTCGTGTCAAAGACGGCCTCATAGAAAGCGACCAAGCAATTATGAAACGCGCACGCAACGGCTCACTCAAATAATGTATGCTTTTTACCGACGCTTTCAAAACTTCCACCCGCAGTCTCACGCACGGCAAGATGCGTTCCATTTTGACGATGCTCGGTATTGTCATCGGCATCGCGTCGGTGATTGTGTTAATGTCCATCGGGCAGTCGGCGCAGAATATGATCATCGGACAAGTACAGGGCATCGGCTCCAACCTCATCATCATTACGCCCGGCACGCCGAGCAACGGCCGCTTCGCTGCGCCCGCGTCCGCACAAGGCATCGTCATCACCAGCCTCCAGCAGCGCGATGCCGACGCCCTCGCGCGCGAGCCTTCCATTCAAGCCGTAGCCCCGATCATCAGCGGCCAAGCCGACGCCGTCTCCGGTAACAATAACGTCACGGTGACCTACCAAGGCGTTACCGCCAATATGTTTGCGGTACGAAATCTGGACGTAGACCCGGGCTTTCAATTCACACAGACCGACGTCGATTCCGCCAACCACGTCGCCGTCATCGGTCCCGAACTCGCCGCCACCCTCTTCGGAAAATACACGAATCCGTTAAATAAAACGATGCGTCTCAAAAATGTGTCGTTCCGCATCGTCGGCATTTTGGGGAAAGGCGGCACCGGCGCATTCGGCATTGATATGGGCAACGTCGTCATCATCCCGATCACCGTCGCCCAAAAAGAACTCCTCGGCATTTCCTATTTCCGCACCATCATCGTGCAAGCAGATCCGAGCTACGACATCGACTTCGTCAAATCGCGCATCACGTTCACCTTGCGCCAGGATCACAGCATCACCGACCCCAACAAAGACGACTTCATCATACAAACCCAAGCGGACATCCTTTCTATCCTCGGCAGCATCACTTCGATCCTCACGCTATTCCTGGCGGCAATCGCCTCCATCTCGCTCGTCGTCGGCGGCATCGGCATTATGAATATTATGCTCGTGGCAGTCACCGAGCGCACCCGCGAGATCGGCCTGCGCAAAGCCGTCGGCGCAACCAACCGCGACATCCTCGAGCAATTCCTCATCGAGTCCGTCCTGCTCACCTTCGCCGGCGGCGCCATTGGTATCGCCGTCGGCGCCGCGATCGTCGGCATCCTCTACATCATCCTCACCACCTTCTTCTCGATCGGCTGGGTCTTCGCCTTCCCAATCTCCGCCGTCATCCTCAGCCTCATTGTCTCCGGCCTCTCCGGCATAGTCTTCGGCATCTACCCCGCCCTCCAAGCTGCAAGAAAAAACCCGATAGACGCCTTGCGGTACGAATAACACTACATCTTATTAATCTTATATCCGATATATGACTCGAAAAACCATTCTGATAACCGGTGCATGCGGCGGTATCGGGCGCGATACGGCCATCGCTTTAGCGAAAAGAGGTCACCATGTCATTGCCACCGTACACCGCGAGGAATCGGTCGAGCCGCTGCGAACCTATGCCAAAAAGAATGCGGTGGATCTGGAAGTTTTCAAATTAGACATCACCGACCCGGATGACCGGAAGAAAATTACACCTCTAGCCATCGATGTTTTGATCAATAATGCCGCCATCGGCGAGTCCGGATCTTTGACCGAAATACCGATGGACAGAGTGAGGAAGAATTTTGAAACTAATGTATTCAGCACATTAGTACTAACCCAGCTTGTCCTGCAAAAGATGATGGAAAAAGATTCCGGTAGGATCATTTTCATCAGTTCACTTGCCGGCCGCATGCCGATGTTTTTCTGGGGTTCATACAGTATGACGAAATATGCATTGTCCGACGCGGCAGCTATTATGCGTGATGAGTTGCAAAAGATCACGCGAAAGGTCACCGTCTCCGTGATCGAGCCCGGAACCTACCATACCGGCTTCAATCAAAAAGTCGTGGCCACCAAAGATACCTGGATGGACCAATCCTCCTATTTCAACGGAGTCATCGGCGCCATTAAAAAACAAGAAGCGTTCATGTTTAAGATGCTGGAAAGAAATACCACGACATTGATAGTACGAAAGATCATCAAAGCGGTCGAATCCCCGAAACCGTCCTTGCGCTACTCCGCCCCCTGGTGGCAGGCATTTTTCGTCAGAATGGCAAGGATCTTCGGAAGGTAGAGAGGGGAGTATGTCATCGACAGAGAAACTAAAAACTCCGAGCGGGTGCTCGGAGTTTTTAGTTTCGATTATTTCTTCACAATCTTCTTCGGCTTCTTCGCCTCTTTTCGATGCCCGTCACCTTTTGCCATATTAGAAAAATCTAATTGGATAATATTTTAATGGTACCATGCGGCGCGGAAGGGAAGAGAGGTTGTGCACTCCAGCTTTCACTACCCCTCACCAACCCCCCTCACCACGGAAAGGAGAGGGGCAGCCGCAAAACCACCACTACACTCAAGCTCCTCTCCTTTAGAGGGAGAGGATGCCCGACAGGGCAGGTGAGGGGTAGCGAAAGGTCTTACGCTCCATCAACCTCATTCGGGTTCATTCGGGCTGCCGGGAATTTCCCTCGGCTAAAGATTTTTCGTCAAAAATCTTTGCCTGGGCACCAGCTCGCGGTTTCGTCTGCTGACGAAACATCGCACCACAAGAGTACTTCCAATTTCATACTCCCTGCGGTCGTTGAAATATAGGTCGCTCCGCTGTTCAATTCCCTAAGCAGGCAAAGCAGTTTGCCTGCTTCATCCCTCACTCTGTTCGGGCTGCCGGGAATTGAACCCGGTCTACATCCACCCCATGGACGCGTACTACCGGTATACTACAGCCCGAAAATGCCGTAACGTGCGCCGCGCAAGGCGCAAAACCGATCCTTGAAAGTATACTCTACTAAATCATTTTTGTCCCTCGCGCGCAAAAGAAAAACCGCAACAGAGGGTTTGGACCTCTGTTGCGGTTTGAGCCGTTAGGCGTCGTCGATTTCGGCGAGTTTTGCCTGAATGGCCGCCTGCTCCCGACGCACAAGCTCTTCGAGCCAACCAGCGAGCGTGAAGTTCTTCGGCGGTTTGCAGAGCGTCACAGCCACGCTGATCTCTCTGACATGAGATGCCTTTGGTCCACCGGGGCCAACAGGGATGCACGAGAGGACATAGAATGCCTCTTCGGCACGGGTACCCATTCGACGCAGTTCGCCCTCTAACGTCGCACCACAGTCGTTGTAGGGTTCGGTTCTCTCCGGGAATTTAAACCAGAGAACTTTCGTAGCCGGAACCACTCTCTCCCGTTGTCCGACCACCGTTAAGATGTTGCCATCGCGGTCGAGGATGTATAGTTTTTCCCGCTCGACAACATCATTAAAGTCTCCCTCCCAAGCCTTAACAGACTGCCTTTCCCGTCGACTGAGCGCTTCATCAGCCAACTGAACCCTAAGGTCAATAATGAGTCGACGCGGAAACTCATTCAAAATCGCTTTAATGAACGGAAAGTCCCGCTCGAAAGCTTCACGCTTCGACCCGGGAATCGGAACTCCATACTTATAGCCCCCGCAAAACAAATACCCGGATTTTTTGATGCTATGATTTTAGAGTGCTTTCCCCGGTCGTTCCCACAAAATCAGAGCGCAAGCTTCTACTGCAACATTACCGAACGAGCGGAACGCTCCTCATCCGTCAGCGTGCTCACGCCCTACTTCTCTCATCACAAGGTAAGACCGTGCCGCAGATCGCAGAGATACTCTTTGCCGACGAAGGTACGGTGCACAGCTGGATGCATGCGTTTACGGAGACGCGCATCTCCAGTATTTTCCCCGCCTACGCCGACAATGATAATGCGGCGCGGTTGACTGAAAAGCAACGCGAACGGATCGCGAAGACGCTTAGTAAACCGCCGTCAGAGAAAGGTCTTCCGAATGCGTTCTGGTCGGTGGCCCGACTCAAAGCATACCTCACCGCCAAGTACGGAGTCGTGTACGAATCGGATCGTTCGTATCACCATTTACTGGCAATATCCGGCTACTCTTTCAAACTCCCTGAGGGATTCGATAAGCGCCGCGACGAAAAACTGGTGCGACGAAGAATCAAGGAATTACAACGCGAAATCACGGAAAAGCGAACGGAGGGGTATACGATATTCGCCGCCGACGAATGCTCATTGTGCTTCGAGACCGAGTACCGTCGCGCCTGGTTGAAGCAAGGAGAGAAGACCTTGCTCAAGGTGAACCGTAACAAAACACGTCAGCACTACTTCGGCGCCCTTAATCTCGATACCAAGAAGTATGAGTTGGTGCGGCTCGACTGGCAGAACATCGAAACAATCACGGGGGCGCTTCGCGAACTTCTGCGACGATATCCGAAGAAAAAACTCTGTCTTGTTTGGGACAATGCTAAGTGGCATCGCTCCAAAGACCTGCGCGCACTGCTTGGAAAAGGAAACGAATTCGAGTGACTGTATTTTTTATGGCTCCCGCCCTATGTGCCGGACGAAAACCCGGAGGAGCATGTATGGAAAGTTGGAAAGGAAGCGGTCAGCAATCAGTGCGCCGAGACGTTTGATGATTTGAAAAATATATTCGAGTCAGCGGTCACTGGTAGAAAGTTTGATTATACAATCCGAGGTATTTGATTTGCGGGGGCTATACCTTGCGAAATTTGACAACATAAAAGAATGTGTGTATATTGTAGCTTGCTGTATCAGCTTGATGGAGGATCCCGTAATGCGAGACAAGAGTACCTTGAGTGTGGCGGTCGATTCCTTGGTTGATCCGTGTAATCGACTGTTGAGTACGGCACCGGCAAAGCGAGTACATCGACTGTTTGAGTTATCCGACGCTGAGGGTAAAATACCCCTCACCATTGTTTTGTCTCAGATGTATCCGAACCATGATCGGCTACATGCGCTGGCGTACCTGCGTCAGTTGCGTCAGGTGTTCAATCGAAAGGCGGAAAAGGCTGGTATAGAGCTTGAGTTGCGCGTATATGGTTCTAATCGTGCGCCGGACGAGAAGCGTTGGATTGCATTCTACGACCTTGGACCGGAGCGGCGTGATCTGTTCGACCGGGTTGGACGATTTGTTTTGGAAAGCGTCGCGCACATTGCTTCGCCGACGGTTCCCGCACAAGGAATGGAAATGTTCGTTCAGTATCGTCCATGATGTGATGTTCGCGCGGCGGTTCCATTTGGGAGCCGCCGTTTTTTTGTATTTCCGGGCGGGGTGCCGTACACTGGGGGAATGAAAAAAAAATCAGCGGGGAAGAAAAAGGGCGGAGTGGGGGCGACGCCGAAGATGCCGGCGCGGCCGGAGTGGGATTTGGTGGGGTTGTATTACGAGTCGCTTACCGATGCGAAGTTCAAAAAAGATGTGACGCGCGGGGACCGGGCGGTGGATGCGTTTGCGGAAAAGTATACCGCCGACCGAAGCTGGCTGTCGGATCCGAAGGCGCTCCGGGAAGCGCTTGATGCGTCCGAAAAGTTGATGCACACGGTGCCGTCGTCGCCGATGATGTATGCGGCGTATCGCAAGGAACTCAATGCGAGCGACAAGGAGGCGGAGGCGGTCGGGAACAAACTCGGCGAACTCTCGGCGAAGCGCGGGAATAAAGTGATGTTTTTCGATTTGGAGCTTGCGAAAGTGTCTGCGGAAAAGCAGGCGGAATTTCTTGCGGCGCCGGAGCTGATCGAGTGGCGCTACTGGCTGACCCGGCTTTTCGAACAGGCGAAACACAATCTCTCCGAGCCGGAAGAAAAGATCCTTTCGCTGCTGGGCGACGTGTCCGCCGGCCGCTGGATGCAGATGACCGAGAATATGTTGAACGTCCGCACGGTCGGGAAGGGTCGCTCGGCGATGCCGGTTAATGAAGCGCTCGGTAAGATTTCTTCTATCCCGCAAGCCGCCAAGCGCCGCGCACTCCACGCCGAGACAATGACAGAACTCCGCGCACTCGCCGACGCCGCGGAAAGCGAAATCAACGCGCTCGTCACGCGCAAGAAGATCACCGACGAATTGCGCGGATTTAATGAGCCGTTTGATGCGACGATCCTCGGGTACGAGAACGAACCTGAAAGCGTGTTGGCGCTGGTGGAGACCGTTACGAAGCGCTTCGACATCGCCAAGCGTTTTTACAAAGTGAAGGCGAAATTACTGAAAGAAACACGACTCACGTATGCCGACCGCAGCGCGCATATCGGGACGGCGCCGGCGGATATTTCGTTTGCGAAAGCGGCGGGGATGGTGCGCAAGGCGTTTGCGAAACTCGACCCGCGCTATGCGGAAATCTTTGACCGTTTGATTGCCGGCGGGCAGGTTGATGCGTACCCGCGTCTCGGCAAAACAGGCGGCGCATATTGTTCGCATGGCGTTGGCGAGCCGACGATGGTGCTGCTCAATCATACCGACACGATGCATTCGCTCCTCACGCTCGCGCACGAGATGGGGCACGCGATTCACTCCGAGCGAAGCAAGACGCAGCGCCCGGTGTATCAGGGGTACTCTACTGTGACCGCCGAAACCGCCAGCACCTTCTTCGAGCGCGTCGCATTTGAAGCGATCACTGCCACGCTCTCTGAAAAAGAAAAAATAATCGCATTACACGACCGCGTACAGGACGACATTGCGACCGTCTTCCGCCAGATCGCGTGCTTCAACTTCGAGCGCGACTTGCACACGACGATCCGCGAGCGCGGGCTTTTACCGAAAGCCGAGATCGCGGCGTTGCTCAATACGCATATGTCCGCATACCTCGGGCCGGCGGTGAAGTTGGCGGAGAACGACGGCTACTTCTTCGTCGCGTGGAGCCATATTCGCCGCTTCTTCTATGTGTACTCGTACGCATACGGACAGCTCGTCTCCCGCGCACTCAGCGAGCGCGTGAAGCAGGATCCGGCGTTTATGGCGACCATTGATGAGAAGTTTTTGTGCGCCGGCGGCAGCGCGACCCCCGAGGACATCTTCGCTGCCTGCGGCCTGGACGTCCGCACCCCGCATCTTTTTGAGGAAGGTCTCAAGAGTATCGAACGCGATGTTGCGGAGTTGGAGAAGTTGGTCGGGAAGGGGAAATAGGATCCCTAGTGGTAGTAGTTATCCACACCATACCATTTCTGTTTTTCTAGTTGTGTGGTAGGAGCAAAACGGGTATGCTCCAATCAGATGGCTGTGGGTAGCGGAGGGGTCATGGATATAACACATATGCTTGCGGATCTGCAGTGGCCGATCTATATCTTGGCGACCGGCGGTGCCCTTGGGCTTGGGTTTCCGGTGATGGTATTGCTCCAATCCAGGTTCAGTTAGATGGGCGACGCAGTCCAAACGGCAGCTAGGAATTTCCGGCTGCCGTTTTTATGTATGAGGGCGAAACTCTCCGCCACCCCTCACCTCAATCCTCTCCCCCTGAGGGGAGAGGAGGCCGCTGCAAAACCAAAATCGCAAACCCCAAGCTCCTCGCCCCTCAGGGGGAGAGGATGCCCGGTAGGGCAGGTGAGGGGTGGCGGAAAGGTTCGCACCGGTTGCGCTCTCCGCTCCGACGCGATACTCTTTTTTATATGACTCTCAACACCATTCGCGCCAAGTATCTCGCGTTTTTTAAGGCTCGCGGACACGCTATTATTCCTTCGGCTTCGCTGGTGCCGCAGAATGATCCGACGACGCTGTTTACCGGTTCCGGTATGCAGCCGATGGTGCCGTACTTGCTCGGCAAGGATCACCCAAAAGGCGCGCGCATTGCGGATTCGCAGAAGGCGTTTCGCACCGGCGACATCGAGGAGATCGGCGACAACCGCCACACGACGCTCTTCGAGATGCTCGGCAACTGGTCGCTCGGCGATTATTTCAAACAAGAGCAGCTCACCTGGTTCTTCGAGTTTTTGACCGACCCGGAAGAGGGTGTTGGGCTTGATCCGTCGAAGCTGTACGTCACGGTATTTCTCGGCGACGAAAAAAATCAGCTCCCGCGCGACACCGAGGCGGTTACCATCTGGAAAGAATTGTTCGCGCGCTACGACATCGACGCGAAGGACGTGATCCTCGGCTCCGAGGCGCACGGGTACGAAGTCGGTATGCAGGGCGGCCGCATTTTCTACTATGACGCAAAAAAGAATTGGTGGAGCCGCGCGGGCGTACCGGAGAATATGCCGCAAGGCGAGCCGGGCGGTCCGGACTCCGAAGTCTTTTATGATTTCGGCACCGCGCACGATCCGAAATGGGGCGAGCACTGCCACCCCAACTGCGACTGCGGCCGCTTCGTGGAAATCGGCAATTCGGTGTTTATGCAATATCTGAAGAAAGACGGCGGGTTCGAACTCTTGCCGAAACAGAACGTGGATTTCGGCGGCGGACTCGAGCGCATCACGATGGCGGCTTCCGGCGTGCCCGATGTGATAGCGGCCTGCTACCGTCCGATGCTCGATCATCTCGAAAGCGTGTCCGGAAAAATGTACGGCGCCGACCCGGCCGATACCCGCGCATTTCGCGTCGTGGCCGACCATCTGAAGGCGTCCGTGTTCTTAATCGCCGACGGCGTGCTGCCGTCCAATGCCGACCAGGGCTACTTCGTGCGCCGGCTTCTGCGCCGCGCGGTGCGGTATGTCGATATGCTCGGTGTGGGCGCGGGGGAGCTCGCGCGTATGGTGCCGATCGTCGTGCAAATGTACCGCGAAGCGTACCCGGAATTGGCGCCGCAGGAAGATGCGATTCAAGACGCGATCCAAAAAGAAGAGGAGCGTTTCCGCCTCACGCTCGCGCGCGGGCTGAAGGAGTTCGAGCGTATCGCGGGCGAGGATATTTCCGGACACGACGCATTCATTCTTTTCTCGACGTACGGTTTCCCGCTTGAGATGACGATGGAGTTGGCGAGCGAGCGCGGCGCCCGCGTCGATGAGGCGGCATTCAAAAAAGAGATGGAAG
>Ga0118677_10006398_pt1 | contig 19953 bp, 14 predicted proteins | sample AliMusrvi5mmetaG_FD_86154 | JGI IMG/M metagenome (GOLD analysis project Ga0118677, IMG submission 86154)
GTGCAGCAGGCGCTGGCCGGATTCGAGCGCCTCGAACGACCACTCGCCCGACGGCCGACGCAGCGTCAGCAGGTCCGGCACGTGCGCGCCGATCGCAGCGCCCGGGACGACTCCGCGCAGCGAGCGGCCCACCTGCACGATGCGCAGGTTGCGGTCGAGCACCAGGTGGAACGGGAATACGCTGACCATCTGGGCCGGCGACAGGCCGGCCCTCTGCAACGTGCCCGGCGGACCGAGTGGGCTGCTCATGCGACCGGCGACCAGCCGACGTCGAAGACGGTGTGCGAGGGGCCTTCCGATGCATCCGGGATCCGCCGGCACTGGACCTCGACCTTGAACAGCTCACCGAGGCCATCGATCAGGCCTTCCACGAAGGGCGCGAGACCCGGTCGCTGCGAACGATAGTGGAGCGTCAGGGTGTGCTCCGCGACGTCGCTGCACGCGAATTCCGGCGGCACGAGCTGCGGCATCATCAACGCGACGCGGGCATGGAAATTGGGTAGCGCGAGCATGAACTCGCGGAACGAACGGCCACCGGCCTGCAGGAGGTGGCCGTAGTGCTGCGCCGCGGTGTCGAGTACCCAGTGGCGTCCGAAGGTGTAGAGCAGCTGCGGTACGTCCTCGCCGAGGATCCCGGCTGCCGCCCCGACGAGCTGGTAGGTGACCGCGTCCGGGTACGAATCCATGCTGATGAACACTTCGACGTCGACGTCCGCGACGGTCTCGATCTCGAACGCCGGAGTCTTGGCGGTGTTGAGGATCTCGAGGGCGGTGACCCGCACCTCGACGTCGCCGCTCGGCAGGTTCGGGTTGACCGTCTCGGGGGAGCGCGCGACGACGGCGCCCCGCGCGGCGATCACGTATTCGGGGCGCACGTGCTCGGCGGCCGCGTGCGCCTCCCGAGCCTCGGACGGGTCGAACACCAGCTGCACGAGACCGCTGCGGTCGCGCAGGTCGACGAAGATCAGCCCGCCGTGGTCGCGGCGGCGCGCGACCCAGCCGGCGAGGCGCACCTCGCGCCCCACGTCGGTGGCTCGCAACTCACCCGGATACGCATCGCGCAACATCATGCCCCCGTCTCGAGACGCTCGCGCACGGCGGCGGCGAGCGCGTCCATCGGTACGTCCACATCGTCGCCGGCCTTGGCGCGCAGGCGCACGTGGCCGGCGGCGAGCCCCTCGGCCCCGACGACCGCGGTCATCGGCGCGCCGCAGCGTCCGGCTTGTTTGAACTGCCCTTTGGGGCTCCGGCCGGCGAGGTCGAAGTCGGCGCGCAGGCCGGCGCCGCGCAGTGCCTGCGCGACGTCGAACGCGGCGCGGCGCGCCTCGGGCGTGAAGCTCACGACGAAGACGTCCGGTGCCGCGTCCGGCAGCGGCTGCTCGCGCATCGCCAAGGCGATGCGCTCGACGCCGCTGCCCCAGCCCACGCCGGGCGTCGGCGCGCCGCCGATCTGCTCGACGAGGCCGTCGTAGCGGCCGCCGCCGCCGACGCCGCTCTGGGCGCCGAGGCGGTCCGAATTGAACTCGAAGGTCGTGCGCGTGTAGTAGTCGAGGCCGCGCACGAGCCGGAACTCCAGGCGCGGCTCGAGGCCGGCGGCACGCACGAGTTCGAGCACCGTGTCGAAGTGCTCCCGGCAGTCCGGGCACAGGTGGTCGCCGATGCGCGGCGCCTCGTCGAGCACGGCGCGGCACGACTCGACCTTGCAGTCGAAGGTGCGCAGCGGATTGAGCGTCATGCGCTCGCGGCAGTCGCCGCACAGCTCTTCCTCGCGGCCCTGCAGGTACGCGCGCAGCTTCTCCACGTAGGCCGGGCGGCAGGCGGCGTCGCCCATGCTGTTCATGTTGAGGGTGACGCCTTCCACGCCGAGCTCGGCGAAGATGGCGGCGAGCAGGGCGATCACCTCGGCGTCGACCGCCGGGTCCGCGGAGCCGATGGCCTCGGCGCCGATCTGGTAGTGCTCGCGATAGCGCCCCGCCTGCGGCTTCTCGTAGCGGAACATCGGGCAGTAGTACCAGAGCTTCACCGGCTGCGGCCACTTGTGCATGCCGTGCTCCACGTAGGCGCGGCAGATGGGCGCCGTGCCCTCGGGGCGCAGGGTCAGCGACCGCTCGCCCTTGTCGAGGAACGTGTACATCTCCTTGCGCACGATGTCCGTGGCCTCGCCGACTCCGCGCTCGAACAGGCCGGTCTCCTCGAACTCCGGCGTGACGATGTGACGGTAGCCGTAGGCGCCGAACAGGCGCGCCGCGGTGGCCACGACGGCGTCGCGGCGCGCGGCCTCGTCCGGCAGGAGGTCGTAGGTGCCTTTGGGCGCCACGGGAGCGCTCACCAGCGGTGCTCCGGGTCGTAGCGCAGCGGCGACAGGAACGGGTTGAGGGCGAGCTCGCGGCCGAGCGACGTGTCCGGGCCGTGGCCGCAGTGCACGACGGCGTCCGGAGGGAAGCGACGCACGAGACCGGCGATCGAGTTGAGCAGCTGGTCCATGTCGCCGCCGGGCAGGTCTGTGCGCCCGACACTGCCCTGGAAGATGAGGTCGCCGACGAACAGCTCGGCCTCGCCGATAGCGAACGTGTACGCGCCGAGCGAGTGGCCGGGCGTCGGTATGGCGGTGACCTCGATGGGCAGCTCCAGCACCTGCTCGCCGGTGATGGTGATCGCGTCCTTGACGGGCTCGATGTCGAACCCCGCCATGGCGCCGAGCCCGCCGTCGGCCATCTGGCCGGCGTCGGCCTCACCGACGTACACGGGGATGCCGAAGTGGGCGGCCAGCGGAGCCACGCCGCCGAAGTGGTCGAAGTGGCCGTGCGTCACGAGGACGGCGGCGGGAGGGAACCCGAACTCGCCAAAGGCCTCGATGAGCACGTGCGCCTCGTCGCCCGGGTCGATGACGAGGCCGGTCTGGCCCTGCACGACGACGAAGCAGTTGGCCTGCAAGGGGCCGAGCGGGAGCGGGAAGACTTCGAGAGGGTCAGACATGGCAGTACCTCGGGCAGTCGCGTTCGGCCGAGAGCGTATCAGACGGCGGCGAGGACGGTCGACCGCACCGCAGTCATCGCGGCGCTGCGCTGGGGAAGGGGCGCTCAGGGGGCGCTCGCTACGCTCGGTCCGCTCGGCGAACAGGCCGCCGTTCGCACGGGGCAGCAAAGCCACCCCTACCTCGCAGCGGCCGCCTCGCGGCCCCCTTCGCCTCCCCTTCCCCAGCTCCGCTCGCTGATGTGGCAGGCTCGACGCCTCGATCGCCGCTGTCTGACTGGCCGCCGCCTCACTCGGTGCGCACGGCCAAGGCGGAGCGCCTGCGGCACCGCGCCAAAGAATCCCGGGCATCGAGCAACGCGACACTGCGCACACGGAGTCGCGCCGCGGAGCAGGGCCTTCGCAGTCGCCAGCGTGCCTTGCCTCCTCACGCGCTGCGACGACGCTGCATGAAGTGCGCACCAGGCTCGACACCCCCGCGGGCACATCGGAGGCGGTCATGCCAGCGCCTCGGGCTACCGATCGGGGTGCCACAGCTGCCGCCGATTCTGTCAACACGCAGTCAGCATATGCCCAGCCGTATAAGCTCAATGGACTCACCACGCAGAACAGCGTGCGAGGCATGCCGCGATGTGGTGACTCGCCAGTTCGGTGACTAGAACGAGGCCGAGCAGGCCGCGCGTCGGCGTGCGGATCGCCGTGACGACCGACTTCAACCCCGGCAGCTCGTACTGCGGTCATCTCGACCATTGCGCGCCCCCTGCTCACAACGCTCCACACGAATGACCCTCATCGAGTGCATCCTGCACTTCCCAGAAAGACGCCTGCCCGCGTGCCCCACGAGTGGCCATCGAGTACGCTTATGGATCATCCAGCGGAGGTCCGATGCGCAATAGACTCGCCGAATCACGCGTGATTCACGCCATGGCACTGGCCGTGCCCTTCGTCATGGTCGCGCTCGCAACTGGCGGTCTACGGCACATGTTCCACGTGTATCAGATGACCGACGAGCTCTACCACCTGCCCGTGACGGTGCGCGCGGCTTCGATCTGGCCGCGGCCGCTTCTCACCGGCTATTTCGCCTGGCCCGGCCCGCTGGTCTACTGGGTGCTCGCGGGACTGTCGCGGCCGTTTGGCACGTCACTGGTCGCCGTGCGGGCGGCGGTGACCGTGCTGTCTTGGGCCACGGTCGTGACCGCCTACGTGTTGCTTCGTGACCGCCTCGGCGCTCCCGCCCTGGTAGCACTGGGGTTCGCGTTCGTGCTCTGTTTCTCACCGTTCTTCTTCGGCGAGTCGTTCCTGGTGCTCACCGACAATCCCACGTGGCTCTGCGTCGTGTTGGCTCTCGAACGGCTCCTGGCCTACGTGCAGAAGCCGGCACTGTGGAAGCTCGCTGCGTTCGCCGCGCTCGCCGCGGCGGCATCGCTCATGAGACAGACGAACGCGTGGCTCTTCGTGCCCGGTTTCATCGCCGCACTCACCGTTCCCTCGACATGGCGTCGACGCGGCGTCGCCCTGGCTGCGGTTGCGCTCGGCCTCGTTCCGCTGGTCTCGCTCTTCGCCTACTGGGGTGGATTCGTGGTACCCAACGAGATGCCGCCGCCGCTCTCGCCCCTCGAGTTCCGGGTGCGCAACGCCCTCATGGCCCTGTCAGTGATTGGCCTCTGGAGCGCGTTCATCGTGCCAGCTCTCGAGATCAAGGGACTGCCGGCGCGGCTGGGGCGGCGCGGCCGCGCGGCTGTCGCCGCGGCCGTGGCCGTCGCTCTCGCGGCGCTTGCGGCACACGCGATGCGCAGCCTCGGAGGACTCGGCGACGGCGACCCCTATGGCATGGGTATCGTCGGACACCTGAGCCAGGCGACCGTATGGATGCCGACCGCCAGCCTTTCGTGGTGGCTACTGGTGCCCCTGGGGGCGGCCGTCGTTGTGGTCTATGTGCTGCGCTCGAGCTCACGCTTCGACCACGTGCTCGCGGCCGCCCTTGCCGGCCTCATTCTGGCCTCGGCGGCGAACGGCACCTGGTACCAGCGCTACGTCGACTTCCCCGTGTTTCTGCTGTTGGTCTGCCTGGCTGTCACGGCCGGCGTCGAGTGGCACCGGATCGACCGGGTGCGACTCGCCGGCCTGGTGGCCGTCTCGGTGTTCTGGACCGCGCTGATGGCAGCCAGCTGACTGCGCCTGTTTCGGTCCGGCGACCGCAACTTGCCGCGCGCCCGACCGCACGCCGCTACGCCCAGCGACAAGCCCGGGTCGTCGCACCTATTCGTGCAAGGTTGGGGTCTTGCCTGCGTACGCCAGATGTCACGGGAGCGAGGAGGACGCGCCGCGCGAAGGTGCTTCCAAGAGGGTCCGCCTGATCAGAGCCGGCGGAGAGGACTGGCATGAAGCGACGCGATTCCCCAAAGAGACCGCCGCGCCCGGGCGTCTTGCGGCGACGCTCAAGTCGGATGCGACCGCGTGTCGCCAACAAGCGTCTCGCAGACTCGCAGTAGGCTTGCGCCAAGACTCCACCCGGCGGCGCTCGCTGCCCAAGAGCTGCATCAGCCGCCGACGACGCGATAGGCGTCGTAGACCGTGTGGATGCTGCGGATGTTGGCGAGGATGTTGTCGAGCTGGCGCACGTCACCGACCTCGAGCGTGAAGCGGTCACGGACCACGCCGTCCGGCAGCGTCTGCATGCTGCCGCCGACGATGTTGACGCCGGAATCGGAGAGCGTGCGCGCCAGGTCTTCCAGAAGGTGGTTGCGATCGAGCGCCTCCACCATGATCTCGACGCGGAACGCCATGTCGCCGAGACCCTTCCAGTCCACGTTGGTGAAGCGTTCCGGGTTCTTCATCAGGGCGCGCGCGTTCTTGCAGTCGTGGCGATGGATGGTGATGCCCTTGCCGAGCGAGATGTAGCCCACGATCTCGTCGCCGGGGATGGGCTTACAGCACTTGGCCATGCGCACCATGATGTCGCTCATGCCCTCGACGGCGATGCCGAACTCGCCCGACAGCGCCTGCGGCTCGTCCACCTCCTGCACCGGCTGCGAGGGCAGCATCTCCGGCGGAGGCGTCGCCTCCTTCATGGTGCCGGAGGCCTGCATCACCTTGTTGGCGACCGTCTTGACCGGCACGCGGCCGGAGCCGATGGCGAGGAAGAGATCGTCCGGCTTGTTGTAGCCGATCTCCTTGCTGATCTGCGCGAAGACCTTGGAGCTGAGGATCTTCTGCGCCGGGAGGCCTTCCCGGCGCAGGACCTCCTGCAGCAGGTCGCGGCCCGAGTGCTCGCTGTCCTCGCGCTGCTCGCGGCGGAAGTGCTGGCGGATCTTCTGGCGCGCGCGCGGCGTGTTGACGACGTCGAGCCAGTCGCGTGAGGGCCCGTGGCTCGACTTGCTGGTGATGATCTCGACGATGTCGCCTGACTGTAGCTTGGTGTGCAGCGGCACGATACGCCCGTTGACCTTGGCGCCCACGGTGTGGCTGCCGACGTCGGTGTGCACGGCGTAGGCGAAGTCGATGGGCGTACTGCCCGCGCCGAGGCTCTTCACGTCGCCCTTGGGCGTGAACACGAAGACCTCATCCTCGAACAGGTCGATGCGCAGCGTGTCCATGAACTCGCGCGAGTCGCCGGTCTCCGACTGCCACTCCATCATCTGGTGCAGCCAGGCGAGCTTGTCCGGGTCGCGCTCGCCCTTCTCCTTGTAGAGCCAGTGCGCGGCGACGCCGAACTCGGCGGTCTGGTGCATGTCGAAGGTGCGGATCTGGATCTCCAGGGGCTTGCCTCCAGGCCCGATCACCGTCGTGTGCAGCGACTGGTAGAGGTTGAACTTGGGCATCGCGATGTAGTCCTTGAAGCGCCCCGGGATGGGCTTCCAGACAGAATGGATGATGCCGACGGCGCCGTAGCAGTCCTTGATCGACTCGACCAGCACGCGCAGGCCGGTGAGGTCGAAGATCTCGTTGAACTCCTTGCCGCCACGGCTCATCTTGAGGTAGATCGAGTAGAAGTGCTTGGCGCGGCCGGTGATATCGGCGGCGATGCCCGCCGTCTCCAGCTCGCCGAAGAGGAAGCCGGCCGCTTCGTCGACGTAGTCCTCGCGGTCGGCGCGCCGCTGGGCCACCCACTTCTGGATCTCCTGGTACTTGCGCGGATGCAGCGACGCGAATGCGAGGTCCTCGAGCTGCCACTTCATGTTGTGGATGCCGAGGCGGTGCGCGAGCGGCGCGTACACCTCGAGCGTCTCCTTGGCCTTCTGGATCTGCTTCTGCTTGCTGAGATAGCAGAGCGTGTGCATGTTGTGCAGGCGGTCGCAGAGCTTGATCAGGATGACGCGGATGTCGGTCGCCATCGCGATGATCATCTTGCGGTAGTTCTCGGCCTGCTCCTCCTCCTGGGAGTTGAAGTGCATCTTGGTCAGCTTCGTGACGCCGTCGACGAGCATGGCGATCTCGGCGCCGAATTCTGATTCGATCCAGGAGAGAGGCGTGCCCGTGTCCTCGACCACGTCGTGGAGGAGTGCCGCAGCGATGGTGACCGAGTCCAGCTTGAGGTCCGCCGCGTTGAGCGCCGTGCCCACGGGGTGATGGATGTAGGCCTCGCCGCTCTTGCGACTCTGCCGATCGTGCAGCGTGCTGGCGGCGACGAAGGCGCGCGTGATGAGCTCGCGGTCCGGGTCCGGGTTGAAGCGCTCGACGGCCGCGAAGAGGTCGTCGAGGAGCGGCCGGTACTTGTCCGGGACCTGCGTCAGAGCGCTGCTGTCAGGCAGGTCCTCAGGAACTCTTGTGTCTGAAACAGTGTGTGCCATCGCCTGAAGGTATCGGTGCCAGTGACGTCGACCTTACTCTGCGGTCGTTCGAGATGGTAGCCGCCGGCCTCGTCGAGCAGGAGGAGGCCGGCCTCGCGCAGGGCCCGCAGGGCGGCCGCGAGCGCGGCCGCGGGACGCAAGGACCCGTCCCCCCGCAGGAGTTCCTGCGCGAGCGCGTCGTCAAGCCGGCCCGGGCCTTCGCTGAGGACGCGCCACGCACGCCGCATGGCCGTGTCGAGATCCAGTTCCTCGACGGCGAAGCGGCCGGCGGCCTGCGCCTCGGCCGGCCCCCACAAGGCGTGGATCCACGCCTCGGGGGCGGCGGCGGCCACGGCCGCGAGCAGCCGCCGCGTGCACGGCGGGTCGAGCAGGGCGACGTGCGCGAACTCCGCCGCGACGGCGGGCCGCGCCGCCAGCAGGTCGTAGCTGGTCATCACGATGTCGGCCTCGGCGACGGCCGGAGCGCGGCCGGCGCAAGCCGGCTGCAGGTAGAGGCCGGTGGCGTTCAAGTGCGGCGAGAGGACGTCGCGGCTCAGCATCGGGCGGCGGGCGGCAACGTCGGCGACGAGGACGAGCACGCGCTCGGCGCCGCCGGCCAGCGCCGCCACGGACGCGGCGGCGGACCGGCCGCGGCGATCGACGAGGCGGCCTGCGCGGCGGGCATCCGCAAGCACTCCCGCCGCGGTCGCCGCCGCCTCATCCCCGCCGGGCTCCACCTGGGGGCCGCGCAGGAACTCTTCCCACAGGTCCGGCCCCAGCAGCCTGTCGCGGCAGTCGAGCGTGCACTCCGTCGGGCACAGATCAGTCTCCGGCTCGGGGACGCCGCAGAGCGCCTTGACCTCGACCTGCGCGCTCACCGACCCGTTGTACTCGTTCTTCGACAGCGAGAGGGGCACGTCGAAGCGCCCACCGCCGTCCGGCAGAGGCACGTCACCGAAGTTGAAGTGGATCGCCTGGCAGGAGGCGCCGTTGCAGCGCACGCGGTACTGCAGGTGCTTGCCGTCGCGCGTGCGCCGCGGCGACACCACTTCGGCGCCGCGCAAGAGCAGCGTGACCTTGCGATTGCCGAGGCCGTGCGGCGCGAGCAGCTCGAGCTCATCGGCAAGCTCGAGCGTGAGCTCGTCGCCGGCGACGACGGCGTCGACGTCGAGGCGGCGGCGCAGGTCGGCGTCGCCGAGCGTCGCCGCCGCGACGGCCGTGAAGGCGGCGCGGAACGCCGGCACATCCGCCGTGCTCAGCCGCATGCCGCAGGCGGCGCGGTGACCGCCGAAGGTCAGGAGGTGCTCCGAGCAGGCGTCGACGGCGGCGAGCAGGTCGAAGGCGGGGATGCTCCGGCCGGAGCCCTTGGCCTGCTCGCCGTCCTCGCTGAGCATGATCGCCGGGCGGTTGAAGCGCTCCGCGACGCGCGAGGCGACGATGCCGACCACGCCCTCGTGCCAGCCGGGCGCCGACAGCACGAGCGCTGCCGGCGGCGGGTCCGGCACCTGTTCGCAGGCCTGCTGGAAGATCGCCGCCTCGATCCCCTGCCGCTCGTGGTTGAGCTCGTTGAGCCTGAGCGCGAGCGGCATCGCCGTTTCGCGGTCGGCGCAGTCGAGCAGCTCGAGGGAGAGCGACGCGTCCTCCAGCCGGCCGGCGGCGTTGAGACGCGGGCCGAGGCGGAACCCGACCGTGCCGGCATTGACGGAGCCCGGCTTGACGCCGGCCACCTCCATCAGCGCCGCGAGTCCCGGCCGCGGCGAGCTGCGCAGGCGGCCGAGGCCGATCGAGACGAGCACGCGGTTCTCGCCGGTGAGCGGCACGATGTCGGCGACCGTGCCGACTGCCACGACGTCGGCCAGCGGCCGCAAGGCGAGCGGTACTTCGACGAGCTCCGCCCCGGGTTCCTCCAGCAGCGCGTGCGCGAGCTTGAAGGCGACGCCCACGCCGGCGAGGTCCGGACACGGGTAGCCGGGCAGCTTGGGCGTGACGACGACACAGTCGGGCACGTCGCCGGCGATCTCGTGGTGATCGGTGACGATGACGTCCATGCCGAGCTCGACGGCGCGCGCCACCTCGGCACGCGCCGAGATGCCGCAGTCCACGGTGATCAGGAGCTTGACGCCGGCGGCCGCGAGCTCCTCGACCGCCGCCGCCGACACCCCGTAACCCTCGGAGAAGCGATTGGGCAGGTGCCAGCGGACGTCGGCCTGGAGCTGTCGCAATACGCTCACGAGCAGGAACGTCGCCGTGATGCCGTCGGCGTCGTAGTCGCCGTGGACGGCGATGGGCTCGCCACGCTGCAGAGCGCGGTCGATGCGTCGCCGCGCCGCGCCCATGCCGGGCATCAGGTACGGATCGTGGACGCGGTAGTCCGGGTGCAGGAAGGCTGAGACCGTCTGCGCATCGGCGAAGCCGCGGCGGACAAGTACCTGAGCCATCGCCTCGCTGACGCCCGCCTCCGCAGCGAGCTCGCGGACGAGCGCGTAGGGTGCGGGCGCGACGCGCCAGTCTGGCTGTTCTCTCACGCGGTCATCACCCGACGACTGTACCGCGCCGCGCCGACAGATGCGCCCCGCGGCGCGGAACGGCCGAGGTTCAGTCGGGAGAAGCCGTCTCGCCCGCGGAAGCTTCCGCCGCAGGGGCGTCGGGCTCGGCCGGGGAACTGGGTCCGGCATCGTCCCCGGGCATGCGCGTGATCGCAGTCGCGTCGCCGGCCTCCGGATCGTCGGGCAGCGGCAGCACCTGCGTGACGCGCGCCGAACCGTGCGCCGCGACGACGGTCACGGTGGTCTCGGCGGCCGGCGGCTCTGTGGTTGGGGTCTGCGCGGCGACAGTCGATGCGGCGATCGGCGCGGCCACCGCAGTGGCGCGCGAAGCCGGGACGGCGACGGCCGGCGCTGCGGCCTCGAGTTCGCGCACGCGCCTGTACGTGAGGTCGAGCTCGGCCTCGAGCTTGCGCTGCGTGCGGACCGCGCCCCTGCGGGCGAGCCAAGCGGCCGCCAGACCGGCGAGGACGACGACGAGCGCGATCGCGGCCGCGACCCAGAACAGCGACACGGCTCTGAGCGTGCCGGCGACCCAATCGACATCGAAGGCGACGGAGTGGTTCACCGCGCCGGCGGTGACGATGGCCAGCGCGACCACGACCAGGAGTATGAGAGCATTGCGCACCGGAGGCCTCCCCTGCCGGCTCTTCGCCGGCGAGTATAGCAAGCGCCCGTTCGCCGGCACAGGTGGCCGGCCCGGAGGACCTACTTCTGCTGGATCGACGCCTTCGTGCGCGCCGCGGCGAGCCAGCCGTCGAGCGCGTGAGAGCGCGCGACACGCGTCAACTCCGCCTGCAGGCCGGCGCGGACGGTGGCGAACGAAAGCACCTGTGCGGGCCGCGTCGCGATCACGTCGAGCACGTACCAGCCACCGGCCGCCGCGACGGGTCTGGCCATGAGGCCAGGCTTGGCCCCGACGAGCGCCTTCTGCAGGCCGGATGGCAAAGAAGCGGCCGTGACCCAGCCCATGTCGCCGCCGTTGCCCTTGGACTCCGGGTCGATGGAGAACTGACGCGCTACTTCGGCAAAGGGATGACCTTGCCGAAGCCGCCGGAGCGCGTTCTCGGCGATCAACCTGGCGCGCACGGGGATGGCGCCGAGATGCACAGATGCGCCTCTCGTGAACAGGTCCTTCACGTGGGACTGGTAATAGGCGCGCACGGCGCCCTGGCCGATCGTCACCTTCGGGAACAAGGCATCCTGCACCGTCTGGCGGAGCACGCCGTCGGTGATGCTCTGGCGCAGCTGCGCCGGCGTCGCCTTCGCGGCCGCCAACGACTTCGTCAGCGCGGCCGCGCCGCCCATCTGGGTGGTGAGGTCCGCGATGCGCTTGTCGACGGTGGCCGCATCGGCACTCACGCCGAGCCGTATGGCCTCCTGACGCACGAGCTCCCGGTCGACGGCCTCCGTGAACGCCCCAGCCGCAGACTGACCCAGCAGGCGCCGTTCGGCAAGCACGACGCCGACAGAGCTGGCGCGAAGGTCTTGACCGTTCACGACGCCGGCGACGCGGTCGGCCGTCGGTGACGCAGAGGGGGTGGCCGAGCCGCCACACGCCGCGAGAAGGAGTGCGAACGCCGCGCAGCTCGCGAGGAGCATTGCCGGGAGTCCAAGTCGCGAGGATCGGATCATGAGACGAGAACGGGCGAGCCGAAGACCGATGAGCGCGTCAGTCCTGCTCTTGGGGCAGCGCGTCTTTGAACGGCGCGTCGTCGACGCGCCGCTGGCCGCCCGTGAAACGCGCCGGGAAGTAGCACGCGACCTGATGACGTTCGCCGGCATCGGCGCCGGGGGTCGCGACCAGACGCGGCATGGCGGTCGTGCAGATCTCCTGGGCACGCGGGCAGCGCGGGTGGAAGACGCAGCCCTTGGGCGGGTTCGCCGGGCTCGGGACATCGCCCTCGAGGACGATGCGCCGGCGCGAGCGCTCGGTGTGCGGGTCCGGGATGGGCACCGCCGAGAGCAGAGCCTCCGTGTACGGGTGCTGCGGATGGTCGTAGAGGACCTTGCTGTCGCTGATCTCGACGATCTTGCCGAGGTACATGACGGCGACGCGGTCCGAGATGTGCTTGACGACCGAGAGGTCGTGCGAGACGAACATGAAGGTGAGGTCGAACTCGTCCTGCAGGTCCTCGAGGAGGTTGAGCACCTGCGCGCGGATCGACACGTCCAGCGCGCTGACCGGTTCGTCGAGGATGATGAGCTTGGGATTGAGCGCCAGGGCGCGGGCGATGCCGATGCGCTGGCGCTGACCGCCGGAGAACTCGTGCGGATAGCGTTCGCCGTGTTCGGCCGTGAGACCGACGGTCTCGAGCAGCTCGGAGACGCGCGTCTTGCGCTCGGCCTCGGTGCCGATGTCGTGGATCTTGAGCGCCTCGCCGACGATGGCGCGGATGCGCATGCGCGGGTTGAGCGAGGCGTACGGGTCCTGGAAGACGATCTGCATGTCGCGGCGGAGCTTCTTGAGGTCGCTGTGCGACGCCTTCATGACGTCGATGTCCTCGAAGATCACCGAACCGCCGGTCGCCGGGGTGAGCCGCAGGACGGTGCGGCCGACGGTGGACTTGCCGCCGCCGCTCTCGCCCACGAGGCCGATCGTCTCGCCCTTCTCCACGTCGAAGCTGACGCCGTCGACTGCGTAGACCCAGCCCGTCGTGCGCTTGAGCACGCCGGTGCGGATGGGGAAGTGCTTCTTGAGGTCGCGCACCTCGAGCAGGCTCACAGGACCGACTCCTTGAAGTGCGGCAGCTGGACGCGCAGCCCCTGGCGCTCTTCCTCCGGTACCCAGCAGTGCACGCCGTGCTCGGCGCCGACGATCTCCAGCTCCGGCCACGTGTCGCGGCACTCCGCTCGCCGGTACGGACAGCGGACGGTGAAGGGACACCCGGCGGGAAGCGTGATGAGGTTCGGCGGCTGCCCCTTGATCGGCGTGAGCCGCTCCTTCTCGGAGGCGTCGAGGCGCGGCAGAGACGCGAGCAGGCCCCACGTGTACGGATGGTGAGCGTTGTAGAAGATCTCGTCCACGGGTCCGTACTCCACGGTGCGCCCGCCGTACATCACCATCACTTTGTCGGCGATCTCGGCGATCACGCCGAGGTCGTGCGTGATCAGGATCACGCCCGAATTGAACTGCGCCTGCATCTCGCGCACGACGTCGATGATCTGCGCCTGGATGGTGACGTCCAGCGCCGTCGTGGGCTCGTCGGCGATCAGGATGTCCGGGTTGCAGCTGATCGCCATCGCGATCATAGCGCGCTGGCGCATGCCGCCCGAGAACTCGAACGGGTACTGGTCGACACGTTTGGGCGCGTCCGGGATGCCGACGCGCGCCAGCAGGTCGATGGCCATCTTCCACGCCTCGCGCTTGGACTTGTCTTGATGCAGCGTGATGGCCTCGCCGATCTGCTTGCCGATCTTCATGACCGGGTTCAGACTCGTCATCGGGTCCTGGAAGATCATCGCGATGTCGTTGCCGCGCACGGCGCGCATCTCGTCGTCGCTGATCGTGCGCAGGTTGCGGTCGCCGAGCATCAGCGAGCCCTCCACGACCTTGCCGGGCGGGTCCGGGATGAGGCGCATCAGCGACAGGGCGGCGACGGTCTTGCCCGAGCCAGACTCGCCGACGATGCCGATGGTCTCGTTGCGGTCGAGCGTGAAGCTCACGCCGTTGACGGCCTTGACGATGCCGGCGTGCGTGAAGAACTGCGTGGAGAGGTCTTTGACCTCGAGGAGGCGCTCGGCCATCCCTATTCCTTCAGCTTGGGGTCGGTGGCGTCGCGCAGGCCGTTGCCGAACGAGATGAAGCCGAACACCGTCAGCACCAGGGCGAGACTCGGGAAGAACAGGTACCACCAGTTGCCGCCGGTGAGGTAGTTGACGGCGTCCGCGATCATCAGGCCCCACGACGGCGTCGGCGGCTGCACGCCGATGCCGAGGTAGCTCAGGGCCGCCTCGGTGGCGATCGCCCCGCCGATGGCCATGGCGACGGCCACGTACACCGGCGCCATGCTGTTGGGCAGCACGTGGCGGAAGATGATGCGCAGGTCGCTGGCGCCCTGCGAGCGCGCCGCCTCCACGAACTCCATCGACTTCACGCTGAGGATCTGGCCGCGCACGATGCGCGCAAAGGTGGCCCAGCCGAGGATGCCGATGGCGATGAACACATTTTGGAAGCCCGCCCCCAGCACGCTCATGATGAGCAGTACGAAGAGGATGTAGGGGAAGGCGAAGAAGATATCGGCGATGCGCATGATCACCGAGTCGACGGCGCCGCCGTAGTAGCCCGAGATCGGGCCCAGGATGAGGCCCATCGTCAAAGCGATGGCGACGGCGATGATACCGACCAGCATGGCGATGCGGGTGGCCTCCAGCACGCGCGACAAGACGTCGCGGCCGAGGTAGTCGGTGCCGAACGGATGCTTGAGGGACGGCGGCGAACCGAGGCCCTGCGGCGAGAGCGCGTAGTTGACCTCGTTCGGCGGGTAGGGCGTGAGTGGCTTGCCGAACATGAACGAGATCTCCTCGACGGTGCCGATCGTGATGAAGACGATGATGATGCCGAGGCCGATGAGCGCGAGCTTGTTGCGCTTCAGGCGCCGCCACGTGTCTGACCAAAGGCCGAGAGGCTTGGTGACTTCCTCGACCTGCTCGTCGAGGACTTCCGCCTGCTGACGCGCGTCGACGGTCTCGACCTGCGTCACTTCTGTGCCGTAAACGTCCCTGTCCGCCGGCGGTTTGGCGTCCCAGTCAGGCACGAATCAGTCCTCCAGGCGTACGCGCGGGTCCACCCACGCGTAGCCGAGGTCGACGAGAAGGTTGGCGAAGACGAAGAAGAACGTCGCGAACAGCACGCCGCCGGCGATGACGGCGATGTCGCGCTGGCCGATGGCGTGGTAGATCATCAGACCGATGCCGGGGCGACTGAACACCGTCTCCGTGATGATGGCGCCGCCGATGAGCGCGCCCAGGTCGATGCCGGCGATCGTCATCACCGGGATGACGGCGTTCTTGAAGCCGTGACCCCAGATGACCTTGCGTTCGCTCAGGCCCTTGGCGCGCGCCGTGCGGATGAAGTCCGACCGCACCACCTCGAGCATCGAGGCGCGCTGCATGTAGGAGATGTAGGCGACCTCGATGATGCCCAGCGTGAGAGCCGGCAGGATCAGGTAGGTGAAGCTGTTCCAACTCGACGGAAGGATCCAGAGTATGTACGGCAACCCGGCGCCGCCGATGGGTAACAGGTTGAGCTTGAGGCCGAAGAGATACATGGCGAAGTAGCCGAGCACGAACACGGGGATGCCCCAGATGATCAGCGCCAGCGTCGTGAGCGTGGTGTCCCAGAAGGTGTACTGCCTGAGCGCCGAGTAGACGCCCAAAGGGATCCCGAGCATCTCGATGAGCACCGCCGCGATCGCGAGCTGGATAGTGACCGGCGCCGCTGCCTTGATCATGCCGGCCACAGGCAGACCGGTGTAGAGCGACTCGCCGAGGTCGCCGTGCAGCAGCCGCGTGACGTACTTGTAGTACTGCACGTAGAACGGCCGGTCCAGCCCGCGCTCATGGCGCACGTAGGCGATGCGCTGCGGCGAAGCGCCCTTGCCGGCCAGTGCCACTGCAGGGTCCCCCGGCACCAGCTTGAGCATCATGAAGGTGATGAACGTCACGCCGATGAGGACGATGACCAGCTGGAACAGACGCCTGATGATGTACGCGATCAACTCTCAGCCTTCTCCTTGACCCGCCGGACATCCGCCGCGTGCGCCGGAGGCCCTGAACAGTGCAGCGGGGCGATCCGCGACTGGGCCGCGAACCGCCCCGCATAGCTGCGTGGATTCTACTCAGTCACCCGTCGCCGGGCAACCATGTGCGGATCTACTTGACCCACACGTCCCACATGTCGACCAGACCGAACGAGTTGTAGTTGAACCCGCCGATCTTGTTGTTGGTGACGCGGAAGTCGCGGTACGTGTACACGGGGACGCAGGGAGCATCCGCGAGGATGAGTGACTGCGCCTGGTTGTACAGGTCGAAGCGCTGCGTCTGATCCAGCGTGCTGCGCGCCTGCTTGAAGAGCTTGTCCACCTCAGGGTTGCTGTAGCGCGTGTAGCTGCCGTACAGACCGCCCTGTGTCGTGAACAGGTAGATGAAGTTGTCGATCGACGGGTAGTCGGCGATCCAGCCCATGCGGAACAGCGCCGGCGCCTTGCCCTGGCCGCACTGCGTCCAGTACGAGTTGGTCTCCAGGCCGTTGAGCTTGAAGGAAAGCTTCGGCATGGCCTTCGTCCACCCGGCGATGAGCACCTGGGCGATCTTGTCGTGGCTGGACCCGGTGTTGTACCAGAACGGGATGTTCGTCGGCAGCGTGCCGGTGAACTTGTCGAGCTCCGGCTGCGCCTTGGCGGGGTCGTACGGGTACGGGTTGAGACCCGGCTTGTAGCCCGGGATGGTGATCGGGACGATCTCGTCCGACGGCAGCGTGACGCCCTCGTTGACGATGTTGCACACAGCCGTGCGATCGGCGGCGTAGTTGAGAGCCGCGCGGATCGGCAGGTTCGGGCCCTGGTTGGCGCCGCCGAGGGTGGGATGGTTCATGGCGACACTGATGAAGTAGACGGCCGTGCTGGCGTAGGCCTTGGCCGTCCAGGCACCGCTCTTGACGTTGGCGTTGTTCTCGGCGGCGTGGACGTTGCCGGCAGGGACGCCAGAGTAGTCGAGCGTGCCCTTCTGGAAGGCCAGCCACTCGGTGCTCGTGTCGGTGTAGATCGGCATGTTGATCGTGTCGACGTGGCCCGGCGTGGCGGAGTTGCCCGAGCCGGACGTGTTCCAGTAGCTCGGGTTCTTGACCAGGGTGACGGACTGGTTGTGGACCCAGCTCTGGACCATGTACGGGCCGGTGCCCACCGGCTTGCTGAAGAACGCCTTGCGGCCGATCTTCTTGGCATAGTCGACCGGGAACACGTGCGCGATCGGGTGCTCAAGCGTCACCGGGAAGTCGGCGAACGGGTACTGCAGGGTGACCTGCAGCGTGTACTTGTCGAGGGCCTTGACGCCGGTGAGGCCGTTCTTGCCCGCGTAGCCTGTATTGGGGTCGATGCCCTTGATCGGCGCCAGGATGTACACGGTGGCGGACTGGTTGGCGGCAGTGGCGTTGTAATTCCACGAGTCGACGAAGTCCTGCGCCGTCACCTCACGGCTCACGGGCGGGGCGAACATGACGCCCTGCTTGATCTTGAAGGTGAACACCGTGGCGTTGTTGTTGACCTGCGGCGGCCCGTCGGAGAGGTCGGGAACTGCCGCGGTGGTGCCGTCCGGCTGGATCTTGAGGACGTACAAGCCCTGGAAGCACTGGTGCTCCACGAAGGCGCCCTCGGACTCCTGCGTGTTGAGCGGCTCGATGCTGATCGGCTCCGCGCCGATCGGGAAGTTGTAGGTGCCGCCCGCCTTGGGCGTTCCGCCCGAGCTCGGACTGCTGCTGCTGCTGGAAGAACTGCTGCTGCCGCAGGCTGCGATGACCAGCCCGGCGACGATGAGGATGGCGACCAATGCGACGAGGCCGACCCACTTCCGGTTACGTCTGCTCAATGTGACCTCCTTAGGATGGCAAGCACTTTTTCCCCCGGCGTCCCCCCCAAGGGAATCGCCGTCAGCGCGGGGAGCTCTCGGACCCACTGTCAGCCCCTGGTTCGCACCTCCCCTTGCGCTCGTGAGCACTTTAGTCGACTCATGGGCTCGTGTACACGCCTGGCGACGAGACCCGCCGTCAGCCGAGCCTCCAGCCCAGCAGGAACGCGGTGATGAACCACGTCACGCCGGTGATGATGGTGTAGCGCGTGAGGTTGCGCTCCATGACGCTCGCCGAGGAGGCGAACGAGAAGCCCGTGATGCTGGCCATGCCGGCGTCCTTGCCGGAGTGGAGGAGGATCAGCACGACAAGCAGGACACACTCGATGAGGAAGATGGCGACGAGAACGGCGTTCAGCACGTGGGTACCCCTTCAGACTCGCGACTTTGGCGCATAGACGGCCACCATTGTTGCATCAAGTCCGCGATTCAACAACACGCGGCGCGCAGAGGCGAGCTCAGGACGCAGGTTCGAGCAGGCTGATGCCGGTCATCTCGCCCGGCTGGGCGATGCCCAGCAAGGCGAGCGCCGTCGGCGCCAGGTCGCACAGACGACCGCCGGCGCGCACGCGGGTCCCGGCGGCGGTGGCGATGAACGGCACCATGTTCGTGCTGTGCGCGGTGTTGGGGCTGCCGTCCGGCTCGAGCATGTGGTCTGAGTTGCCGTGGTCGGCGGTGATCAGGCAGACGCCGCCGGCGCGCGCGACCGCATCGGTGACGCGCCCGAGGCAGGCGTCGACCGCCTCCACCGCGGCGACCGCGGCGGAGATCACGCCGCTGTGGCCGACCATGTCGGCATTGGCGTAGTTGACGACGACGAACTCGTACTCGCCGCTGTCGAGCGCCGCGACGAGCTCGTCGGTGACGCCGTGGGCGCTCATCGCGGGCTTGAGATCGTAGGTCGGCACGTCCCGCGGGCTGGGCACGAGGATGCGCGTCTCCCCCTCCACCTTGGCCTCCACGCCGCCGTTGAAGAAGAAGGTGACGTGGGCGTACTTCTCGGTCTCGGCGATGTGGAGCTGGCGCAGCCCGTGCTCGGCGAGGACGTTGGCGAGGACGTGGACCGGCCGGTCCGGCGGGAAGGCGACCGGCAGGGGGAACTCCTTCTGGTACTCCGTCATCGTGACAAAGTCGACGGCCGGCGGGTGCGCGCCGCGGTCGAAGCCGGCGAAGTCCTTCTCGAAGAAGGCGCGCGTGAGCTCGCGGGTGCGGTCCGGGCGGAAGTTGAAGAAGAGGCAGACGTCGCCGTCTCGGACGAGCGGCTCGCCCTCGGGCGCGACGATCGTGGGGCGCACGAACTCGTCGGTCTCCCCGCGCCGGTAGGCGGCGTCCACCGCCGCCGGCGCATCCGCGGCGAAGAAGCCCTCACCGTACACGAGCGCGTCGTAAGCCAGCTTGATCCTGTCCCAGCGCGTGTCGCGGTCCATGGCGTAGTAGCGGCCGCAGATCACCCCGAAGCGACCGACGCCGAGGCGGTCCATGTGCCCCTGGACCTCGGCGAGATAGCCCTTGGCGCTCTGCGGCGGTGTGTCGCGGCCGTCGAGGAAGGCGTGCACGATCACGCGGCCGACCTTGCGTTGCGCCGCGAGCTCCAGGCAGGCGGCGAGGTGCCCGAGGTCGCTGTGCACGCCGCCGCCGGAGACGAGCCCCATCAGGTGCAGCGCGGCCCCTCTGCCGGCGGCCTTGTCGCAGGCCTGCACCAGGACCGCGTTGCGGAAGAAGTCGCCGTCGGCGATCGCCTTGGTGATGCGCGTGAGGTCCTGGTAGACGACACGGCCGGCGCCGATGTTGAGGTGACCGACCTCCGAGTTGCCCATCTGGCCCGGCGGCAGTCCCACTGCCGGGCCGGAAGCTTCGAGCTCGCCGTGCGGGCACTCGGCCTCGAGCCGGTCGAAGACCGGGGTGTCGGCCAGCGTGACCGCGTTGCCCGGCCCCGCCGGCGCGCAGCCCCACCCGTCCAGCACGATGAGCACCACGGGCCGCTGGACGCGGCCCGTGGGCGACACTCGTGGATCGCCGGGGTCCGGCGCGCGCCGGGCCGCGTC
>Ga0118677_10006399_pt1 | contig 19952 bp, 16 predicted proteins | sample AliMusrvi5mmetaG_FD_86154 | JGI IMG/M metagenome (GOLD analysis project Ga0118677, IMG submission 86154)
ACATAAAAGAGAGTTAATAATTTATTTCGATAACAAATCAGACGAGCAAAAGATTAAAATAAAAGAAAGAAGAAAATTAAGTGGACGATTGTGTGATGAGGGAATTCATCAATCTTTATCAATGCTCGACACGAAACTTTTAGAATAAATAAAAATATTATTAACTGAAAAAAAGGTGTAAATACAAAGGGTTTGTAGTAAATGAAGACAGACAAGTACTTATTCTGTCGGTTCGAATTTGCACCTCCCGAAAAGATCTGCAATCCCATTACGCAACCCTCATTATTAGAAGATAAATTAAGATAACCCATGGCACAACAAAAAGCAAAAGCCGGCAGCGGAAAGCTTCAAATTATGGCAAAGAATAAATACAGGCTGGATTTGCTGTATTTTTTCATAATAATGATCGTTGTGATCATTGTTTACAACAAGGTTTATGACAAGAAGCTATACCTGGGCGGCGATAACGCAGTATATTTTATTACTGCAAAAGCTATTGCTGACGGGCAGGGATATACGAATATAAATTCGCCAGCCAATCAACCGGCCACGTGGTATCCGCCGGGCTACCCTTTTATTTCGGCCATGGTGATGAAGGTTTTTGGTGAAAAAATAGAGGTGATGAACAAAGCCAATGGTTTTTTTCTGTTCGGCAGCCTGATATTTCTGTACCTGATATCGCTGAGGTTTACAAAGAACAAACATCTTTCGTTTGTGATCACGATCATCACGGCATTGAACGTGCATCTGTTGAGTTATTCCTTTATTGCGATGTCGGAGATACCTTTTGTGTTCACTTCGCTGGGGGCGCTGGCTTTTTTTATGCGCTGGAAAAAGGAAGGTTTGCCATTTAAGGATTATAATTTCTGGGTGTTTTTGGTTTTTCTGATATTGAGTTATTACATCCGTGAATTTGGCATTGTGCTGATAGGGGCTTCGCTGTTGTTCCTGCTGTTGGAGCGAAAATGGAAATTGGCAATCATTGTATTTGCAGCATTTATTTTGTGTGCCTTTCCGTGGTATGTGAGGAACAAACTGGTTACGGGAAGCAGGTATGAAAGTCAACTGGTGATGAAAAACCCGTATAAGCCGGAATTGGGCAATATGCGGGCTGCTGACTGGTTTGCACGGATTGAGAATAATGCTGTGCGCTATGCATCGCTGGAAATTCCAAGCGCAATGCTTGGCTATAGCATTGACAATACCAACACTTATAATAATACAACACCAAAGGACAGGAATTGGTTTATAGGTATTTTGTTTGTTTTGCTTGTGGTTGCGGGACTTTTGCGGGTTCGTGAACATAAATGGCTGTTGATTTTTTATCTGGCGGGAACGTTTGCTGTGCTGATGTTATGGCCTGATGTGTGGGTTGGAATACGATTTATTCTGATCATCATACCGCTGATATACATGCTGGCGATACTGACTGTTTATGACGGGTTGTTGTGGCTGTCGGGGAAAATTAATTTACAGGGAAAAACGAGGGTAAGTGTTATCCCCTTTTTATTTTTGGCTTATATTTTTGTGTTACAGGACGGCATTGGATTTTTATCGAAAAATGCCAAAGGTTACTATCCTGCGCCATACTATCAATATTTTGAGCTTGCAAAATGGGTTAAATTGAATTTGCCGGCCAGTTCGGTTGTGGTTTGCCGAAAGCCGGAATTGTTTTACTTATATGCCAATTGTAAGACCGTAAACTTTTTGAATACTTTGAATGCCGACAGTTTGATTTCGAATTTGAAAGCAGAGGGGGCGACACATGTGGTGATTGATCATCTGGGCTTTTCGTCAACCGTGCATTATCTGCTGCCTGCAATTAAAAAGGATTATGAGAAATTCAAACTTATCAAACAAACGGCAGATCCCGAAAATTTTTTATACGAGATACACTATGAATGCGGGTACACGGGAGAAATGCAAAACGGCAAAAAAAACGGCAAAGGAGTTTCGCGCTATGCGGAAGGCCAGATTTATGATGGTTATTGGAAGGATGATAAAAAAGATGGTAAAGGAGTGTTCACCTGGCCGAATGGAATGAAATTTGATGGCTACTTTACGAATGATCTGAGGAATGGCGAAGGCATCCAATATTATGAAAACGGGAATATGCTTAAAGGCACATGGACGCACGATACGCTGAACGGTTATGCAAAACTGATGGATCCCAAAGGCAAAATCATTAAAGAAGGCATTACGAAAAATGACAAATTTGTTGATTCAAAATAAAGTTTTGATGAGGGTTTGGGAATGTACCATACGAAAGGATTGATGTGGAGGAAGGCGTTGGGAAACGCGCGCTATCAGAGAAATAAATATTGCTTGAAATGATACTAATCTTATGCATATTGATATTTTTTATTTGTTGGTTGACGATGATCATTTTTTTGATTATTTCATCTGTAAATAAAATTAGACTGAGACACTTACTGGATAAACAATATCCTGAGATTAATCATTGGTTAACAATTAGACGAGCAAATTTGCAAACATTGACAAGCGGTATGAAACCAACACTAATTAATTTTATTATGTTTTGGTCTTATAAAGTTAGAAGAAACTATATGAATCAATTCGTTGACATATCAGCGATTGAAAGTTTGACTGACAAAAAACCAAAAAGAATTGTAAAACGATTGATTTTTCTTTCGAGCTTTGGTCTTTTCATGTGGTGGATATTGATAATAGATTTTATTATTGCTGTATTGACTTTGAATCAATTATAATTTGAAAAAACTTTTGTACTTTTACTTTCATTTATTTGAACATTAAAATGCCCATCACTATCCATCATAGGAATGCACTTTGGAGGAAGGCGTTGGGAAACGCGCTCCAACAGGGAAGGCGTTGGGAAACGGGCTCCAACAGAGGCAATTTATAAATGGCAATGGCATGAAACGATATTTAATCGTATTAATAATTATAACACTGATATTAGGATTTGCTTGTAATAATTCCGACAATTCAAAGAATAAAGGCATTACGAAAGATACAATTAAAGTAAATAATACTTATCTCGACCAAATAATTTTTGGAATTTATTGTGGAGAATGTAATAAAAACTGTGCAACTATGTACTGTTATAATATGATGGGCAATGCGAATACTCTATTTGTAGATTATACAGACAGTTATTTTAGAAGTAATGGAGAAATAAATTTCGCGACACAAATAACCGATAGAAATAAATTTAAATTAGCATCAGACATTGTAGCACATATCCCAAAATATTTACTTACAACAAATAAAAAATCAGAAAAATTTGGTTGTCCGGATTGTTCAGATGGTTGTGGAATTTATTTTGAAATACTTCAAGATAGGAATAGGATAATTAAAAAGTTTTATATAGACACAGATACATCACAATTGACTGGAGATGTCAAGACATTTTCAACATATTTAAGGACGACAATACACAAAATGAAAAAATAAAAATGCCCATCACTATCCATCATAGGAATGCACTTTGGAGGAAGGCGTTGGGAAACGCGCTCAATCAAATATTATGGGTACATCAAGCCAATCATTAATGACAATTAACATGAAGAAACTTATACTTTTCGTATTGATAATCACATTATTTTCATGTAATGAAAGAAAAAGGCATGGAAAAATGAATGACTCTAATAAATCCCAAAATTTTTGGACTATTTACATAAGAACTTATGGTGCACCATGGGAACCTTATTTTTGCGTTACGATAGCAAATACTGACAGCATCAGTGTAGAAAAGTACATAAGCAAAAATGATTCTATTAACGGAAAATCGAAATGTTTTCTTGAGAAAAAAATAAAATTCAATATCACTAACGAAGAAAGACTTGAAATTTATAATTTGACAAAAAGGACATTAAAAGAATTCGATTTTCCTAAACATGAACATAGTTTTGACGGAGCAAGTATTTCAATTGAATTAAATGAAAATGAAACAAGCCTGAAATGCGAATACGATTATATCGGAGAAATTGAAAATGCATCCCCGGATGTTGAGAAAATTGTAAATCTGATCAATAAAAATCTTGATAAAAAGGATATGATTTATTAACAGGCATTAACTTTATACTTTGGAAGAACGCGTTGGGAAACTGGCTCCAACAAAGGAAATATGAATGAAGTTATGAGTTGGGAAAGGCATACAATCAGGAGAACTTTGAAACTAACAAAATTGATAATTTTCGTTTCTGTTATTTCAACAATAATTAGTTGTGATATAAAAGTGAAAAGAAAAAATGAAATTAGTAAAATAACACTTATGACAGGATTTTGTTTCGGGAATTGTCCCATGCAAATTATTGAAGTAGATAGCAGTTTGACAATAAAATATCATGGAGAAGAAAATGCCAAAAGACGAGGGTTTTACATTGGTAAAATTACCGAAGCAAATTGGGACTCTATAAATGCTAAATTTGAAAAAATTAAGTACAAAGAATTAGATTCAGTTTATGATCATTCCGTTGACGACCCACCGACATACATTGAAATAAAGTATAACAACAAAATAAAAAAGATAAAAGCACAATCAGCAAGTTTACCTGAAGAAGTTAGAAAAACATATTACTGGCTAATAGACTTGTGTGATAGTACAAAACTTGAAAAAACGAAAGATACTTTGGATTTCAATAGAGAGTATTTAAAATTGATGTATCCACCACCACCACCTCCTCCTCCAATTTTAAAACAAGAAATGTAAATTTGAACACTAAAATGCCCATTACCCCCCATCATATTCACGCCATTTTGAAAAGATCGTTGAGCATCATTTTCCTGGTTGTGATGTGGGGCAATCTGCCACTTTTTGCACAGAATGATATCAGCGATTACAAAGTGTGTTTTGGGTCGGGCGATTATAAAAGCAAAAGCATTGTGGTGATCAGAAAATACGAAAATGCAGGGAAGCAATTCTACATAGGCGTTGACCCGGACAGCCTGCAGACGATGATCATTCCTGCAGGGCAGATGGCTGTAAAACCATTAAGCTGGCAGGAAATACTGGTTGATTTCAAAAACACAGCATATATCAAAGCCATTCAGGCTGCGGACAGGCAATCGTTTTCGCTGCAAAACTCGGGCATTACGCATGGTTTTCCCGGCGAAAAAGGGGTGACTCTGACCATTGATCTGTGTCCTTCAAAAAAACCATTGGACAGGATCATCTTCACATTGCTGATCGCGGAATTCCAAAAAACAGAAAAGCCGGTTCCGCTGGGAACATCCATCACCGGCCGCTTTATGCTTACCCATTCCAAAGACCTGGCATGGCTGAAGGGTTTGATTGACTCGAGCGAGATTGCAGTGACGTGGATCAACCACACGTACAATCATCATTACAATCCAAAAGTTCCGCTGAAAGATAATTTTCTGCTGGAGCCAAAAACTGATCTTAATTTTGAAATACTGGGAACCGAAATAGCTATGCTGCAGCACGGGTTGCTATCGTCGGTGTTTTTTCGTTTCCCCGGGCTGGTGTCTGATTCCAGTGTTGTGGACAGTGTGCTGCAATACGGACTGATCCCTATTGGATGCGATGCATGGCTGGCCAAGGGGCAGTCAATTCACGAAGGCAGTATTGTGTTGATACATGGCAATGGAAACGACCCCATAGGCGTGAAAGATTTTATAAAATTGTTGCAGACTGAAAAGTCATCGGTGATGAAAAAAGAATGGTTGCTGTATGATCTGAGGGAAACCATAGAGGATGAATTTCACCAGTAATCATCAATGGTGATGAAACAGAATTTATAAAAAGTTTAAAATAAAATCATCAATTGCAGTCAGTTTCAACTGACTGAAAAAAGAGAAAATCCTGCATTTGAGGGAGGCTATAGCCTCATAATAACAAAGAATGATGCTAAAGCAATAAGGAATTGAACTTTATTATCAGTTGCTTGAAAGCAACTGCAATTGATGCCCTGAAATAATATGAGGAGGTTTTTTTGAAAGTTTTACTAAAATGAGGAATTATGAAAAATAAACTTATCCCGCTATTCATTGTACTGCTGCTATCGGGCATGGCTGAAACATACTCACAGGATAGCTGCAAAGTATTAAAACCTGAAATTGCCGGGAAATATGAGGGCGGTTGTAAAAAAGGATTGGCCAATGGCAAAGGTGTTGCCCAGGATACTGACAAATACGAAGGCAGGTTTAAAAACGGGCTTCCCGACGGACAAGGCAAATACACATGGGCCAACGGTGATAAATATAACGGCGCCTGGAAAGCCGGAATGAAAAACGGCGAAGGTACGCTGATGTATAAGTTGAATGAAGCCGACAGTGTTTTAAACGGGATATGGGCCAACGATACTTTCGTAAAAAAGATCGTCCCTCCGCCCTACAGGGTTTTTATAGCCCGCGATTTTGACAGGTACTCTATATCAAAGGTAAGGGATGGCAGCAAAGTTTCGTTGAAGTTGGAACAAAACGGTATGCAAAATGTGAATGTAACCGATTTTAGTTTCCATGCGGACAATGGCTCTTACCAGACGATCTCGAACACCTATGTTTATTCGCAAGTGAATTTCCCTGTGAACATAAAGATCACCTACACCACGCAAAACAAGTTAAAGACAACCTACATACACCCTGACCTGGAAATAACCATCAACGAGCCGGGGGAATGGGAGATTGTTCTGACGAATTAATGTTTACAAAGTAATAAGATGAAAAAACTATTAAGCATCCTGGCATTATTGATCGCAATAACAGGTTGCAATAACCATAATCAGGATGGTAATTCTCCGGCATCAAAAGAGGAAATGATCAGCATCAAAAAGAAAAAAGATGACAGTATTGCCAAACATAAACTTGACAGTATTGAAGTTGAAAAAAACAAACTTTATGAAGTTAGCGGAAAAGTACTGTACAGAAAAATGTGGTGTGGTGGCGTGCAAATAAGAGCGAATGACAACAGTTATAAAAGCACACCTTTCATTAATAAAAAGATAGTGGTAATTCATGGAGATATCAACTCCGACACCTGCAAAAGAATAATGGAATTGCGGACAGATTCAAAAGGTGAATTTGAGTTTAGCGCAAAAGCAGGAAAATACGGAATTGTCATTGAGGATTGGAAGCAGGTTAAGTTTGTTCCTTCTGTAGATTTAAATGATGATGTGCAAACAATGCAATGTCTAAAGGATGAATATAAAAAACCTGATCTTGTAATTCAGGTCATAAATAAGGCAGTTTCCAATTTGTCCTATACCGTTATTGGTTATTGTTCCGGTGGCAATCCCTGTAATCCAAGCATGGGTAATAACCGCCCCTGATAAGGGATTTCTGTGGTTGCAGAGATTAAGGAATAATATGGTAAGTGCAGCGACCTGCCTACATGTGCGTTTGTAATTTATACTTCAATAGCCAAATCTTGTCCTAAGCAAGGAACAACTGTCCCATTTTGGCAAATAATTGATCATTTTCGTTTTTGGAACAATAGCACATTCTGCTGATTTACTGTGTTTGGCATGGTTGTTCTTTCTTTTGGCATAACTCTTGGCTATTCATTGGCAATATAAACCATAAAAAAAACAAAACAATGAAAAAATCAATTATCCTCTTAGCAGGAATGTTCGTGATGGCGCTCAGCATCAACACAAACGCACAGACAGCAAGTTCAACAGCAACCGCTTCAGCAAGCGCTCGCATAGTAACACCGCTGGAAATTACAAAAAATGTAGATCTCGCTTTCGGTAACATAGCTGCCGGTCCAAGCGCAGGTGTAGTAACAATCGCAACTGATGGAACAAGAAGCGGAGTAGGTGGAGTTACCCTCATCGCTGCCGGAAACGTTAGCAACGCTGCTCAGTTTTCAATCGTTGGTTATCCTTCTGCAACTTTTGCAATTTCATTACCTTCTTCAATCACTATTGCAAATGGTGGTTATTCAATGACAGTAGATAACTTTGTATCCAGCTTAGGTGCAACTTCTACTTTGGATGTTAACGGCGAAAATGGTCTGAACGTTGGTGCAGACTTACAGGTTGGCGCCGGACAAGAGCCAGGACTTTACACCGGTTCTTTTGACGTGACTGTAGCTTACAATTAATAGTGTTGTTAAGCATAAAGAAGGCTGCAAGCAATTGCGGCCTTTTTTTTTACCTTTGTACGGGAAATTTGTATAGTTTTGTATTAGCAAATTTTTCAAACAGGCTACAGTAAATCCTTATCTATGATGGGTAACAACAACAATTCAAACACACTCATTGACAGTACAAGTATAAGCTGGTTCGACGACCTGCCAACATCCATCCTTATCCACAAAAATGGTATTATCAAATACCTTAACAAGGAAACCTGTATAATCACGGGCTGCACCAAAGAAGCACTTATCGGATCCAACGTTCTGGACAGGGTTTGTCCTGATCATCGTAAAAAGGTGATACAGAAAATTGAAATTCTCAACAGGGGCGATCAATATGACGATTACGAAATTGACCTGTTTGGTCCGGATAACAGTATTCGTACCGCACTTGTGAGAGCAAGAAGAATGATGTACGAAAACGAGCCTGCCAACCTGGTGATGCTTCACGACATCACCGACATGAAAAACCTTGAAAAAGCGCTTATCCAGGGGAAAAAAGAAATTGAAATTATCATGAATTCCATCAACAGTGGCGTGGTTATCATCAATGCAAAAACACATGTCATTGAAAAAATAAACACAACGGCTACCCTGCTGATCAACCTTGCCGAAGGTGATATACTGGGCCGAAAATGCAACATGTTTATCTGCCCCAACGACGAAGATCATTGCCCCGTTGAGATTGGAACCATGGGTGAGGATCTTTCGGAACGCACACTCATCACCGGCAGCGGCGAAAGGATACCCATTCTGAAAAAAGTCAAGAAATTCATTTTCGAAGAAAAAGAATGTTACCTCGAATCGTTTGTGGATATCCGTGAACTCAAAAAAAATGAACAGACCATTATCCACAAGGAGCGCATCCTTTCGATCATCGCCGAGCTTACATTTGAATTATTAAAGAGCGAGAGTTATCACGAAGTGTTGGAAAACAACCTCGGGAAACTTGGCCTTGCCATTGGCGTTGACAGGATCTATTTGTTCGAAAACGAGATCAGGGAAGGCAGCCTGCTCAATACCACCAGCCATAAAATTGAATGGAATGCAACAGGCACCGGGCTTCTGAAAAACGACCCGGAAATGCAGCGCACTCCTTTCGAAAAGATCAGTCTTTTTATAGAACCTCTGAAAAAAAACCAGTCGTTCGCTGCAACAACAACTGAGTTGCAACCATCGGAAACAAAGGAATTACTTGAGAAGAGAAACACCAAATCCATTCTTGTACTTCCACTATGGGTTGATGATCTTTTCTGGGGATTTGTCGGAATTGACGAATGTAAGACAGCCCGAAACTGGACTGAAGCCGAACATTCCATTTTGCTTGCTTTTGCAGGAACTTTGTCGGCAGCCATTGAAAGAAGAAACCTTGAAAAATCGCTGAAGAAATCAATGGAAGAAGCCCAGCAGGCAAGCAGGGCTAAGAGCGATTTTCTTGCCAACATGAGTCATGAAATACGCACACCACTCAATACCATCTCGGGTTTTTCGGATCTGCTTTTAAAGACCGAGATGAACAACACCCAGAAGGAATACATCAACGCAGTGAACAATTCGGCTGAGATTCTCATGGGTTTGATCAACGACATACTGGATTATTCAAAAATTGAAGCCGGCAGACTGGAGCTGACTGAAGAAAGAACCAATATCCTGAAATTATGTGAACAAATCACCGAGATCTATAAATTCACAGCATTTGACAAGGGTCTTGAACTTTTACTGAACATTCAGCAGAACATTCCAAACTGGATCTTTACCGACAGCATCAGGCTGAAGCAGGTGTTGATAAACCTACTCTGGAATGCTATCAAATTTACAGAAAAAGGCGAGGTTGAACTTTCCATACGTTACGAAAAACATGAGGTCAACGAGGATTACGGATACTTTCATTTTAAGATAAGAGATACCGGAATAGGAATTGAAAAGGATAAGCAGAAACTGATATTCGAAATGTTTTCGCAGGCCGATACATCCACATCCAGAAAATACGGTGGAACAGGCTTGGGATTGCCCATTTCAATCGGCATCCTTCAGTTGATGAATTCAACTCTGTTTGTCAAAAGCGAACCGGGCATTGGGAGCACTTTCAGTTTTAGCCTTCTCCTGCGCTTGTCGTCAGATTCTTCAACAGAGAAAAGTTTCTCGGTTCAAAACATCAGGAAAGTGTTTATCCTGGATGACAATATCACCAATCAGATCATCCTGAAAAATATGCTTAAACACCTCAATATTGAAGTGGAAATTTTCAATGATCCTGATTCGGGACTCAAAGCTGTTGACCCCGGATATGATGCATACATACTGACCTATTCCCTGCCCGCCCTGGATGGGATTGAGTTTGCCAACAGGCTGCATGAAAAATTCAAAGAAGGTGATTTCCACCGCCCGATTGTTTTGCTTCACAGTTCCAACGATGAAGTTTCAGTCAAATCTGAAGCATCAAAGTCAGGGATCATGCAGGTTTTCTCAAAGCCTTTAACGATAAATAATTTGCAAAAAATGGTCATCTTCATGGAAAATGAAATGATCGTACAAAAAAACAAAGAACAAAAAAACAAATCTGACGTCCACTGCTGCAAAGTGCTGATTGTTGAGGACAACATTTCAAATGTAAAGCTTGCACAAACCTACGTGAAAATTATTGTTCCCGATTGTTCGCAGGAAGTGGCTTACAACGGAAAAGAAGCTTTTGATATTTATCAAAAATTCAGACCCGACATAGTTTTGATGGATATTCAGATGCCTGTTACCAACGGCTACGATTCATCAATGATGATACGTCAGTACGAAAAAGAAAACTCCCTTGGCAGGGTTCCCATTGTTGCCATTACTGCAGGGACTATTGCAGGCAGTAAAGAGAAATGCATCAAAGCCGGAATGGACGATTTCCTTGCAAAACCTTTGATGTTAAACGACCTCAAAGTTGTTATGGAACGCTGGCGTGACAGGAAAGGAAAAGCTCAGGAAGATGATGCGAAAAATCATTTTGACAAAAAGGAATTCCTTGAGTATATACTGAACAACGAAGAACTTTTCCGGGAACTGATCGAGATCACCAAAGAGACACTTACCAAAGGAAAAAGCGACATGAGGAAAGCCTTTGTTGAAAAGGATATTAACAGCATAAAAGAAATTGCACATTTGCTGAAAGGTCATTCACTGACAATGTTCTTCAGGGTATTGCATAAAGTGTCGCTTTCTATTGAATCCAGTGCAATAAACAATGATTACGATGGCATTTCACAACAGATGGAAAATATTGAAAAAGAAATTGACAATTTGGTTGATATTTATTTAAACTAAAAATAAGATGAGCATATTCCGAATTTTTATTGTTGAAGATGATCTGGCGTTTGCGAAGACCATGCAATATCATCTTTCGTTGAACCCCGATAATGAAGTTGAGGTGTTTTTGAAAGGAAAAGATTGCATTGCCAACCTGCACAAAAACCCCGACATCATTACACTTGACTATTCTTTGCAGGGAGAAACCGGCAAAGATATTCTTGAGAAAATAAAAAAATACAACAAAGACATTCCTGTAATCATGGTGTCAGGCCAGCAGGAAATAAATGTTGCAGTTGACCTTCTCAAGCTGGGCGCTTATGATTATGTTGTCAAAGATTTCGACACAAGGGATCGCTTGTGGAACATCATCAACCATGTTCGTAATCATCATCAGCTTGTGCAAAGGGTTGATGACCTTCAACAGGAAGTTGAAACCAAATATAACTTTGAGAAATCCATTATCGGCAACAGTGCAAATCTGAAGCGTGTTTTTGGATTGATAGAAAAAGCATCGCAGTCAAACATTGTGGTGTCTATTACAGGAGAAACCGGCAGCGGAAAAGAAATGGTAGCAAAAGCCATTCATTACAATTCGCAACGGAAAAGCAAGCCTTTCGTGGCAGTCAATGTTGCAGCCATACCAAGTGAGCTTATCGAATCCGAACTTTTCGGTCATGAGAAAGGATCCTTCACAGGGGCTATGAACAAGCGAATCGGAAAATTTGAAGAAGCTCAGGGAGGAACCATCTTCCTTGATGAGATCGGCGATATGGACATGATGATGCAGACAAAACTCCTGAGGGTTTTGCAGGAGCAGGAAGTGACAAAGGTTGGCAGCAACGTGGCCGTTAAACTGAATGTTCGTGTAATTACTGCAACCCACCGCAACCTGCAGGACGAAGTGAAAAAAGGAACTTTCAGGGAAGATCTTTACTACAGACTGCTGGGAATTCCCATTTTCATGCCTCCTCTGCGTGAAAGGGAGAATGACTTTATTCTGCTTTCAACTTTTTTCATCAAAGAATTCTGCACCAAAAATAAGATCAAACAAAAAAAGCTGGCACCTGAATCAACCAACAAATTACTCAATTATCATTTTCCGGGAAATGTCAGGGAACTAAAGGCGATCATTGAACTTGCCATTGTTCTTTCAGATACTGATATCATAGAACCTGAACATATCCAGATCCAATATTCCTCATTGCAATCCGAACTTTTAAGCAAAGAGCTTACACTGGAAGAATACGACAAATTGATCATTAAACATTTTCTTGAAAAAAATAATAACAAAGTGCGTGTGGTTGCCAATAAACTGGGCATTGGGAAGTCAACAATTTACAGGTTATTCCAGAATGAAAAACTGAGTGAAGCGGATTAAACAAAGTATTGTAAACATTCAATGATAGTGCAGGGATTGGTTGTCCGGGATCTGATACAAAATGTAAAATCAACATTGGCACTTCTTTTGTTGAATAGTTTGTTGTAAAAATAAATCACAGGCTTAGTACAATATTCCTTTTATACATAAATTTGAAAAAAAATTGAAATGAAAATACCTTTTAAAACTCTTGGTAAAATTATAATGGTTTTCCTTCTTGGAAACAGTCTTATGGCTTCTGCACAAGGCGATTTGTTGATAACCCCGGTACGCGTGGTTTTTGAAGGAGCCAAGCAAATGGAAGAATTGTCGGTGTCAAATATCAGTAAGGATACCGCGCGTTACAACATTTCGTTCGTGCAGTACAGGATGACGCAAACGGGCGCTTTTCAGCAAATAGAAAAGCCCGACAGTGGTCAGATGTTTGCAGATAAAATGCTCAGGATTTTCCCGCGCGTTGTAACACTCGCACCCAACGAAACTCAGATCGTAAAAGTTCAGGTGAAACAATCAACCGATATGACTGATGGCGAATACCGCTCCCATCTTTATTTCCGATCCACCAAACCACAGGATAAAAATGCCATTAAATCCACCACCAAGGACACATCAGTGGGTATAAAACTGACTCCAATTTATGGAATTTCTATCCCTATCATTGTCCGCAAAGGCAATCTCACAGTTACCACCACTATTGACAGTGTTTCCCTGGCGCCATTGAACGACACTACAAAACAAATCACCTTTACAATTCACCGCAAAGGCACTGAATCTATCTTCGGCGACCTTTCAGTGACCTATGTTGATGCGGCAGGAAAAAGCAGTGTTATTGGTATGATGCGCGGGGTTTCTGTTTACACACCCAACCATTCAAGAACGGTAACCATAAAACTAAACACCAAGGAATTTCCTGTTCTTAAAGGAACCCTGAAAATAAACTATGGTTTAAACACACCCAAAAAAGTTGTTTACAACACTTACGATTACAGTGTCAACTGATGTGCCATTGCTTGCCTGAAGACTATGCTTTAAATGAAATTCAAAATTCCAGGACATAAACATCAACACCCGGTGAAACCGGGCTTTCGTTATGGTTTATTATTCCTGGCTTTTTTATTGTGTTCTCTTTTCCCGTTTTCAACACTCAATGCGCAGGACAATCCCGATTCCGAAGTTGAGGAATTCAAAATTCTGCTCAATGTGCAGGATGTTGCCTATTATGAAACTGATGCTTTATACTTCAACGACCATTTGTACATTTCGGTTTATTCTCTTTTCCAGCAACTGAAAATTTTCACGAAAGTGAAGAATGAATTCAGCCTTATTGATGGCTACATTGCCAATCCCATTGACACTTTTTCGATCAATTTCGCACTGATGAAGATCAGGTATAAGGACGTTACTGACACTTTATCGGCAGCAAAGATCATGAAAAACGATTACGGATTATTCCTGCGTGTGGATGAACTGGAGAAGATATTCAAACTGAAGATCTCTTTTAATTTCAGAACGCTGTCGGCATATCTGTCGTGCAAAACCGATCTGCCTTTGATCAAGCAATTAAAACGTGAAAAAATACGGAAGAACCTTCAAAACATCAAGGGCGAAATAAAGGTTGACACAACTTTTAAAAGAAAATATCACTGGGCAAAAGGAGGTGTCTTCGACTGGAAGATCAATATGGCGCAGGTGATTGGACGATCGGCATCTTTCCAGGGACAGGCCGCTGTGGGAATGGAATTGCTGGGCGGGGAATTGCTTGCACATATCAACCAGCCATCCAATGGCCCATTCAACATGTATTCGCAGACAATGACCTGGCGAATGGTTAATAATAACAGCAAAATATTGCGGCAAATTCAGCTTGGCAATATTCCGGCTGCCGGCGTTTCAACAATCAGTTCATCTATTATCGGCGGCGGCATATCCAATGTCCCCACAACATTTCAAAAGCAATATGGCACCTATCACCTGTTCAATAAAACTCAGCCCAACTGGGAAGTGGAGCTTTATGTGAACGATCTGCTGGTTGATTTTAAAACTGCTGATGCAAACGGAAATTTTCAGTTTGATGTTCCTCTTTTGTATGGCAACACAAAGATCACCCTTAAATACTACGGGCCATGGGGCGAAGAACGATCGGAAGAAAGAGAGATACTGGTGCCGTCCAATTTCATTCCGAAAAAACAGTTACAATATCAGGCCTACAGCGGATATACTTTCGATGCGGAGCATGATCTTTATTCAAGTTTCAAGCTGGTTTATGGCGTCAACCGAAGCATTTGCATCGGTACCGGTTTTGAATATTTCCAGAAAACATTAAAAGACAAATCTGTTCCTTATCTCACGGTCTCAGCAAGGCTTTTTGGTTCCGCTATGCTGAATTACATGTATTGTTACAACGTTAAGAACAGCCTTAACTTTACCCTGCCTTTTCTGAAAAAACTTTACCTCGAAACAAATTTTTCACAGTTCACAAAAAACCAGGATGCCATCATCACCTCCGACAAATATGATCTTTCTTCCGGCCTGTCCGTCCCGATGACCACCCATTATTTCAGCGGCTACAACAAAATACTCTACAGGTATAACCGCACACCCAATTTCGGATTTCATTACATTGATTACTATTTATCTTTTGCATTCAGAAAATTCAGTATAGTGTTTGCAAATTCAGCAGGTATCCTCAGCCAGACTTACACTGTCAATTCAAGTGTCAGTTTGAATTATGTTACCAGCGACCAGTACATCTTCAATGCACAGGTTATGGCAAATCTCAAGACCATACAGATGAACAGCGTCAGGATAGATGCCCAGAAAAAGTTTTTCAAAAAAATTATCACTGATATCAATTACACATACGCTCCCGTTACCAACAGCTTTTTCCTCAACTTTAGCATGCGTTTCGATCTTAATTTTGCACAAACAAGCCTTGCATCTTTTGTGAGCAAAAACAGCGTCACTACCGAGCAGGATATTTATGGCAGCCTCTTGTTTTCACCAAAAAGACCCAATATCACACCCTCATCGCGCTCACTCATTTCAAGCTGCGGCATTGATGTTATTGTTTTTCTCGACATCAATCACAATGGCATCAAAGACCCCGGCGAACCTTTTATCAAAGATGTGAACGTCAATATCAGCCAGGGGAGTAAAGCTAATCATGGCGATAGCGTTTACAGATTTATTGCACTCAAACCAAATACCCAGTATCTGCTGACCATTGACAATTCAAGCCTGCAAAACATTTCGTGGCTGGCCAAATTCAGCACCATTGCAGTTTACAGCGATCCTGATCAGGTGAAGACTATTTTTGTGCCCGTTGAGCCCATGGCTGAAGTTTCAGGAACGGTTTATTTTAAATCCGATGACGCTATCAGAACCGCTAAAAATATTACTGTCAATATTTATAAAAAAGATGGCAAGCTTTTCACCTCCGCCACCTCCGACGAAGATGGTTATTTTAACTACATGGGGCTACCCCCCGGAATTTACAGTGTGAATATTGATACCCTCACTGCAAAGAATATGAACGGGGAGATTCTGCAGGATAATATTCCGTTTACAGTCCACATCAACCGCAATGGCGATTTGATTGAGCATCTGGATTTGTATTTGAGGAAGACGGGGAAAAATGGACATTAGACAATAATTTCTCTTTTAGCTTCTCCGCAACAGACGCAACAAAGCCAGACAAGTATTCACCAAAGTCCGTTAATATTGTGCGGAACTCCGAAAATTATTCACGGATTTTTGAAAATTTTATACTTCATGCCGAAAATTATTCACGGGGTCCCGTACATGACGCACGGCATACAGGAAACTTCTCTCTTGTATCAGTATGTGACGCACGGTATACAGGAAATTTCTCTCTTGTATCCGTACGTGATGCACGGCATACCGAAAATTATTCACGGGGTCCCGTACGTGACGCACGGTATAAAGAAACTTTCTCTCTTGTATCCGTGAATTTCTCACGGGACCCCGTGCAAAAAATTAGCCTAAGGATCAATCGTTTATAATCAGTAAAATTTATCATTAATCAAGTGGCTGTTTAGAATTTTAGCTATTTGAATTTGAGGTTTGACAAATTTTAAAAATTTGTCAAACCTCAAAACAGCGATAATCGGGGATAAGTCCGTGCCCGACTTCAGCTCGGACCCGGACTATTTTTTTGTGGCAGCTTAACACAAAGAGCAATGAATCCGAAGGATTCAAATGTTTATAGAAGATGCGAGATGAAGGCAATGAATCCGAGGGATTCACATGTTTATAGAAGATGAATTACGGCGAGACATACGACTCCTTCGGAGTCGCACCATCACCTACACAACCTTTTCTATATACATGTAATCCCATACGGGATTAAAGCCGCAATGATGAAATGTATAATTGAAAATAATTGATCAATTGAAATAGAAAATTTACAATCCCACAAACTTTGTGCAGATATAAATCGACCAATCCGGGTAGATGCTAAGAAAGAGGATGATTATGGTGGTTGTAGCAAGGGTAAATTTACCGATGAAAGAAATGCTGGGCAAAGATGTTTGAATTTAAAGGGACCTGATCTCATTTAACTGTTTATTTTCTTCATTTACCGATTTTGTGATTTTCATTAAAATGAAACAAAATACTTTTGTCAAAAAAAATCAAATCTGTAGAAATGAAAATTACAATACTTAATGGCGACATGGATGATGGGGAAGGTGAATTTACGGTTTACATTGAAAAGCTTTCTGAAAATCTCCGACAGCAACATGCGGTTACGGTGTTTGCTCTTAACAAAATGAATTTACATTATTGCACCGGTTGCTGGAGCTGCTGGTGGAAAACTCCGGGAAAATGTGCCATCAATGATGATGCCGGTGAAATTTTAAGGTCGGTGGTAGATTCGGATTTTTTGATTTTTGCTTCGCCACTGATGGTGGGATTTACAAGTTCAGCCTTAAAGAAAATAACTGACAGGTTTGTCGCGCTTCTGCATCCTTATATTAAAATGAAAGAGGGAGAATGCCACCATTTGACGCGATATGAAAAATATCCTGATTTCGGACTTGTGCTGAAGAAGGAGAAGGATACCGACGACGAAGATATTGCAATTGTGAATGACATTTACGAAAGGTTGTCAATAAATTTTCACGGTGCCAAAAATTTCATAAAGTTCATTGATAATACTAAAATGGAGGAAATAGTGTATGAAACTAACCATATTTAACGGCTCGCCGAGAAATAAAAAAAGCAATTCGAAAATACTTACAGACCATTTCCTTGAAGGATTTGGAAGGATTTGCCCCGAAGCAGTAACGGTTCATTATCTTGCAGACCGCAATGCCAAAGAAGAAGAAAAAGAGATATTCAGAACTTCGGAAACAGTCATCATTATTTTTCCGCTTTACACTGATTGCATGCCGGGCATTGTAAAGGAATTTATTGAAAACGTTTCACAGATTGAATTCACTGGGAGAAAGAAATTAGGATTTATTGTTCAGTCAGGTTTTCCGGAAGCGATTCACTCGTCATTTATTGAAAAATATCTTGAAAAACTTACCGCGAGATTAAAATGTGAGTACCTTGGAACAATCATTAAGGGCGGTGTGGAAGGCATTCAAAGTATGCCACCGATGATGACAAAAAAGTTGTTTCGCAATTTTGAAATGCTTGGTGAATACTTTGCGGAACATACCGCCTTTGCACCTGACTTAAAGGCGAAGCTGCGAAAGCCGTATAAGATGTCGGCAATGGGGAGATTTATTTTCGGAGCGCTTATTAAAACAGGGGTGACAAATTTTTATTGGAATTCAAAACTTAAAGAAAACGGGGCATTCAAGGAAAGATTTGCCAAACCTTATGCAATAAATGCAAAATAAAACTACCATGAACAAAGAAAAAAAACCAAGAGTTTGCCGGGTTGAACACGCCGGGGAACTTGATAACTCAATAAGGAGAGCTTTACAAAATCCTCTGAAAATATTAAAACCTTATGTCCTGCCGGGAATGACAGTGCTTGACGTGGGTTGCGGACCGGGATTTTTTACAACCGGGATTGCCCAACTGCTGAATGGTTCGGGAAAAGTGATAGCAGCCGACCTGCAGCAAGGGATGCTTGACAAAGTAGCTTTGAAAATAAAGGGAACTGAATTTGAGAACCTGATAACGATACATAAATGCGGCACAGATAAAATCGGAATAACGGAAAAGGTTGATTTTATCCTTGCATTCTGGATGGTTCATGAAGTGCCTGACAAGGTAAGATTCTTTGAAGAGTTGAAATCAATTTTAAAACCCGGAGGGCAGGTGCTGATCATTGAGCCAAAATTCCATGTCAGAAAAAAGGAATTTGAAGAAATGATAGCCGAGTGTATGAATACAGGCGTTGCAGAACAAGATAAATCCAAATCCAAATGGGTTATTCGTATGGTATTAGACCAAGAAACAATGTTAGAAAAGAACATCACGATGAACGACGTAAACTTTACACTGAGTAGCGTGTATAAGGATGAAATATCGTGTGTGTATTCTGACTACAATGCGGATAAACTGGTGTTTCGCATACGAATGAATACGATTATAGGCAATGCAGCAAGCAGAAGTCAAAAGAAGGTGAAACTGAATCCACTGGACCAATCAGACCAGATTTACATTCTGAAGAATTTCCAAGACACTTTACTCAATAATGTGGTGCTTCGTGGTGTAAAAAATATCAACAAGGTCATTTTGAGAAAAATCAAGGACAATTTGGTGGAAACTGCAGGCGCATTCTTAAAGAAGGACGTCTGGGTGTTAGATACAATTGGCACAAATATGTTGGAAGTTTTAGGACTTGACTACATTGACCCCAATAAGACCTATAGTAACGATATTATTGAAATATATAATGTGCTTGGAATGGAAGCAGCCAGACAGGCGATTTATAATGAGCTTGCTGAAGTGTTAGAATTTGACGGCGCATATGTCAATGCGCATCATATGGCATTGTTATGCGACAGAATGACCTTTAACTTTAAGATGGTTTCAATCTTCACCAATGTCGGAACTGAAACTCCGCAAATTCTTGAAATTTCAGCTCGATCCGTCGAGTAGCCAAGATTTATGAGTTGTGTATACAAAATAGCAGATACAATACCTTTTGGAGTTTTACCCAGAAGATTTGGATTATTTTCAAGAGTCTTGCACATACTTATGAGCTTCATACGTATTCTCCCC
>Ga0118677_10005986_pt2 | contig 19929 bp, 17 predicted proteins | sample AliMusrvi5mmetaG_FD_86154 | JGI IMG/M metagenome (GOLD analysis project Ga0118677, IMG submission 86154)
GCTTATTGAATAAAGGATCAACCAGTCAACCAGCACAAAAACGGCCGGGGTCATAAATTTCAGCAAGAAAAGCTGGGGAGTGAACAACTGGTCTGGAATGCTCAAATAGCGGTCTGTCAGCAGAATTAAAGCAGAGGTGGCTGGCATATGCAAAGGCAAAACACCCTTTATAATCGCATCCTTCTGAAAATATAACCTGGGGCCGGTAATCCAGAACCAATCTTGAATGCTAAAATCAAAACGACCCCAGTTTAAATACATACCCCATAAATAAATTCCACCAAGGTATAAAAATGTGGTCCACCCCCAGGATAGATACTGAAAGTGAGTTCCTTCTTCAAAATGAAAAAAAAGAGAGAGATTTTTTAGTCTATTGTTCATAAAAGTGCCGGGGTATGCCCCCCGCTTTGTCGTTTCTATAATCTTAATCTTCGACCCATTTTGATCGACCAGTTAAAAACAGGGCGGCAAAATAAAGTTATCTGTTCTCAAAACCAGAATCAGGCCAATAACCAAAAATTCAAGTAAAAATAAGCCAACCATAGCGGACGATTTCTCCGGCGGAATTGCATTTACTTTATAACACTGTTTTAATGATTTAACATCATTATGGCAGTTAAAGGAATTTCGAATCACCCTCTCGCGGCACACTCCTTATTGATCTGAAATGTCTTTGCGCCACATCTACTATCACAGCAATTTCCAGTGAGCCAGGAAAACCTATCCGTTTTGCTGGCTTATTTTCTTTAATCATTCCAGCAGCCGGCTGGCGGCCTCTTGATAGAGTTTTGTCATGGGGTGGTCCGGGTAACGCAAGGAGAAAATGCCGCCGCTGGCGAGAGCCATCATTTCATCGGAGTGGGGCAGCATCGCAATCACCGGCGCCGAATATATTTTTTCCACCTTTGCCTTTAACTGTTCCGTGTCAAATACGGCGGGAACCTTGTTGACTACCAGCACCATGCGCGGCACCTTCAGCTTTCGCGCCACCTGCACCGCCACCCCCGTCCCTTCGTAATCCTGCTGGTCCGGACGCAGGATAATAACCAGCGTATTTGAGATCACAATCGAAAGCAGGTTTTCTTCTCCCAGGCCAGGGTGGGTATCGATCATGAGAATATCCAGGTTTAGCGCATCAATCAAATCCTTGAAACCCCGGGTAAGCAGGTGCGCATCATAGCCCTCCCGGATCACCCGTGTAATTTCGCCGGGGTTGATGCTGGATGGAATCAAATAGATGCAGCCCTTGATCTTTTCCCCAAGGTTGGGAGTGACATCCCGGGCCGCCTGGCGAATGCTGCATTTGTTCCACAGGTAGTCATTCAGCGAGTACCCGATATCCTCTCCGGCCAACCCAAACAGGATGTGGATGCCGGGGGATTGGATATCCGTATCCACCACGCCCACTCGTTTACCTTGCGCCGCTAATATGGCAGCAAAGTTAGCCGTCGTATTCGACTTGCCCGTGCCCCCCCGGAATGAGTGCATTGCGATAATTGTTGTCACAGTAACCTCTTCCAATTTTCAGGATGATTGTTTACCAGCTTGACTCATGATTTCTCTTAAACTCTCTGCCTCCGCTTCCAGGTGCTGGAAATAGTCACTCTCGGTGATTTCTGCCACCTGGTGGGATTGCCGGGCTTCATCCACCTCGATGCGCAGTTGTTCAATTTGCCGGCGCAAATTTTGTTCATCGCGGTACACTTCCAGCGCCGCAGCCGCCAGGGATGACAGAGACTCGATCAGCTGCTGCAAATTAACATCGAATGACACAATTTCCCCGCTTTCCGGATTCCGGGCGTTGAGCAGTTGCAGGACGCCAATCACATGCCCGGAACTGGTTTTAAGGGGAATGGTCAGGCAGGAACGCGTTTGGTACCCGGCAATCTGATCAAAAACCCGCGTGCTCGAAAAATCAAGACCCCCTTCCTGGTAAGTATCGGCTATATTAATCGACACGCCGCTCAAGGCTGCCCGTGTGACCACATCTGCCCTGTTTGGCAGGCCGCTTGCAGGGTCATACATATCTAACGGCTCAAATGGAATTTTCTCACCGGTGGTCCCACCCTGGGCAATATTTAATGATTCATTCCGCAGGATGACGAATTCCAGGCGGTCCTGGTCGGTGCGCAGGTAAAGCGTCCCGCCGTCGGCATAACAAAGCGTTCTGGCTTCCAGCAAAATTTTCTCCAGCAGGCGGTTGAAATCCTTCTCCCTTGGCAAAGCGGCCCCGATGGGAATAACCACCTTTAATAATTTTTCGGAGCGGCTTTTTTCTTCTTCAATCCGCGCCAGGTAGTTGGCTTTTTGGTCGCGCAGGCGTTTCTTCTCCAGGCAAACATCGATGCGGGCTTTAAGTAAAACCGGGTTAAACGTTTTCGGCAGGTAGTCCTCCGCGCCAAGCTCGATCCCCCTGACAATACTCTCAACCTCATCCTGGGCCGAAATCACAATCACGGGTATTTCACGCAAAGCAGGGTCTTTTTTCATCTGCTCAAGCACTTCATAACCGTCCATTTCCGGCATCAGGATATCGAGCAGCACCAGGTCAAAAGGTTCTGACCGCAGGATTTCCAACGCCCTCCGCCCGTTCTCCGCCTCGGCGACCGTATGGCCCTGCTGCGCCAGTCCCAGTGAAAGTTTAAGCCGGTTCGGGAAATAATCATCCACGACAAGAATATGGCCGTTGTCTTTGTTCATAACGCATCCCTTTTCTTAATCTTTTCCAGCTCCGTTTTGGCTGCTTCATACTCAGCCAGGATCTGTCTTTCCAGCGGCGGTGCGCCGTCCAGGCGGCCGGCCTTGCAATCCGATTCGAGCTGGCGGCAGAGTTCAGAGAGTTTGACGGCTCCAAAATCCCTGGCACTGGATTTCAATGTGTGCGCCGCCCGCCGCAGCGGCTCCACGTCGCTGCTCCCCAGGCCTTCATGCATCGTTTTCAACAGCGAAGGCGTCGAGTCCAGGAAACTGTCGATCAGTTGCACCAGCAGCGCCTGTTGTCCATCGACCAGCTGCAGGAGCTGGTTTAAAGCCCCCATTTCCAGCGCTGCGGAAGCGGCTTCAGCCGGCGCCGGGGCATCCGCGGCCGGCGGCTGCTCCGCTGCTTTTGCCCGCGGCTGGCACCTGTTCAGAGCTGCGACCAACCTGTCCACCGCGATCGGCTTGCTGACATAGTCATCCATCCCGGCGGCCAGGCAGGCTTCCATATCTTCCTTCATCGCATTGGCGGTCATGGCAATCACCCGCGGCCCGCTCCCCGCCGGACAGCGCAGGCGGAAGCGGCGGGTGGCTTCCAGGCCGTCCAACTCTGGCATCTGGATATCCATTAATACCACGTCATAGGCCGGATTTTCCAGGGCTGTCAGCGCCTCCAGGCCGTTGGATACCATATCTGCATGGTATCCCAGGCGTTCGAGCATCAACCTGATCAGCTTCTGGTTGGTTTCATGGTCCTCCGCCACCAGGATGCGCAGCGGCAGGCGGCTGCCCATCAGGGAGTCGAAACCTTGGTGGTCAAACTCTTTGGCATTCATGGCCGGCCGCCCCGTTCCGGCCAGGATGCCCACCACGGTATCATATAACTGCGATGCCCTGACGGGTTTGAGCAGAAAGGAAGCAAATTGTCCGTCTCCGGCCAATCTTTCGCGCCCGATGGAGCTGACCAGGACCAGGGGCAGATTCTGCCCGCCGGGCAGTTTGCGAATTTCAGCTGCCAGGGTGATGCCGTCCATTTGAGGCATTTGCTGGTCCAGCAGGGCAATGTCGAAAACTTCCCCCCTGTGCAGCCAATCCAGCGCCTCGGCCGGTCTTTCCACCGCGAGGGCATTCATCCCCCACGCCTCGGTCTGCATTTTCAGAATCTTGCGGTTGGTGGCATTGTCGTCCACACCCAGCACGTTGCATGGCGCGGGCCATGGCGGCAGCGGCTGGCTGGCGTCGGCCGGTGGACTGGCCTTGCGAAGTGGAACCGCGAACCAGAAGGTGGACCCCTGACCGAGCGTGCTGTTGACGCCGATCTGCCCGCCCAGCAGTTCCACCAGTCGCCGCGAGATCATCAGTCCGAGACCCGTGCCTCCGAACCGGCGGCTGGTGGAGGAATCGACTTGGCTGAACGGCTGAAAGAGGCGGTGGATGCGATCTGGAGGGATGCCGATGCCGGTGTCGCGAATGGAGAAATGCAGCCAGACGGCATCCGGTTCCGCGGATGCGGGGCCTTTCGCCGGATGCGGGGCGGGGGCGATCTCGAGCGCCACCTCGCCACGGCTGGTGAACTTGATCGCGTTGCTTACTAGATTCATCAGGATCTGCCGCAGCCGGTCGGGATCAGTATGGACATGCTCCGGAACGCGGGGATCGAAAACGAAGTTGAGTTCCACGTTTTTTTCCGCGGCGCGCACAGCCATGACGTCGGCCAGATCCTCGCAGAGGGCGCGCAGGTCGAAGTCGCTGCGGTCGAATTCCAGGTGTCCGGCCTCGATCTTGGAATAGTCGAGCACATCGTTGATCAGCCCGAGCAGGGTCTCGCCCGAGGCACGGATGATTCCCGCGAACTCGCGCTGCTCAGCCGTGAGAGGCGTGTCGAGCAGCAGGGATGTGACGCCGATGACGCCGTTGAGGGGTGTGCGGATCTCGTGGCTCATGACCGCCAGGAACTCGCTCTTGGCGGTGTTGGCGGTCTCGGCCTGCAGGGCCATGAGATTGGCACGCTCGATGGCTTGCTCGAGGTGCTGGTTGGTGGCATCGGCCTCCTCGCGCGCGACCTGCAGGGCACGGTTGGCGGCCAGCAGTTCTGATTCACGCTGCGCCAGCGCCTGCGACATGTCCGTCGGCGGGATGTCCTTCGCTGTCGGCCGGGGCGGATGTTCCTTGGATTTGGACATGCCCGCAATGTAGCAAATTCGCTGTGTTCAGCAATCCGTTATTGTGCTACAAATTCGCTGAATTAACGCGGGTGCGTGGATTAAGGGCACAGCATGGCCGACGCGGAAATGGTGCGCGCCTTTGCGGGCGAATATCGGCGACTGACGGAAGGGCTGGAAGCCGTCCTGGCGGCTCTGGACGAGCGCGTGGTCTGGCCGGTCGGCGAGGAGGGCGTGCGCCTGTGCGAACTGGCGAACACGCTGCGCGACGGCGGCGCGTTTCTCGGTTTTCACCGCCTTTCGGCGCTGGCGCGTATCATGTGCGAACTGTTGCGCGGGACACACGGCGAGGCCTCGCCGGCTGCCGCGACGGCCGCCTGCCGTCGCCTGTTCGCCGCTGCCTGCCGCTTGGCCGCACAATTCATGCGCGGCATCGAGAGCCGTGGCGTCGAGCCGGTCCTGGATGCGGAGTGGGCGCACGTGGCCGACCTGGCGAAAAGCCAGGGGCTCGCGCTGCAATGGAAGGAGCCGTCTTCCGCTGCACCTGCGGAGACTTCCGACGAACAACGGTTGGCCACGCTGCTGTCAGACGACGTCTCGGCGCCGGTCACTCCGCCGGAACCCGCGCCGTTGGCCGCAGCCGATCTTGCCGGCGTCTTCGTGCAGGATGCGGTGGAGATCCTCGACCAGGCTGAGCGCGACCTGCTGCGTGCTGAGCAGGAGCCGGACGCCATTCACGACATCTTGCGGCACTTCCACACGCTCAAGGGGAACAGCGGGCTGATGGGGTATGATCACTCCAGCGGCTCAATCACCGCATCGAGGGCGCATTGCAGGCCGTGCGCGACGGGCAGGGGACCCTTCCGCCCGCGTGGGTACAGTGCCTGTTGGGGCTGGTGGATGTCCAACGGCAGTCCGTGGCCGGGATCCAGAGCCGTGGCGACAGCCGCGTGGCGAATTTCGATGCGCACATGCAGGCGGCGGAGGCGCTCTTTTCAATTGATCCGGTCGCGGCCGGCGGCGGGAGGGTGGACCCGCTGGAGCCTTCGGTGCCGGCGGGCATCGCTGCGGCGGCGCGTGGCACGGTGCGCGTCAGCGTGGAGCGGCTCGATCAGCTGAACGACCTGGTCGGAGAACTGGCAATTGCCGCGGCCGTGGTAACGCACCTGAGCGAGCCGCGTGCGGGCACCGATGCCGAACGGTTCAGCCGCTCCTTCCACCAGCTCAATCTGATTGCCTCTGAACTGCAGAACCTGGCCATGTCCACCCGCATGGTCCCGGTGGAGACGGTGCTGCGGCGGCTGAGCCGGCTGGTGCGCGACCTGTCCGCCCGCACCGGCAAGCCGATTGACCTGCAACTGGAGGGGGTGGAGACCGAGGTGGACCGCAGCGTGGCCGAGCTGATCGCCGATCCGCTGGTGCACATGGTGCGCAACGCCGTGGACCACGGGCTGGAGGCGCCGTCGAAACGGCGTCGCACGGGCAAGCCCGAGACCGGCACGATTCGCATCGAGGCCCGGCACCGTTCCGGCGAGGTCTGGATCCGCGTGACCGACGACGGCCGCGGCCTGCCGAAGGAGAAGATCCGCGCCCGCGCCGTGGCGTGTGGGCTGCTCGCGCCGTCGGAGGAGCTGTCCGACGAGAAACTTTATCGTCTGATTTTCGAGCCCGGTTTCTCCACCGCAGAAGAGGTCACCGAGGTTTCCGGCCGCGGCGTGGGGATGGATGTGGTGCGGCGCAACGTCGAGCGCCTGCACGGCCGGGTGGACATCGAGACCGCCGTCGGCCTGGGCACGACCCTGACGTTGCGGATTCCGCTGACGCTGGCCGTGATCCAGGGGATGCTGGTGCGCCTGGGTGCCGAGCAGTTCATCCTGCCGCTGACGACCATCCGCGAGCTGATCCGTCCGGAACCGGGCGCGGTGCGCGCCCTGCCAGGCGGCGCGGAGATCATCCTGGTGCGCGGCGAGGCGCTGCCGCTCTTCCGGTTGGCGCGCTTGCTGCGCTTCGTTGCCGCAGCCGAGCGACCGGAAGACGGCGTCGTGTGCATTGTGGAGGATGGCGACCGGCGCATGGGGCTGGTTGCGGACGAACTGCTCGGGCAGCAGCGCGTGGTAGTGAAGAATGTCGGGGATGCGCTGGGGCGGATTCCGGGCGTGGCGGGCGCCAGTATCCTGGCCGACGGCCGGGTGCGGCTGATCCTGGACGTGCCGGGGCTGCTGCGGCTGGCGCAGGGCAAGGAGGATCAACGATGACCAGCAGCGGAACGGGCGGAAACGCCGGCGCAGCGGAACGGGTGGAAAAATACCTGACGTTCCGGCTGGCGGGCGAGGAGTACGGCATCGGTATCCTGGGCGTACAGGAGATCGTGTCGTGGATGGAGATCACGCGCATCCCGCGCACGCCGGAGTTCATCCGCGGGGTCATCAATCTTCGCGGCCGGGTCATTCCGGTGCTGGACCTGCGGGTGCGGTTCGGGCTGCCACCGCAGGCGCAGACGCCGCGCACGTGCATCGTCGTGCTGCAGGTGCGGCGCGAGGCCGGGCGAGTCACGGTCGGCGCGATCGTGGACGAGGTGACGGAGGTGCTCGACCTCGCGGCCTCGCAGGTCGAGCCCGTGCCGGAGCTGGGCCTGGCCGTCGACACGGCCTTCCTGTCCGGCATCGGCAAGGCCGGCAGCCGGGTGATTATCCTGCTGGACGTGGAGCGTGCCCTGGCGGCGCGCGAGTGGCTTTCGGTCGAACAAGTTGTTCATCACAACGAGACAAAGGGGACGAAACATGAATAAGCGCACAGGCCTGTCGTTCAAGATTGGCTTTGGCTTCGCCACGCTGATTGCTCTCATGCTGCTGCTGGGGGTTCTGGCAGTCATCGAACTGCGCGATGTCCGGACCTCTGCCCAGGATCTGACCGAGGAGTCGGTGCCGACCGTGGTGGCTGCCAACAATATCGAGCGGCACTCGCTTCTGGCCATGTACGCCGACCAGCGGTTCCAGTTCACCGGCGATGTGCATCAGGCCGGGATGACCCTTACCAATCTCGACCAGGCACACGTCGCGGCGGGAGAGACTGCCAGCGTGGCCACCCAGCACGGCTTGTCCAACATCGGCGACTTCGCCCGCAAGGCGGACGGCTTGATCCTGAGCTATCAGGACGTCATGCGCCGTGCCATCGTGCAAATGGAGACCATGCGCGACCTGCGCCGGCAGCTGGAGCAAAGCGAGGATCGATATCATAAATCCTGCCAAAATATCTATACGGCGGAAGCCCGCTATGCCGTGGAATACGTCAGCGCCCATCTGACGGCCAAGAGCAATGTGGCGGCGGGAGCGGAATCGCCGATCGAAGTGGTCCGCGACCACTTTCGGGAGAACGCCCTGTACCGTGACCTGATCGACGAGGGTCACGAGGTCATGATCGCCATGCAGGTGGCCGAGCAGCAGCGCGACCCTGCGGCGGCGGAGGAAGCCCTGACGCGATTTGTGATGATCCAGTCCAAGATTGCCGAGTTGCGCAAGACGCTCGACGAGGAAAACAAGGTGGCCTTTGAGGAGATGGCCAGATCGATCACCCAGTTCCAGTCGGCCTATCAGGGGATGATCCTTGGCCTGAAGACAATGAAGGCGCTGCGTGCCGAGGGCGAGAACTCCGCCACGCAGGTTCTCAACCAGGCGGAGACCACGGTCAACGCCGGAATTTCGCAGGCGCGTGCCATCTCGAAGACGACCATCGAGACCGTGGGCCACGCCTTCCTGATCCTCGCGGGCGGTGTTGTTCTGGCGATCATTCTGGGGATCGTATTTGCGGTGATGCTGACGCGCGCCATTGCCCGCCCGCTCAGCCGCGTGATCGCCAACCTCACGGCCGGCGCGGAGCAGGTGGCCAGCGCCTCCAATCAGGTGGCCAGCGCCAGCCAGCAGATGGCGCAGGGGTCCAGCGAGCAGGCCTCCAGCCTGGAGGAGACCTCCTCCTCGCTCGAGGAGATGGCCTCCATGACCCGTCAGAACGCCGACAATGCGGTCAAGACCGACCGCCTGATGAGCGAAACCAAGACGATCGTCGCGAACGGCGTGGACTCCATGCGCAACATGTCCACGGCCATCGACAGCATCCGCCAGTCGTCGCAGCAGACCGCGCGGATCATCAAGACCATCGACGAGATCGCCTTCCAGACCAACCTGCTGGCGCTGAACGCGGCGGTCGAGGCTGCGCGCGCCGGCGAAGCTGGCAAGGGGTTTGCCGTGGTGGCCGAGGAAGTCCGCAACCTGGCGCGGCGCAGCGCCGAGGCGGCCCGCAATACGGCGGACCTGATCGAGGGGGCGCAGAAGAACGCCGAGACCGGCGTGCAGGCCACAACCCGCGTGGCCGAAGCCCTGACCAACATCCAGGGGAGCGCGCTGCAGGTGGCCACGCTGGTGGCGGAGATCAGCGCGGCCTCGCGCCAGCAGGCGCAGGGGATCGATCAGGTGAACGTGGCTGTGGGTGAAATGGACAAGGTCATCCAGCAGAATGCCGCCAATTCCGAGGAATCCGCCAGCGCGGCGGAGGAGCTCTCCTCTCAGGCGCAGGAGCTGTACGCACTCGTGGCGGAACTAACGGCGCTGGTCAGCGGCGTTTCCGGCGCGGCGGTCCGCAGCCTGCCGACGATGCCTCGCCGCCATACCGGCGGCGGCCTTGCGGCGGAAGGTCACGGACATCGTCAACTGGTCCATCATCCGCCGGTGCGGAGAGTCGAGAAGCCCGAGAAGGTGATTCCACTGGACAGCAAGGAGCTGGAGCAGTTTTGATAATGTCGGCGCGTTCCGTCGCACGTGATGCACCAACAGACCCTAGGCGCAGATGGATACATTGGACACCGAAATGGATCAGCAGACGTTCCGCCGCATCGCGGCGGTCGTCTACCGGCAGGCCGGGATCGCGCTGGGCGAGCGCAAGGAGGCGCTCGTAGCCGCGCGGATCGGCAAGCGCATGCGCCAGCTCGGCATCGCGAACTACGGCGACTATCTGCGCCTGGTGGAGAAGTCGACGGCGGACGGCGAGGCGGTGAACATGATCAACGCCATCGCCACGAACGTCACCAGCTTCTTCCGCGAGCAGCCGCACTTCGACCGGCTGGCCGCCTGGCTGACGCGCTGGCGGGACGATGGCCAGAGACGCTTCCGGATCTGGTCTGCGGCGGCCGCCAGCGGCGAGGAACCCTACTCCCTGGGGATCGTGGCGCGCGAGCTGCTGCCGTCGGATGCGGTCGTGCGTATCCTGGCGACGGACATCTCCACCCGCGCACTGGAGGCGGCGCTGGCGGGCGAATACGAGCGGGACGACGTCGATCCGGTGCCTGCCGCGTGGCTGCGTCGGTATTTTCGGTCAGAGGGCGGCGGCGAGCGCTGGCGCGTGGGGCAGTCTCTTCAGTCGCTGGTGACGTTTGCGCGGCTTAATCTGGCGCAGCCGCCGTATCCGATGCACGGGCCGTTCGACGTGATCTTCTGCCGGAACGTGATGATCTATTTTGACGACGCCGTTCGCATCCGGCTGCTGGAGGAGTGTTGGCGGCTGCTGCGGTCTGGTGGATACCTGGTGGTGGGGCATTCCGAAAGCCTGACCGGCATGCTCAGCCGGTTTCGGCCGGTCGAGCCGTCGATCTATTGGAAACCGTGATAGGAACGATGCAAAGCGGACATGTCTAAATCGGTCATAGTGGATATCGGCGGCATGGCTGTCTCGGAGTCGCCGGACGAGGTGCTGGTGACATACTCGCTGGGATCCTGTCTCGGCGTGACTTTCTATGACACGGCGCTGCGCATCGGCGGTATGGCGCACCTGATGCTGCCGCTGTCGCCCATCGATCCGCAGAAGGCCGTGGAGCGTCCGTTCATGTTCGTGGATGTCGGCGTGCCGCGCCTGCTGGCGGACCTGTTCGCCCGCGGCTGCCGCAAGCGCGACCTGGTCGTGCGCGTGGTCGGCGGTGCGCAGGTGATGAGCGACAGCAATCTTTTCCGCATCGGCGAGCGCAACGTAGCTGTGTTTCGCAAGATCATGTGGAAAAACGGCTTGCTGATCCAGGCGCAGGAGACCGGCGGGTCGATCTCGCGCACGCTGCGCCTGGAGATCGCGACGGGGCGGCTGGTGGTGCGCAGCCAGGGCGTGGAGAAGGAACTGTGACGCGTACGGAGCGGGGGACCCAACCGATGGCCTTCAACATTCTGGTGGTGGACGATTCGCTGACGGCGCGCACCTTCGTGGCGCGCACGCTGGAACTGGCCGGCGTGCCGGTCAACCAGCTCTACCAGGCTCGCAACGGTCAGGAAGCGCTGGATGTCCTGGCGCGGGAATGGGTCGACCTCGTCTTCGCTGACATCAATATGCCGGTGATGAACGGCGTGGAGATGATCCGCCGCATGCGCGCCGACGAGCTGCTGCGCTCCGTGCCCGTGATCGTGATTACAACGGACCGCAGCGACGGCCGCATGGCCGAGTTGCGCGCGGCGGGGATCCAGTCGTATCTGACCAAGCCGCTGACGCCGGAGGATCTCAAGCGCGCGGTGGACCAACTGCTGCCGGTGCGCGGCTGAAGGAGGGGTGATGAACGTGGAGAACACAGACATCTTGCAGAGCGCCGCGATCGAGGCGCTGGAGCGCTTTGCCTTCCTGCTGGCCGACCCGATGGAACAGTCGGCGCTGACCGCCAGTGCAGATGGGTTCTGGCAGGCGCAGGTTGCCTTCCGCGGTCCCCGGCAGGGCGCGCTGGTGCTGATCGCCACGCCGCTTCTGGCGCGACAGCTTGCCGCCAACCTCTACGGAACCGAGGGGAGCGCCATCACGCCCGAACAGGCCGAGGATGCGCTCAAGGAACTGCTGAACGTCATCTGCGGCGACTACCTGCACCGGATGGACGGCAGTGCGTCGATTTACGACCTATCCGCCCCCGCATTGACCACGGTCTCCGGCGAAAAGGTCCAGGCGTGGCTGGCGCGGCACGGGCATGTCTTTCTGGCCGTCGAGGGGCATCCGATGATTCTGTCAGGCGGGGATTGAGCTGTCATGAAGCGGATACGGGTTCTGATCGTGGACGACTCGGCGGTGGTGCGCGAGGTGCTGGCTGGCGCGCTCGACGCCGACCCGCGCTTTCAGGCGGTCGGCACGGCGCCGGACGCCTACACGGCGCGCAACAAGATCCTCAAGCTCGACCCGGATGTCGTGCTGCTCGACATCGAGATGCCGCGCATGGACGGCCTGACCTTCCTGCGCAAGCTGATGCGCTACCGGCCGATCCCAGTGATCATCGTCTCATCGCTCACGCCGCCCGGCGGGCAGGTGGCGCTGGACGCCGTGAATGCCGGCGCCTTGGATGTGGTCTGTAAGCCGGGCCCCGGCCTGCCGCTGCAGGAAATGATGGAGGTGCTCAAGGAGAAGATCGCAGCTGTGGCGGCGGCCAGTTTCGTTGCCCGCCCGGCGGAGACCGGGGCTCTCTCCGACACTACGGCGCTCGCCCTGCCTTCGGCTGCGCGCCGCATCGTGGCTATTGGCGCCTCCACGGGGGGCACGCAGGCGATTGAGTTGATCCTCCGGCGCTTCCCGGCCGATTGCCCGGCCACGCTGATTGTGCAGCACATGCCCGTCCATTTCACGGCCTCCTTCGCGAATCGGCTGGACGATCTCTGTGCGGCGGAAGTCCGCGAATCGGCCGACAATGACGAGGCCCGCCCCGGCCTCGTGCTGATTGCCCCGGGCAATCGCCACATGCTCCTGCGCGTCCGGGACGGCGCGTTGCGGGTGCAGATCAAGGACGGCCCGATGATCTACCACCAGCGCCCCAGCATCGAGGTGCTGTTCCAGTCCATTGTCCGTTGCGACGGTGTGCAGGTCGTCGCGGCGATCCTGACCGGCATGGGGCGGGACGGCGCCAGCGGCCTCCTGGCGCTGCGCCGCAGCGGCGCCTACACCCTTGCGCAGGACCAGGCCAGCTCCGTGGTGTACGGCATGCCGTCCGAGGCCGTGCGGCTGGGCGCAGCGTGCGAGGTGGCTTCGCTGGACCGCATGGCCGGACTGCTCCTGACCCATGCCTGCCAATGATCGACGGGAAATCGGAGACGCCATGGACAACCAAACAGAACGCCTGACAATCCTGGTGGCGGACGACAACCGCTTCGGCCGGCGCACCATCTGCCAGCTCCTGATAGATGCGGGATTCCAGACCGCGGAGGCGGCTTCTGGCGCGGAAGCCATCAAGATTCTCAACGCGCGCGACGACATCCGCCTCCTGACGCTGGACGTGGAGATGCCGGAGATGGACGGTTTTGCCACGCTGGCCGAGCTTCGCGCGCCGCGGCAGGCGGGCGCGACACGGACCGGCGAACTGCCGGTGATTCTGGTGACAGCCCACGACACCTACCAGAACCGCTGCCGGGGATTTGAGCTCGGCGCCACGGATTTTGTCACCAAGGAGAAAGTCTCCGAGCAGTTGGTGCTCACGGCCCGTGCGATCCTGACGCCCCGCACGATGTTTGGCGAGCTGACCGTGCTCGTAGCGGAGGATAGCCTCACGGCACGGCACGCCATTGTCTCCAGCGTCCGTCAGCTCGGCGTGCGCGTGTTTGCGGTCCCGGACGGACAGGAGGCCTTCGAGATCCTGCGCGCCGGCTCGCCGGCTGTGGACCTGGTCCTGACGGACATGCACATGCCGCGCATGAACGGCGCGGACCTCTGCCGGCGCGCGCGCTTCGAGCTGGGGATGAAGGAGTTGCCGATCATCGTGCTCAGCGGCACCACCGAGCATGAGGCCAAGCTCTCCCTCTTCCAGGCTGGCGCCACCGACTATCTCGAAAAACCGTTCCTCAAGGAGGAGCTTGCTGCGCGGTTGCACGTGCACCTGCTGCGGCTGTTGCAGGGCCGGCAGATCTACGCCAACCTCCAGAAGCTCCGCGAGTTGGACAAGCTCAAGGACCAGTTCCTGGCGGTCTGCTCACACGACCTGCGCTCGCCGCTGACCGGCATCCTCGGTTATGCCGAACTGCTTGCGGGTGATGCGAAGCTGTCCATTGAGCAACGCGACATGGCTCGCGAGATCCGCCTGTCGGGCGAATTCCTGCTCGAACTGATCAACGACCTGCTCGATCTCAGTCGCGTGCAGGCGCAGAAGGAGAGCCTCTCTCTGGAGACACTCGACCCGGCGGAAATCCTGCGGCAGATCGCCGGCAATTTTCGCCCCGTGGCCGCCGGCAAGGGGGTCGCTCTCAAACTGGCGGTAGAGACGCCTTCCGGCATACAGGTGCAGGCCAACCGCCGCGCGCTGCCGCGGATCTTCGCCAACCTGCTTTCGAATGCCATCAAGTTCACGCCCGCCGGCGGGCACGTTTCGCTGCGGATGTGTCCGGCGGCTGCTGGTCGCCAGGTGGCCATCTCCTTTGCCGACACCGGCATTGGCATCCCGGAGCGCATGATCGCACACCTCTTCTCGCGCTACTCCAAGACCTCACTCGACGGCACGGCGGGCGAGAAGGGGACCGGTCTGGGGCTGATGATCACCCGCGAACTGGTCGAGTCGCACGGTGGTCAATTAACCGTGCAGAGCCGGGAAGGAGAGGGGACCACCTTCACGGTGTTGCTGGAGGTTTGTGCCGCGTCTGCTGGCTCGGGCCAGTCCGCGCCAACCGCCAGTCGCCCGGCGGCACTGCGAATCCTGCTGGCCGAGGATCAGGCAGTGAACGCCAAGCTCATGCGCATCCTGCTCGAAAAGCGGGGGCATGTCTGCCGGGTGGCGGCCAACGGGCGCGAGGCGGTCGACCTGTGTTGCGCGCCGGGGCTGGAGAGATTCGACCTGGCGCTCATGGACATCGAGATGCCCTTGCTGGATGGTCGCCAGGCGCTGGCGGCCATCCGTGCGCACGAAGGCCGTACAAACCGGCCGCGTCTGCCGGTCGTGGCGATCACCGCGCACGCCGGCGGGAAGGAACTGGCAGACCTGCGTGCCGCCGGCTTCGACGACGTGCTGCTCAAGCCGGTGGAGACCACCACGCTGGAGGAGATCCTGCGGCGATTCTCGGCCGGCTGAGACCGGCACAGGGCCGGTCAATTGGCCCGCGTGCTGCCACTGGACTGCCCAACGTCTTGCCGCTGCTGATGCCGCGCCCGGCGCGCTTCAATCATCTGTGCCAGTTCGGCCTGTGTCAGCCCCTTGCCATCGGCGGAGAATCTCTTGATCTGCCGCTGCGCCACCAGTTCGGCCGGCGGTGGCGTGCGATGGTGCGACGCGGCTGCTGCGGGGGCGCCGGCGGAGGCTGTTGCATTGCTGGAAACGCCGTCGTTGTGCCCGTGAAGACGATGAGCCCGCAGGAATTCGATCGCCTGCGTCAATTCCGCCTGATCCAGTTCGCCGTCCTTGTTCGCGTCGAATTTCTCCAGCAGCCGCTGCGCCAGTTGCGACGGATCGAGGTCGCGGTGCGGGTGCTTTGCGCCGGGAGCGCCGGTGTTGCCGACTCCGGCGGAAGAGGGCGGCTGCTGTGCGATGGCTGTCAGGCCGATGGCCAGCAGGCTGATGGTCAGGCAGGTTGCGGCTGTTCGTGCGTGCATTGGTTTCCCCAGCAAAATTCGACGTGCAAGAGGCGTGCGGTTGCAGCAGAAAACGGTTGCGGCGCAGGTTAATTGTGGCAGAAACAAATAAGGCGGCGGATGCCCGGCACCCGCCGCCACGGACGCTCTCCGCCGTGCGAAGATCAGTTGGCAGGGGCGGGCGACGGCGTGCCACTGGCTGGGCCGCCTCCCTTGCGCTCCTCGTGGTTCTCGCGGCGCTCCTCGAGCGCCTTGGCCAGCTCGGCCACGGTCAGCCCCTTGCCGTCAGCGGCGCACTTCGCAATCATCTGCTGCGCGACCTGCGCAGCCGGCGGCGGTGCATGGCGCGGCGGCGCACCAGTCGCCTCGCCGGAAGACGCCCGGCCCACGGCGTTGCTGGCTACGCCACCAGCGCCACCACGCCCTTCGCGGCGATGCTCGCGCAGGAACTCGAGCGCCTGCGTCAGCTCCGCCACATCGAGCTTGCTGTCCTTGTTTGCGTCGAACTTCTCCATCAGGCGCTGCGCGTGTTGCTCGGGGTTGGCGGGTGGGTGCGGGCGCTGGGCAGCGGGCGCGCCGCCGCCGGTGTTCCCGGTGCCGGGGGCAGGGGGCTGTTGTGCATTGGCAGTTAGACCGACGGCCAGCGCGCCGATCGCCAGCCAGGCTACGGTTGTGCGTGTTTTCATGAGACAATCTCCTGTTGGCGTGCCCGGCATGGGCACGTGTGATTTCTATGTCAGAGAACGCCGGAGGCGCGGATTTATTGTGCCCGGAAAAGAAAAGGGGCGGTAGGCGCATGACGCCCGCCGCCCCGTACGGCCCATCCGTGGGGTTACATCAGGAACAGCATTTCGGCGTACGAGGGGAGCGGCCACAGGTTGGCTGGCACCATGTTCTCGAGACCGTCCGCCGCCGTGCGCAGCGCGAGCATGGCTGCGAGCGTGGCGTCGGAATCGTGCGCATGCAAAGCCTTTTCCAGGGTGGCGGCCGCGTCGCTCGCCGCTTCGGCCAGGGAGGCAGCCTCCTTGACAGCGGCGGGGATGCCGGCTGTCGCACCCTTGGGCAGGGCGGCTTGCGCAGTGCCAAGTTCCGCCAGGTAGCGGTAGGCAGCCGGCAGGACCATCGTGCGGGCCATGCGCAGTGCGCAGAACCCCTCGAGCGTAACGGTCTGGTGGTATGCGTGCAGGTAGACTTCGTAGCGCGACTTGGTCTCGCGGGCGCTGAACACACCGTACTTCTCGAAGAGCGCGACGGTCTTCCTGTCCTGCAGGACTGCCAGGGCATCCGGCGTCTTGACGAGGTTCGGCAGGCCGCGCTTGGCCGCCTCGGCCTTCCACTCGTCGGTGTAGTTGTCGCCGTCGAAGAGGATGCGCTTGTGCTTGCGGATGATCCCCTGCAGCACGCCCTGCAGCACGGTGTTCATGTCTTTCTTGCCGGCGGCCATCTTGGCCTCGATCTCGGTGCAGAGCTCGTCGATGGCCCAAGCCGTAATGGTGTTGAGGACCACGTTGGCGCCGGCGCAGCTCTGGCTGGAGCCGACGGCGCGGAACTCGAACTTGTTGCCCGTGAAGGCCATGGGTGAGGTGCGGTTGCGATCCGTGGCGTCGCGCGGCAGCTTGGGCAGCGTGGATGCGCCGATCTCGATCAGTCCGGCGGCCTTGGAACTCTTGGCACCGCCCTTCTCGACCTGCTGGATGATGTCCGTGAGCTGCTCGCCCAGGAAGATCGAGATGATGGCGGGCGGAGCCTCGTTGGCGCCGAGGCGGTGGTCGTTACCGGCCGTGGCCACGGCGGCACGCAGGAGCGCGGCATGGGTGTCGACGGCTTTCATGACCACGCAGAGCATGGTCAGGAACTTGGCATTATCGTGCGGAGTGTTGCCGGGCGAGAGCCAGTTCTTGCCGTCACTGCCGGCGACGGACCAGTTGTTGTGCTTGCCCGAGCCGTTGACGCCCGCGAAGGGCTTCTCGTGCAGCAGGCAGACCAGGCCGTAGCGCTCGGCGACTTCCTGCAGGACGTGCATGGTGACCACGTTGTGGTCCACGGCGAGGTTCTGTTCCTCGAAGATCGGGGCGATCTCGAACTGCGCCGGACTTACCTCGTTGTGCTGCGTGCGGGCCGGCACGCCGAGCTTCCAGAGCTCGAGGTTCACCTCGTCCATGAACGCCATGATGCGGGGCTTGATGTGCCCGAAATAGTGGTCTTCCATCTGCTGGTGGCGGGCCGGACGGCTGCCGAAGAGCGTGCGGCCGGTCTGCAGCAGGTCGAGGCGCTTCTCGTAGAACTTGCGGTCGATCAGAAAATACTCCTGCTCGGGGCCGAGCGTGGCAAAGGGGCGGGTGGTCGCCTTGATGCCGAACAGCTTGCCCAGACGCGTGATCTGCTTGGCCAGCGCATGCTGCGAGCGGATCAGGCCGGTCTTTTTGTCCAGCGCGTCACCGTGCCAGCCGCAGAAGACTGTCGGGATGCAGAGCACCGTGCCGCCCTTTGGATTTTCACGCACGAACGCGGGGCTGGTGGGGTCCCAGGCCGTGTAGCCGCGGGCCTCAAAGGTGGCGCGCAGGCCGCCGGACGGGAAGCTGGAGGCGTCCGGTTCGCCCTGGATCAATTCCTTGCCAGAGAAGGTTGCCACAGCTCCGCCTTCGCGGTCTGGCATGAGGAACGCTTCGTGTTTCTCGGCGGTGACGCCGGTCAGCGGTTGGAACAGGTGGGTGAAGTGCGTGGCGCCCTTCTCCAGTGACCAGGTCTTCATCGCCTCCGCAACCTCGTCCGCGATCGAATGGTCCAGCGCCTCTCCCTTTACGATGGTCGAGACCAGTTTCTGGTACGCGTTTTCGGAGAGGTAATTGCGCATCGTCTTCAGGCTGAAGACGTTTTCGCCGAATCGATCGAGCTTGGATGTGCCGCAGGTGCAGGTTTTGCTCATTGCTTTGCTTCCTTTATTTCCGACATGGGTAAAACAAGCTGTTCTCAATACAAAATAAACCGATGCCAAAGCATAGCAGCATTTATGCCAAGGTGCGATAGCAACATGTTATGGGCAAAACACGGAGGTGCTGGAAGCTTGCGAGCACATTTGTGTTGTTTGCAGCATTGTTGCGGCACAAAAATGTATTCTGTCTTCCTTGTGCGTCGCCACCGAATCGCCGTTGTTTCTGTGTCTGAATATCGGCAACCGCTGGGGTAGTTTTCGGCTGTATTCGATATCTGAATACTTGCTCATTCGCGCGTCAGGCAGTCCTGCCAGGCCAATTCCAGGCTTTTGGTTTTCCGGGACAGCCGATACTATGGCGTCGCCAATGGCAGGTGTCCGGTCACCTTGCCCGAGTGGCGAAATGGCAGACGCATCGGACTTAAAATCCGTAGCCGGGTTACTCCGGCGTGTGGGTTCGACTCCCACCTCGGGCACCAGAAATAGCCTAAACATTTGGAGTCATCGCCATTGTACAGCTCGGCGTTCGATATTCTGTGGTCGTCGTCCATACGCCAATACGCCCACACAGTCCACGCTGGCCTCACCCGATGGCAGCATTTCCCTGCTCGTCGGTGCGGATGCGCTGCACATGGTCGAGATCCAGGACAAAAATCTTGCCGTCGCCGATCCGGCCGGTCTGCGCGCCCTGCATGATGGCATCGATCGCCGGCTGCACAAATTCTTCGTTGACCGCAATCTCCAGCTTGATCTTCTTCAGCAGGCTGCCGGCCTCCTTGTGGCTGCGGTAGATCTCGGCGATGCCCTTCTGGCGGCCGCGCCCCAGAACCTGCGAGACCGTGACGAGATGGATCTCTTTCTCGGTCAGGCGCTCCATGACCGTATCCAAGCGGTCGGGCTGGATGATGGCGATGATGTATTTCATGGGATGCTCCAGCAGGCGCCGGTTAGTCGATCACCGTATAGCCGGCTTCACGGTGTTGGGACAGGTCCAGTCCGATGCTCTCCTCATCATGCGTGACACGCAAGCCAATGATATGGTCCACCAGCTTGAACAGCAACCAGGAAACCACGAACGAGTAGGCGGCCACGATGGTGCAGGCCTTGAGCTGGATCCAAAACTGGGCTGCATGTCCGTAGAAGAGGCCGTTCACGCCGGCTGGATTGGCCGTTTGCGTGGCCCACAGGCCGACGGCCACCGAGCCCAGGAATCCGCCGACGCCATGCACGCCGAAGGCGTCCAGGGAGTCGTCGTAGTTGAACTTAGCCTTCATGGCGGTCACCGACAACCAGCAGACGATGCCGGCAAGAACGCCGATCCAGACCGCGCCCGAGAGCTCGACAAAGCCCGAGGCGGGCGTCACGGCCGCGAGGCCGGCCACCGCGCCGGTGATCATCCCGAGCGTCGTCGGCTTGCCGAACTTCAGCCAGTCCAGCAAGCACCACACGAGGCCGGCCACGGCGCCCGCGGCGTGGGTGGCCATGAAGGCGTTCACAGCCAAGGCGTTGGCACCCAGCGCGCTGCCGGCGTTGAACCCGTACCAGCCGAACCAGAGCAGGGCCGCGCCCAGCACGGCAAACGGAAGATTATGG
>Ga0118677_10006406_pt1 | contig 19926 bp, 19 predicted proteins | sample AliMusrvi5mmetaG_FD_86154 | JGI IMG/M metagenome (GOLD analysis project Ga0118677, IMG submission 86154)
AATTAAACGGAATTTTACCGCCGGGCTGAGCAGCATCAGCCAGTTTTGGGGTTTCCCCAAAGGAATGGGGGCGATCTTCGCGGTTCTTTATCTTTCACCCAATCCCCTGTCGCTTGATGATATGGTCGATCAAGCCGGACTGACCAAGGGCTCAATCAGTACCAATGTGCGCACGCTTTCACGGATGGGCCTGATTCATCCCGTTTTACGCTTCGCAGACCGCAAGGATTATTATGAAGCCGAGACGGATCTATATAAGGCTGTCCGCGCAATCCTCAAAGAACGCCAGAACAGCGAATTTGATCGGGCTGTTGGAACGGTCAAATCCACTTTGAACCAGCTTGAATCGGGCGATATTGATCCTGAACGCCAATTTTTAATCAACCGTGTTCGGACTCTGGATGCATTTTTTAATACTGTGGATGCTTTATTTTCCACAATAGCCCGCCTGGATAACCTCGGCGCAAATACAATCCAGGCGATTCTAAAAGTGATAAAGTAAAACAATAACAATTTAACCCTTGTGATTAACCGGGCCATTTTTCAGGTCGATTAAAGTTGCCTGTATATAAATTGAAAGAGGTGAAAATATGAAAATCGCAGTTACTGGTGCTTATTCTTATTCCGGGAAATATATCACCCGCCGTCTTTTAGAGCAGGGTCATGAAGTCATCACCCTGACGGGCCATCCCCACCGGCCTGACCCATTTAACGCCAAGGTTAAACCATACTCGCTTAATTTTGACATCGACGGCATGGCTCAATCTCTTGCCGGAGTGGATACCCTCTACAACACATACTGGATTCGCTTTGACCATGGAGATAATACCCAGTCTCAAGCAGTGGAAAATACAGCCAGGTTGATAAAATCGGCTGTTTCAGCCGGTGTTCGTCGGATTGTACATATCAGCATTACCAACCCATCACTGGATTCCCACCTGCCCTATTTTCGGGGCAAGGCCCAAAATGAAAATGTTCTCATGCAGTCCGGATTATCATATGCCATCCTGCGCCCCACCGTATTGTTTGGCCTGGAAGATATTCTCATCAATAACATTGCCTACTTACTGCGCCGTTTTCCAGCATTTGCCGTTCCAGGAAATGGCAATTATCCAATCCAGCCAATTTTTGTAGACGACCTTGCAAAAGTCGCTTTGGAAGCCGGGAAATTGGACGAGAACCTGGTCTGGGATGCGGTCGGCCCGGACATTTTCACCTTCAAAGAAATGGTGCATTTAATTGCGCAATGCATTGAATGTTCAAAGCCGCTTCTTTATTTTGACCCGATTTTGGCCCTGGCTGCTTCAAAAATCATCAGCTTATTGGTGGGTGATGTCATCCTCACACGGGATGAGGTTGACGGTTTGACGGCTGGACTGCTGGTTTCTTCCCAGCCTCCACGCGGGCAGACTCATTTAGCCGCTTTTCTAACTGAAAATAAAACCCTGATCGGGCGGAATTACGCTTCAGAACTAAAAAGGCACTACAAATAAATTTTTCGCTCGCCCGGCCGCGCCGGTTTAATTTCAATCTGGAAATGATGGAACATTGGAATTAAACGAAAGTGATCGGAATGAAAAGAGGATAATCCCGGAAAAAAAAACGGGGGTATCTTCTCTTCAAATTGGTTCTACCAAGGGGAATTCTAAAGAATCATCCAAGGACAGGCTGCAAAACCAACTGGATCATGGTATAAATGCAAAAAACAAAAATAGATCAGGTCTTTATCACTTAAACAGGATGTCACCCAAATGGAATTCTCCCCAAGATATGTTCACACTAATTTAATTGCCAATGATTGGAAACGGTTATCTGATTTTTACCAGGCGGTTTTTGAATGTGTTCCCGTTCCTCCTGAAAGAGATTTATCAGGCCCTGCCATTGAAGCAGCTACAAATATAGAGCATGCCCATATCCGCGGGGAGCACCTTCGTTTACCCGGATGGGGAAAAGATGGCCCGACCCTGGAAATTTTTTCCTATTCGCCAAATCTTGACCATCCAATTTCAGAAGTAAATCGTCCTGGTTTTGGCCATATTGCCTTTTCGGTGACCGATGTTGAGCTGGCAAAAAAACGCACCTTAGAGTCCGGCGGTAAACCTATTGGCGAAGTCGTCAGGGTTCCGGTCGGTGAAAAGGCGGTCACCTTTTGTTATCTTACCGACCCGGAAGGTAATATTATCGAACTTCAGTCCTGGTCCTGAGTATCATTTTTCGATCAAAAAAGCCACGATTTTTTGATTTACAATCTCAGGTTGGTCAATTATGACTGCATGGCGGCTTTTTGGAATAAACACCTGTTTTGCCCCCGGAATTAATTTTGCCATTTCAATCTGGTTTTGAACTGGCACGGTCGTATCTCCCTCGGCAGTCAAGACGAGAGTTTCATTTTGAATTTTTTTCATTCTTTTTCGGTTATCCAACAACCCTAACCGCGTTAATGCCTGCTGGTAGACGTGCGCGTCAGCCCGGGTAATTTGGCGTATGATTTCATCCCGGTAAATTTGTTGGTCGGGGTCTGGAAAAAGGCGGTACGCCACTAATTTAGCCTGTTCATTTTTCCCCAACAGTCTTGTGCTTAGATACCTTTTTATCAGGTAATACCATTGGTCCAGTTTTTGGGGTCTTATGCTGGCAAAAGTATTAATTAATACCAGTTTATTAATCCGCTCCGGATAATTTAACCCAATAAATTGCGCCACAACGCCGCCCATGGAGATGCCTATGAGGTCAAACTTCCCGATGGCCAGAGTGTTTATGATCTCGATACAAATAGCAGCGCAATACTCAAAGTTCCAGGATTGGGTCTCACAGGTTGACCTTCCAAATCCAGGGATGTCAATCGTGATCGGGCGCAAATTATTTCCGATTAATGCTCCCATTTGCAGCTGCCATGACGAGCTGTCCGACCCAAGGCCATGCAGCAATAAAACAGGCTGCAACCCTTCAGGGTTGGGGTCGTCATAAAATATCATGCCGGACTGAAGTTGTTTAATCATTCCATTTAACCTGTCTCTTACCAATTATATTATCCTTTTTTCAACAACGATCAGGAAACGACTATAATTAAACAGGTCACTGGGGATTTCCGCGGTGTATGGTTAAAGAACTCCACTGAAATTGTCGGGGTCCGAAAATCCTGCCGCGGAAAATCACAGGGACTCAATCAAGCTACAGGAGGTAAATGTGGAAAAATTCATTATCGATGGCGGGTATCCGCTTCATGGAGATATTTACCCATCTGGAAATAAAAATGCAGCATTACCCTTGCTGGCAGCCTGTTTATTAACAGATGAACCAGTCATTTTGCATAATGTTCCAGACATTTTGGATGTCAAATCCATGCGGAACCTTTTGCAAAGCCTGGGCGTGTCTTTCACCGATATCGACGACCATACCTGGAAAGTCCAGGCCAGCGAAGTTCGTCCAGCCGACCTGGATCCGGATATGTGTCGAAAAATCAGGGCGTCCATTCTTCTGGCCGGCCCAATGACAGCCAGGACGGGTGATCTCCGCCTTCCCCCCCCGGGAGGTGATGTCATTGGACGGCGCAGGGTTGATACGCATATTATTGCCCTTCAAAAATTAGGCGCATCGGTTACCTATGATCGCTCTTTTATTTTTAAGGCCAACGGGCTGTCTGGCGCCGATATATTGCTGGACGAAGCCAGCGTCACAGCGACTGAAAACGCCATTATGGCAGCTGTACGGGCTCGGGGCCATTCGATCATCCGCAATGCAGCCTCAGAGCCCCATATCCAGGAATTATGCCATTTTCTGAACACGTTGGGCGCCCGGATAAATAACATCGGATCCAATACACTTCATATCGATGGAGTCTCCAAAATCCACGGCGGTGAATTTACCATTGGGCCAGATTACCTGGAGGTGGTCAGTTTTATCGGCGCATGTGTCATGACCCACGGCAGCATTCGCATCCACCAGGCTGGTCCCCAGTACCTCGACATGATCCGTCTGGTATTTGGGCGACTGGGAGTCCATTGGGATGTCGACGGCGAAGATATTGTCGTTCCTGAACAACAGGATTTAACCGTGGAGCCCGACCTGGGAGGGGCAATTCCCGTCATCAGCGTGATGCCCTGGCCTGCTTTTCCAACTGATTTAATGAGCATTGCCATCGTGGTTGCCACGCAATCAAAGGGCAGTGTCCTTTTTCATGACTGGATGTATCCAAGTCGGATGTTTTTTACAGACAAACTCGTGGGTATGGGAGCCCAAATTGTCCTCTGCGATCCACATCGTTGCATCGTCCAGGGCCCCACGCGCTTATTCAGCGAAAAAATGGAAAGTCCTGACATTCGGGCTGGCATGGCTCTGCTGTTAGCCACCTTAAATGCTCAGGGTAAATCGACCATCCGCAACGTTGGACAGATCGACCGCGGCTACGAGAAGGTGGATCAAAAATTGGCTGCCCTCGGGGCAAAAATTGAGCGAATGAAGGAATAAATCGACCGGGGCTGTCATTTTCATCGACAGCCCCGGTTTTTTATATACTAATTTTTAGTGCCTGCAACTTCCAAAAACTGCGTCAGAATATCTCTTAATGTACCTTCAGGCAACGCACCCACCTGGGTGTGCAATATTTTCCCATTGGCCACAAACAGCATGGTCGGGATCCCCTGCACGCCGTAACGCGTAGCCCATTCAGGATTCTCATCCGTATTCACTTTTGCAACCGTGACTTTTCCATCATATTCTTTGGCAATTTTTTCAAGTATAGGCGCCACCATGCGGCATGGACCGCACCAGGGAGCCCAGAAATCAACAATAACAGGGATGGAGGATTTTAATACCATTGTTTCAAATACAGAATCTGTCACATGAATTGGTTCGCTGCCCATTTGTACTCCTTTTTATTAAAATTGATCATTATTTAAAAGCGGATAATTTAATTTTTAACTGATTTTCTGCCTGTTAAAATCGACAAACCTGTACCCTACCCCTCTTTCAGTCAGGATATATTTTGGATTGGTAGGGTCCTCTTCCAGTTTTTGCCTCAGGTAATTAATGTACAACCGCACGTAATGAGGCTCATCCCGGTATTCATACCCCCACACCTTGGATAAGATCTGGTCATAAGTTAAAACCCACCCGGCATTTTGAACCAGGTGGTATAAAAGTCTGTATTCAGTCGGCCGCAGCTTAACCAGTTTTGCGTCCAACCAGACTTCTCTCCGGCCGAAGTCAATTTTTAAGTGGTCATCAACTTCAATTAAATCTTTAGATACCGGGTTAGCCATTTCTGTCCTTCTTAACACAGCCCGGACCCGGCTGACAAGTTCGCGCGGGCTGAACGGCTTGGTAATATAATCGTCCGCTCCCAACTCCAAACCTCTCACCCGGTCGTCTTCCTCCCCTTTTGCGGTCAGCATGATGACCGGCACAGAACTGACTTCACGGATCATTTTAAGCACCTCGAATCCATCCAGGTCAGGCATCATAATATCCAGTAACACAAGATCGGGCATCGAAGTCCGGATGGCCTGCATCGCTTCAAGGCCCCGGTATGCTTCAATTACTTGAAAACCGTCATGTTCCAGGTTAAGTCGAATAAACCTGGCCATTTTTTGTTCATCATCTACGACCAGTATCGCCCTGTTTACCAATTGATCATCATGCATCTTACCGCTCCCTGACTTGCGTGATGATTTCCTCTTCTTCTTTACCAGGCATCACTTCAATAAAATTGATCCGGCTCATCGGCCAAACAACAGTAGTTACAGAAGGATCAAGGTAAGGCAAATCCTTGCCGTCACGTCTGCGTGGATTTTTCAGGGTAACTGTCATATCAGTTACTCCCGGCATGGCATCCATTTCCCCGACAACCGGGTCTTCATTTTGAATATGAACAATTACGTTTGGCATGATTTTTTATTCCTGGCCTACCATTTTGACTAATATAACACTGATATTGTCCGGTCCCCCTGCCAGGTTGGCAGCTTCAGTCATGAGATGGCAGGCAGTTGTCAAATCCTGGCTCGATGAAACATTTTTGCTGATTTCTTCAGATGATACCAGTCCCCACAAACCATCACTGCACATCAATAAATACGCATTTGTGGGAAAAGGGAAAATTTCAATATCAGGGTCAAATGATTCCTGCTGTCCAATAGCACGGTACAAGACATTCCGCTGGGGGTGAGTCTCAGCTTCCTCTTTCGTTAAATGGCCCTGCTCGACCAACCTGCTGACCAATGATTGGTCTTTTGTTTTCTGTTCCAAACTGCCATCTTTTTGAATTAAATACAGACGGCTATCCCCCACGTGCGCGACATACACTTGCGTTCCAATAACGAGTGTAATTGTAAGTGTCGTTCCACCACCCGGGGCGCGCTGGACGACCAGGTCCTGTGCTCTTTGAACAGCAGAGTTTAAAATTTCTACAATGCTCATTCCCGATGGATCAGGTTGTAATCCCATGATGGGGGAAAATAATTTGGCTATTAAATAATCCGAAGCTGCTTTTGCCGCGGTACGGCTGGCAACTTCACCATGCTGGTGTCCACCCATCCCATCCGCAACAATAAAAATACCAAAAGGAAGCTGGGTTTCTCCATCTGAAAATACCGATGTAAGCGTGAATAACGAATCTTCATTATGATCTCTAATTTTACCCACAGATTGGGCGCTTCCTACCAAAAGCTGGGGAGGATTAATGATCATTGGCTCTGTATTGACTGTTTCAGGATGGTTCAAAGCCTGTTTACCAGGTTTTATTTCCTCAGTAATTATTTCTTCATTTGTATCGGAACTTTTTTGTTTCATAAACAGTCCCTTGATAAATTTTTCCAAATTCAGCCTCCACAAAACCGTATTATACTTTAATTGCATACAGATGATGGTCATGGGAACCAATAAACAGTGTCTGGGAAGAAATGGTGGGAGTGCCTGTAATCGGCCCCCCGGTTTCCTGCTTCCATTTAAGTTTACCCGTTTTGTAATCCAGGCAGTAAATATGACCGTCTACTGATCCACAAAATACCTGGTCCTTATAAACGACCGGGGATCCCCCAACCTGATGGCCGGTCTGGTATTTCCAGATTTCACGCGAATTATTTGCGTCGATACAGTAAATATTTCCGTCGGCTGACCCCAAATAAAGATAATTATTATATTTGAATGGAGAAGAAACGGAGCCCTTCCCCATTCTGAACCGCCAGATCGCCCAACCAGTTTTACAATCGATTGCATAAAACATGGAATCCAGGGAAGCAAAATAAGCGACCCCCTTATCAACCCATGGCGAGGAGGTAATCGCACGTTTTGCCCTGAATGACCAGTGGATTGTTCCTCGAAAGTCAATGCTGAACATTTCGCCATGTTCATTGCCCACAATCACTTCAGAATCCGTGATATAAGGGGTTGAGCGAATTGCAGAACCGGTGTCGACCTTCCATGTAATTTTTCCACTGACCAGATTTACAGCATAAATATACCCGTCATCCGATCCCAACACAAGATGATTTTGTGCAATTTGGGGTGAACAACGAATAGGACCTTCCGTGGCAAACGACCACACCAGCCGCCCTGAATTCGTCGAAACCGCATAGGCGCGGTTATCCTCAGATCCAAAATAAATCACATCATCTAAGAGCGTGGGCTTTCCAACGATCCCGCCTTCTGTTTCATATTTCCAAAGTAAAGCACCATCTTTTCCGTTTATTGCATACAAATTATGGTCATACGATCCAAAATAAACGACCCCTTCATTCACAATCGTGGACCCTCTGATTTCATCGCCTGTGTTGTATGACCAGAGGATCCGGCTGGAAGGGTCACCTGTCTCAACGCGAATCACATCCACCGGTTGTTGTAAAACAGCTGGTTCCTCGGATGGCGATTTCTTGATGGTATTACGTAATGCCTCTTTCATTTCAACCGCACTTTGAAAACGGTTTTGCGGGTTGTATTGGAGGGATTTAATCACCACCGCTTCCAATTCTTCTGACACAGCCGGGTTGGCCTGAGATATTGGGCGCTCTGAAAAAGTAAAGGGCGGCTCCAATCTTGGATCCCTGCCGGTTAATAGATGGTGGAGCGATGCGCCCAATGCATAGATATCAGCTGAGTGGGTGGCTTCTCCACGATATTGCTCAGGAGGGGAATAACCTTCCGTACCAATCATGGTGCCTTTTTGGCCGCTTTTAAACAACTTTGCAATTCCAAAATCAACCAGAACAACATGTCCATGTTCATTAATCATGATGTTGGATGGTTTAACATCACGGAAAATAATCGGTTCAGGCTTATGGGTGTGCAAATAATCAAGCACATCACAAACTTCGATGGCCCATTCTACGATGCGGTTAATCGGCAAAAAACCCTGCGTTTCTTCCAGCAGCAGCTCCAAATCTTTTCCAGGGATATATTCAAGGACAAGGTATGAACTATTTTCATCCGAAAAAAAATCAAAGATTTTTGGAATGGCAGGATGGGTTAGGGTGGCCAGAATATGCGCTTCCCGTTCAAAATTATCGATGGCAGCCTTTCTCGCCGCGGGATCTGGGGCCTGGTTGATCATTTCCTTAATAGCCAGGTATCTTTCAATATTTGGAAAATGTAAGTCCCTGGCACGATAGACGGCTCCCATTCCCCCAACCCCAATCACCTCCTGAATCAAATACCGATTACCCAGGGTCGTATTTAATTTTAGTTGTCCGTGTCCCTCTAAAGCTGTAGGCATCCTGCACCTTATAATTTAATAATTTTTATCTTTTACTGATTTACCAAATTAATTATAGACCAAAACCTGGAAAAATATTCCATTTCCGCAGGATTGGATCTGTGACACCGTCTCATTCTGCTATTTTGCGGACAACAATAATAATCAAGTAATTATCATTGACCCCTTTATTTCAATTTTCTCTCAGGTATAATAGGTGCAGGAGAAATAAAATGAGTAAATCTTCTGTTGCAATATTAAAAACAAATCCGGCAACGGTTTTAGACGATTATGTCAGGCTGTGCAATTTTGCCGGCATAAAACAGGCGCTTGACCCTTCAAAAAAAACAATTATAAAGGATAACATCAGCTGGCATTTGATGTATCCAAGTTCGAACACAACTCCATGGCAGTTGGAAGGAACAATATTGGCCCTTCAGAATAATGGATTCACGGATCTTGTTAATGTTCATAACAAGACTGTTGTGACAATAGCTGACCTGGGCGACAGATTTAACAAATTTGGTCCTGTCCTTGAAAAATACGACATCCCCAAGAAATACAACTTTAACCCCGATGATATGTCCTGGATAGAATACAAACCCAAGGCAAAAATGGCAGTCCTCGATAAAATATTCCCTGAAGGAATATTTTTACCTGATTATTTCTTCGGGAAAAACATCGTTCACCTCCCTACTGTAAAGACCCACAGCTATACTATGACGACAGGGGCTATGAAAAATGCCTTTGGCGGGTTATTGAACATCCATCGTCATTACACTCATACCTGGATTCACGATACGCTGGTTGATCTCCTTGCAATTCAAAAAGAAATTCACACGGGCATTTTTGCCACAATGGATGGCACGACGGCTGGGTCCGGTCCTGGTCCCAGGACCCTGACTCCCCACCGCAAGGACATTATCCTTGCATCTTCCGACCAGGTTGCCATCGATGCGGTTGCGGCAAAACTAATGGGGTTTGATCCGATGAAAATTGATTATATTGCCCATGCGACCGAGCGCGGCCTTGGACAGGGAAACCCCAGGGAAATTGAAATTGTTGGAATGCCCGAATTGGCTGAGGAAAACTGGAATTTCAAAGTTGGCGTAAATTTTGGAACGGGAACCGGGATGTTATTGTGGCGTTCTCCATTAAAAATCTTTCAAAAATTGCTGTTCCACACGCCCCTGGTAAATATTTTTATTTTTGCGAGCGAAAATTACCACGATCATTACTGGTATCCTCGAAATGGGAAAAAAGTGGTAGATCAATGGGAACAGGAAAGTGTTTGGGGCCAACTTTTTAAGAGTTACCCGGCTTAAACACCACCGCTATTGATAGATTAAAATTAAGGTCCGTAAATCTCCACGGACCTTAATTTATTTATGGCTTGCTGATGACCATCAGATAATTTGCGGCTGCCCAGCCGAACCGGCCTGTATCTTTTGGAGAAACAATATACCACCATGCGTAATCGCCTGATGACACCGGGCCGTCCTTCACCTGAAATACCTCGGCCTCATTGGCAATAAAGAGCTGGTTATTCTCAATTCCAGGGGCTGAACGAATCCGAAGCCCTTCTCCACTCGTCCCGTTGATTTGGACAGTGTCTCCGATATGAATAGCCGCCGCGGCTGGCGTACCGCCCGGGCTCGGCTCTGTTTGTACACTCGTCGGGACAGCCGCCAGCGCCTGGGTAGGCGCATAAACAATGGTTATCACCGCCGTCGGCACCACATTGATGACCTTATATGGAGAAAACAGGAAAACAGAACCTGCGATTAACAGGCACAAAACCAGCCAGACGATAAATCCGATCAGGATTATTTTGAAAGTGAAAAACCGGTTCAAAAAGTTATTCATTTTAAGCAGGCAGCATGAAGAATGCGATTGATAAAATTGAGAATACAGCCAGAAGAGCAGCCCCTTCCAACCAGTTGGATTCACCGTCAGAAGAGACCAGGATAACGATGAGTACAGCCGCGATTAGAGCAGTCAATTCAAACAGATTAAACACCAGGGATATGGGATGTCCCATGACCAGGCTGATGAAAACGAGAAATGGAGCGACAAACAAGGCGACCTGCAGGCTGGATGAAACAGCAATTTCAACGCTTAAATCCATTTTATTTCGCAGTGCAACTTGCACAGACACCAGGTGTTCGGCAGCATTTCCGATGATGGGAATCAGGATAATTCCCATAAAAAATTCAGACAACCCCCAGAATTTAATCACATCCTCAACGGCACCGACCAGAAGCTCGCTCATGATCACAATTCCAACAGTTGCCGCTGCCAGTATCATGATTGAATGGGGTACTGACAATTTGGCTTTTTCTTTTTCAAATGGTTGTGATAAAGGGCTGTTAAAAGATCTCAGGCTGTAAACCATCCCTAAAACATACAAGATTATCATCACACCAGCCACTCCCAAACTGAGAGTCTCAATTTTTGGGCTTCCTTCAATTCCAATTGAGTGACTGAAGAAAGATGGAATGGCCAGTGCCAGGATGGCAAGGGTTAATAATGTTGCATTATGGGTGGCCTGGCGCTTGTCAAATTTTTGAGTACCATGTTTCGCCCCTCCAAACAGCATGGAAAAACCCAATACCAGTAGAAGGTTGCCAATAATCGAACCCGTGATGGAGGACTTCACCAATTCAACCAGGCCTGAATTAATCGCAACCAGCGTGATAATTAATTCAGCCATATTGCCCAATGTGGCATTAATCACTCCGCCAATTTTAGGACCTGTATGAACGGCAAGCGCTTCCGTGGCCTCTCCAATATAACCTGCCAGTGGAATGACACTGATTGCCGAAAAAATAAAGACGCTGACAGAGCCCCAGTGCATCCATAATGAAATTAATGCCAGTGGAATGGATATTAAAAACAGGTTGGTCGGGTTCTTTTTTAAAATACCAAGCATATCGTGACGGCCTTCATGTCCACATTATACTCACTCGGTCCAGTTTTTGTATTATAATCTGTAAGTGCTATGGAAAAACAACAATCAGCCGCTTATATTTTGGGAAACCGCTACCAGATCCAGGAAACCCTCGGAACCGGCGGCATGGCGGTGGTATACCTTGCCAGAGATTTAATGCTTGAAAGGCCAGTCGCGCTAAAAGTGCTCCGGCCCGACCTCACATCAAACACCGACTTCAGCAGCAAATTTCGTCAGGAAGCCAAAGCAGCTGCCATTTTATCCCATCCCAATATTGTCACCGTGCATGATTTCGGTGTTGACCGTGGCCGATTATATATCGTCATGGAATATGTCCCCGGGCAGGATCTTAAATCAATCATTAAAGTAAAAGGGAAATTTCCTGTAAAGGAAGCCATTTTCCTTATCATTCAGGCCTGCGCAGGCCTGGGATACGCCCACCGCGCCGGGCTGGTGCATTGCGATGTAAAACCGCATAATATGATCGTCACGCCCGAGGGAAGATTAAAAATTACCGATTTTGGGATTGCGCGGGCGCTTTCAACCATTAACCCCGATGAAAGATCTGATATCGTCTGGGGGTCTCCCCAATATTTCTCGCCTGAACAGGCCTCCGGTTTGGCACCCTCACCCGCATCAGATGTTTACTCCATCGGTGTCATTCTTTATGAAATGTTAACCGGCAGGCTGCCGTTTATTTCTGAAGACACAAATGAATTGGTCAGAATGCACCGCGACATCACCCCAACCCCAGCGCGCAAACTGGTACCCTCCATTCCTCCCGAATTGGATTTAATCATCAATAAAATATTATCCAAAGAGCCATCTTCGCGCTATCGAACGGCAGACCAGCTGGGACGAATATTAACAGCATTTTCAGAATCGTATAATCCTGACCAGCCACTCAAAAAAGAAGTAACCCAACAAAAAGTTTCAAATAATGCAACAAAACAAAACCAGCCTTTTCAACCAGCAGTTCCCCACACCAGGCCCAATAACGTGAATTCCCCCTCCCCTGATCCGGTGGATATTGTCCAGGAAGTAAAAAAGATCGATTGGGCGACCATTGGTCTGGGCTTGATCACAATGTTGGTTTTTGGTGGTTTGATCCCTTTCTGGTTATATGTCTGGTTCATGATAAATTCAACATCTATTCCATAGGAACCTTCGAATGATAATCATTTCCGCTTCTGTTCTTTCAGCAGACTTTACCCGCCTGGGTGAACAAATCGTAACCGCCGAAAAGGCTGGGGTTGACCACTTTCACTTTGATATCATGGACGGCCTTTTTGTCCCCAATATCAGCATGGGACCATTTGTTTTAGAAACAGTCAGCAAGCTAACCACACTGCCGTTAGATGCTCATTTAATGATTAAAAACCCTGACCGGTATATCGATACGTTTATCAAGTCAGGTGCCAACCAGCTGGCAGTCCACATCGAAAACAACCCCAACATTCTTCGGACCATTGAATATATCCATTCAACCGGTACGGTTTCAACCATTGTGATTAACCCTGGCACGCCAGCCGCATCGCTTGAGGCCGTTTTGCCTTTTGTTAACAACGTTCTGGTTATGACAGTTAATCCCGGTTTTTCAGGCCAGGTTTTTATTCCCCAAATGGTTCAAAAAATCAAGGCCATCCGGGATATGATCGTGAAGGACCAACTCAATGTTAAGATCCAGGTAGACGGCGGGATAACTGGTGATAATATTAAAAGTGTGGTTGGTGCCGGAGCAGAGCTTATCATTGCAGCAACTTCCATCTTTAAGTATCCGAAAGGGATCGCAGAAGGAATTCGTGTTCTGCGATCCGCCGCTGAATAATAATTAAAAAGAAAGGAAGCCGCGAAAATTCTCGTGGCTTCCCGGGCAAAACTGGAGAAAATAAAAAAACTTATGAGCTTTTTGCCATCGTTCGAATACACTTGGCGCATAAAACTTTCCGGACCTTTTTCCCACTCATGAGTAGAGTTACTTTATGGAGATTGGGACGAAAAGTTCGGTTGGTTGCACGTAGTGAGTGGCTTCGGTTGTGGCCAAACATCGTCGTTTTACCGCAAGATTCACACTTTGCCATGGTTATCAAATCCTTTCAATCTTTATGATCGTTTCCGGTGTATTAACACTCGTTTTATCGACAAGGGTAGATTTTACCACAACCTGTATCATATAACAAGAATTCTGGATATAATTCAATATCTAAAAAGGACGATTTATGGAAAAAGGCAATAATCCCTTAGGCAATATTTATATTTCACATCGTGCCATCGCAACCATCGCCTACCAATCCGCCCTGGAATCATATGGTGTTGTCGGCCTGGCTGCCAGAAATTTGGCGGAAGGACTGGTACAGGTGATCGTAAAAGATCCCACGCTTGGGGTGGAGGTAAGTTACCTGGGCAGCAAACTCCAAATTAACCTGTATATTATAGTAGAATATGGAACTCGTATTGCTTCAGTTGCCACCAGCGTTGCTGAAAGCGTAAAGTTTCGGGTAGAGAAGATGACCGGTCTGGATGTCGACCATGTAAATGTCAGTGTGCGCGGGTTGAGAATCAGTAATCCAGATTAGTAAAACGATCATTTTAGGAGAAGTAATGGGCGATAATCCAACAAATAAGGGGTTAGATGCAAATCTGGTGGAAAAAAGGCTTGAATTTAATGGTTCTGACCTGAAAAACGCATTTAATGCTGCCCTGTCGTGGTTAAAAACAAATCAACAGATCGTTAATGCCTTAAATGTCTTTCCCGTGCCCGATGGAGACACCGGAACGAACATGGTGTTAACCATGCAGGCAGCCCAAAATGAAATTGCCCAGGTCGAAGAACACAACGTCGGTAAAATGGCGCATAAGATAGCTCAAGGGTCCCTCATGGGTGCCCGTGGGAACTCAGGTGTCATCCTGTCACAAATCTGGCGTGGTTTTGCCCGCGGTTTGGACAATTATGAGACCATGGACGCGCAAAAAATGGCAGTCGCTCTTGTAGAAGCCAAAACGACCGCATACAAAGGGGTTGTGCGGCCAGTTGAGGGCACAATTTTAACCGTCATCAAGGACATTGCGGCGGCGGCAGAAACTGAATGGGCAGCTACCCCCGACCTTGTCACCTTTTTTGGAAAGTTGGTAAAGAGCGCCAACGAATCTGTTTTAAGAACGCCCGACCTTCTTCCCATCCTCAAATCAGCCAACGTGGTCGATTCGGGTGGAAAGGGATTATTCTATATATTTGAAGGGATTTACCGGTCACTCACCGGAGAATCCCTGGAAAACTCAATTGAAATACAGCCCATATCAGCAATACAAACGGGTGATGTCATGGAAGCTGTCGAACCTGGGCAGGATTTTGAAGTCATCATTGATTTTGTTCCTGACAGTACCTTTAGCCTGAATGATTTTTATAATGGTCTTGAAATGATCGGCACATCCATCCAGGTAGGGGAAGGGGATGGTTTATACCGCATGCACATCCATGTCCCAACAGAAAAAAGGTACGAGCCCATCGACTTCACTATGACCCAGGGAACCATAACCAAGGTCTTCATCGAAAATTTGCTGGCCCAAATGCAAAACAAAGCCGAATGCCAGGATGAAATTAAGACTGCGCGAATTGAGCAGGGTCAAATTGCTGTGGTCGCTGTTTCTCCAGGTAGAGGTATATCTCAAATATTTGCCAGCCTTGGCGTTGCCGCAATCGTGGAAGGCGGACAAACAATGAACCCGAGCACGGAAGAAATCATCAGTTCATTTCGCAATCTGCCAACCGATAAAATAATAATTCTTCCAAACAACAAGAATATCATCATGGCGGCCCAGACCGCAGCTTCAACTTACACTGAAAAAAACGTGATTGTGGTACCAAGTCGTTCAATTCCACAGGGTTTGAGCGCGATGCTCCAATTATTGCCCGACGGCGATTTGGAACGGGTTTCAAATTCAATGAAAAGCGCCCTCAACGATGTAATCACGGGAGAAATAACTGTGGCCACACGTTCAGTCAATCTGAATGGGGTTGATGTTCAGGAAGGATCCACCATTGCCCTGTTGGATGGGAAACTGATCCAATCTGCCAGCACGATCGACGAAGCCTGTCTCGGCTTATTGGTTAAAGCTGAAGCCATAAATTATGAGCGCATCACTTTGTTTTACGGTAACAACATATCCACCGAGGATTTGAATCGAATTTCAGAAAAAATTCACACGGCTTACCCCGGACATGAAATCGAAATTCATCAAGGTGACCAACCCCATTACCAATTCATCATCGCTATTGAATAAATAATGAAATCAACCTGCATCATTACGGACGGATCTGTTCAATTCACAAAGGCTTCTTTTCCCGGTCAGGTCCATGTTAAAACGGTCCCATTGGAAATCCAGCTCGAAGGTAAAATCGTAAATGAGGGGAATGGCGTAAAACCATCCGGGCTCCCTCAATATGCAAATCAACTGCTTAATCCAAGGGTAACTGCCCCATCAACCGAACAGTTTTATCAACTCTTTTCCTCAGTGGGGCTAACTTACGATAATATACTGGGGATATTTTCATCCAACCAATTAATTCCCTGTTATGAAAATGCCCAGAAAGCATCCATCAGCCTTCAGGGAAGAACAAAAATTATCCTGATCGATTCACTCACCATATCTGCCGGACTGGGTTATCTTGTTCAATTAGCCGCTGAAGGAATAAGCAAGGATATTCCTGTCTTTGAGGTTGAAAGGCAAATCCGCAGTATTTTACCCTCAACCTACTCCATTTTGTGCCCGGCAGGCCTATCCTATCTTTTTTATAATGGCTTTGTAGACCACTCACAGGCTGTCGTAAATGAAATGCTGGGGCTTTTCCCGATTTTTGCCATCGAAAACGGGAAATTAATACCCCTTGAAAAAGTGAAGAGTTCGCGCAATGCAATCGGTTTTTTTCAGGAATTTCTGGATGAGTTTGAACAATTGAGTCACATTGCTTTCATTCAAAGCGCTCTGTCCTCTTTCCAGGAAAGCAAAATTTTGCGCGATAATTACCAGCGGGAATCACCCACGCCCTACTCTGAACACATCATCAACTTACCATTGGCTGCATTATTAGGTCCGCGTACCCTCGGAATGATTATCGTGGAAAGCCAAAATCTCAGGAAAAGATGATCTCTGGAAAGTTTGCGGTAAAATTAACCTATGCAGTCAACCTCAATCGACAAATTAAGAAAATTTCTAAAATTGGAAACCGAACGCGGTTTCGATAACAGGGCCGTTTTAGGCGGATTAAATAAGGTTGTCCCTGCCTGGGAAACCGAAGCCCGTGGGCAGCGTGTGGATGGAAATCTCATTCAGGAAGTAGTCTCCCGTTTGGGAGGATACCATCTGCTTGATGGACCTGCCCGGGAAGAAACGATCGTCTATTTAATGGATTTATTTCTTGAATATCAACCTGAATCCGTTGAAATTGAATCAGAGGTAAAACCTGAAGCGAAAAAAGAACAGGCTGGTTTGTCTCAAGTCAATAATCAGGCGCAGCGGAATGCGAAGAACCGCCCGCAGGAACAGCGAAATGACAAACAAAATCAGCGCGCTGCCCAGGTGTCAGCAAGCCTGGACGCTCCACTGACGGTTATCTCGGGTATCGGCCAGGGCTTTGCCCTTAAATTGGCCAATCTTGAATTAAATACCCTCGGGGACTTATTATACAATTTTCCCCGGCGCTACGATGATTATTCCCGTCTTAAACCGATCAACCGACTTGAGTATGGAGAAGAAATAACTGTCATCGGCACCATTCAAAGCATGGTAAAAAGGCCCATTAAAGGCGGCGCAATGCATGTTATTGAAGCAGTGCTCACGGACGGCACCGGCTTTTTACGTTTATCATGGTTTAATCAACCCTGGATCATGGAACAGCTCAAGGAAAAATCCCAGGTGGTGGTATCCGGAAAAATCGACCTTTACCTGGGCCGTTTATATATTAACAGTCCGGAATGGGAATACCTGGAAAAAGAGCAGCTTCACACCAACCGCATCGTTCCTGTCTACAGCCTGACCGCCCATATCACTCAGCGCTGGTTAAGGCGCATCATGTACCAGACGGTCAACTTTTGGGCTCCCAGGACGGTTGAATTCTTACCTGAAGAGACGCGCAGATCAGCCGGGGTAATTGATTTACCGGCCGCTCTCCAGCAAGTGCATTTTCCTGATTCTGATAAACGGTTAAAGGAAGCCCAGGACCGGCTCGCTTTTGATGAAATATTCCTGCTCCAATTGGGCGTTTTAAATCAAAAACGGACCTGGAACTCGGTTTCGACCGAGCCCATCTCCATTTCCGAAGAATGGGTCGACCTATTTAAAACAATTTTGCCTTTTACCCTGACCAACGCCCAAGCCAAAGTCATCTCAGAAGTTCGCGGCGATCTCATGGACGGCAGACCCATGAACCGCTTGCTGCAAGGGGATGTCGGCTCAGGAAAAACTGCCGTGGCTGCTGCAGCCATTGCAATGGTGGTCTCAACCGGATCCCAGGCTGCCTTCATGGCGCCAACCAGCATCCTCGCGGAACAACACTATCAAAGCCTGAGAAAACTATTTGCCGTCGAAAATTCCCCCGTTTCACCTGATTCGATCCAGATTTTGGTTGGGAGCACATCTGAAAAAGAGCGCGTCGATATTTTATCCGGGTTGAAGGATGGGTCCATCAAAGTACTCATCGGAACACATGCCTTAATTGAAGAGCCCGTCGTTTTTAATGACTTAAGGTTGGCTGTCGTTGATGAACAACACCGTTTTGGGGTTGAGCAGCGTTCAGCTTTGCGTAATAAGGGACACAATCCCCATTTGTTAGTGATGACAGCCACCCCCATCCCCCGGTCCCTTGCTTTGACCGTTTATGGAGACCTTGAACTTTCGGTCATGGATGAAATGCCAGTGGGCAGACTGCCGGTGGAAACCCATGTTCTGTCTCCGATCGAACGGGAAAGAGCCTATGAATTGATCCGCCTGCAGGTGAAATCAGGGCGGCAGGCTTTTGTAATTTATCCTTTGATCGAAAAAGGCGAAAAAGACGAAACCAAGGCCGCAGTGGATGAACACAAAAAACTCCAAGGCGAAATTTTCCCCGCTTTTGAAGTTGGACTGCTGCACGGAAAAATGAGGCCTGATGACAAGGAAGCTGTCATGGCCAGGTTTAAGGAGGGTCAAATCCAGGTGCTGGTATCCACTTCAGTCGTCGAAGTTGGCGTGGATGTACCCAATGCAACGGTGATGATCATCGAAGGCGCAAATCGTTTTGGGCTGGCTCAACTGCATCAATTTAGAGGCCGTGTCGGCCGCGGGGCAGAAAAATCTTACTGCCTGCTCGTTCCTGAAACAGAAAATTCTCTTGAAAATGAACGCCTGGCTGTCATGTCAGAGACCAACGATGGGTTTGTTTTAGCCGAACGCGATTTACAACAGCGCGGACCTGGAGATTTTCTTGGAACCCGGCAGTCCGGATTTGTCGAGTTAAAAATGGCCAACCTTATGGACGTGAGATTAATTGAGAAAGCTCGTAACGAGGCGAAGAAAATATTTGAATCAGACCCGGAAATGGCTTTACCGGAAAATGAAGCATTAAAATTTATGTTTAAACGCTTCTGGACCGTGACCAAAGGAGAAATCAGCTGATGGTTAGGGCAGTTTATCCTGGTTCATTTGATCCAATCCATTTTGGCCATATCGATATCGCGCAGCGCGCTGCACGTCTTTTTGACGAGCTTGTGGTTGCGGTTTATGACCGCCCCATAAAAAACCTGCTTTTTTCACCTGAAGAAAGATTCGCCCAGGTGACTGAAGCATTCAAGCACGATAGTAAAATCCGTGTTGTCACCTATAACACCCTGACCGTCGCCTTTTGCCGGAAAATTGACGCCCAGGTCATTGTCCGTGGTCTGCGCGTATTTTCAGATTTTGAATTGGAATTCCGTATGGCCCTGGCTAATAAACATCTCGATCCAGGCATCGAAGTTGTTGCCCTGATAACCAATCAAAAGTACACGTTCCTGTCCTCCTCCACTGTGCGGGAAATAGCTTCACTGGGCGGCGATATTTCTGGAATGGTGCCTAAATCGATCCTTCGGGCAATGGACAAGAAATTTAAAGATCCCAATAACCGGGATGGTATTTCTATATCCTTTAAAGATTAATGGGTATAGAATATAATATAAATTATGATTAATTGGTCTTAATCCCGGAGGAGGGTATGGATATATTGCATTTGATCGATCGCCTTGAAGAGCTTTTCAACGAAAGCCGGGCAATTCCATTTACC